>Ga0079099_1054749_pt1 | contig 11137 bp, 8 predicted proteins | sample ADurb_H2B_02_Slu_FD_77098 | JGI IMG/M metagenome (GOLD analysis project Ga0079099, IMG submission 77098) | Active sludge microbial communities from Illinois, USA, of municipal wastewater-treating anaerobic digesters - ADurb_H2B_02_SludgeMetaT... | ecosystem: Engineered > Bioreactor > Anaerobic >... | reverse complement strand
CCCCTACATCTTTTCTTTTATACAATTCATCAACTATTAGGCTCTAAGCTATATCATTAATTTGCAAATATCATTAGTGAATTCTACTGGATCACTAATTGGTAGCCCTTCAATAAGTAAAGCTTGATTATAAAGCAATTTAGTAAAGAGATTAAGCTTTTCTTGATCTTTTTCATAAGCAACTTTTAAAGCTTTAAACATGTCATGGTTAACATTTATTTCTAATACTTTATCAGCTTGAATATTTTGGTTGTTTGGCATTGAGTTTAATACTTTTTCCATTTCAATTGAAATTTCACCATCATTAGTTAAACATACTGGATGTGATTTCAATCTTTTTGATGTTCTTACATCCTTTACTTTTTCTGATAAGATATTTTTCATTTTTTCAAATAATTCTTTATTTGTCCTATCTTCAGTTTCAGAGCTATTTTGCTTTTCTTGCTCTTCAATACCTAAATCACCACTAGAAACGGATTTAAATTCTTTTTCTTGATAAGAAATTAGCATTTTTAAAGCAAATTCATCAATATCATCTGTTAAATAAAGAATTTCAAAACCTTTTTCTGCTACTACCTCTGTTTGTGGCAATTTTTCTATTCTTTCATTTGAGTCACCAGTTGCATAATAAATATATTTTTGTTCATCAGACATTCTTGTAATATATTCATCTAATGTTACCAGTTTCTTTTCTGTAGATGAATAGAACATTAATAAATCCTGTAAAACATCTTTATTAGCTCCAAAATCACTATATACTCCATATTTTAATTGTCTGCCAAATGCTTTATAGAATTCTTCATATTTATCTCTATTATCTTTTAATAAAGCTAATAATTCATTTTTTATTTTATTCTTAATATTTTTGGCGATCAGTTTCAGTTGTCTGTCTTGTTGCAACATTTCTCTGGAAATATTGAGAGATAAATCTTCTGAATCTACCATTCCTTTCACAAAACTAAAATAATCTGGCAGTAATTCTGAGCACTTATTCATAATAAGTACCCCATTAGAATATAATTCTAATCCTTTTTCATATTCTTTTGTATAGTAATCAAAAGGTATTTTTCCTGGTATAAATAAAATTGCATTATATCTAACAGCACCATCAATACTTAGATGGATATGTTTAACAGGCTTATCAAAGCCATAACGCTTTTCAGCATAAAAATGTTCATAATCTTCTTGAGTAAGTTCATTTTTATTTTTTCTCCAAATAGGTACCATACTGTTAATGGTTTGTTCTTCTACATAGTCTTCATATTCATTTTCACTGCCTTCTTTAAGCTTGCTTGTAGTAACATCCATTTTGATTGGGTATCTAATAAAATCAGAATATTTTTTGATTATATTTTTCAATTTATATTCTTCTAAATATTCATCATATTTTTCTTCTTCTGTATTCTCTTTTATTTTTAAAATAATTTCTGTTCCAAGATTATCCTTTATACACTGCTCTATAGTATAACCATCAGCTCCCTTTGACTCCCATTGGTAAGCTTCCTGACTGCCCAAAGCCTTACTTCTAACAGTAATTGTTTCAGCTACCATAAAGGCTGAATAAAAGCCAACCCCAAATTGACCAATTATATCATAACCATCTTTTAATTCAGTTTCTTTTTTAAAAGCCAAAGAGCCGCTCTTAGCAATAATCCCTAAGTTATCTTCTAGCTCTTCTTTGGTCATGCCTATCCCAGTGTCAATAATTTTTAACACTCTATTCTTTTTATCTGAAACTATCTTTATATAATAATTATCTTTTTCAAATTTTAAAGTTTCATCAGTTAATGCCTTATAATATATCTTGTCTATAGCATCACTGGCATTAGAAATTAATTCTCTTAAAAAGATTTCTCTATTCGTATAGATTGAATTAATCATTAAATCAAGTAGTCTCTTAGATTCTGCTTTAAATTCTTTTCTTTCCAACTAAATCGCTCCTTTTAAACTTCCTTTGTTATTAGCACTCTTAACCTTCGAGTGCTAACTTTTAATTTATATATATCATATTTGGTTTTTTATGTCAATATCAAATACTCCCCTGCCATTCAAAATCACAACCATAAACAAAGTGACCTTCTAATATTTCCAACCACTTACTTTTCTCTCTCCCATTATCATGAATAATGGGATTATATTCTAAACGTTTTTTCATTTTTGCACAATCTGGGTCTGGAACAGGAATTGCTGATAACAAAGCCTTAGTATAAGGATGAATTGGATTTTGATATAATTCCTTAGTCTTTGCTAACTCAACTATTTTTCCCTTATACATAACCCCTACTCGATCACAGATATACTTTACCATTGCTAAATCATGTGAAATAAACAAACAGGTCAAGCCTCTTTCTTTTTGGAGCTTTTTAAATAAATTAACAATTTGAGCTTGAATAGAAACATCCAAAGAAGCAATAGGCTCGTCAGCAATAATAAATTCTGGTTCTAAGCTTAGAGCACGTGCAATACCTACACGTTGTCTTTGTCCACCTGAAAATTCAAAAGGATATCGTTCTAGATATCTTTTATCTAATCCTACCAAATTTAAAAGCTCACAAACCTTTTTTCTTCGCTCTTCTTTCTTCTTGTATATTCCTTGAATTAAAAGAGGCTCCTCAATAATTTCACCTATTGTCATACGTGAATTTAAGGATGACATTGAATCTTGAAAAATAATTTGCATATTCCTATTAATAAATTTTTTTTCTTTTTTGTAAATTTGAGGATTTGAAATAAGCTTTCCTTGATAATAAACTTCTCCACCTGTCGGTTGATAAATCTGGATGATACTTCTACCAGCAGTAGACTTTCCTGAACCTGATTCACCCACTAAGCCAAAGATTTCTCCCTTATAAATCGCAAAGGATATATCATTAACTGCTTTGATAACAGTATTTTTATCTAATTTAAAATATTGCTTTAAATTTTTTACTTCTATTATTTTTTCAGCTTTCATTAAAAATCACTCTGCCTTCTTTCAATCTAATCGGCGCTTTTATTTCAGGAGCATTCCTATGCAAAAGCCAAGTTGCAGCACTATGTGTTTCACTAATTTTAAACATTGGTGGCTCTACAAAATAATCTATTTTCAAAGCAAACTTATTTCTAACTGCAAAAGCATCTCCTTGTGGTGGATGCAATAAATTAGGAGGCATTCCAGCTATACTATGCAATAATTCCTCCTCAACAGCCATTGTAGGCAAAGAAGAGATTAGCCCCCAAGTATAAGGATGTTTTGGTTCATAAAAAATATCCTTTGTTGTACCTATCTCTACAATCTTTCCAGCATACATAATAGCAATTTTCTGGGCCACATTAGCAACTACACCTAAATCATGCGTAATAAAGATGATAGATATACCTATTTTTCTTTGTAATTCTTGAATAAGATCTAATATCTGTGCTTGGATTGTTACATCTAAAGCAGTTGTTGGTTCATCTGCAATTAAAACTTTGGGGTTGCAAGCAAGTGCTATGGCAATGACACTTCTCTGTCTCATGCCTCCAGAAAAATGATGCGGATATTGAGCAAATCTTTTTTCCGCTTGGTCAATCCCAACCAATTCCATTAATTCTATAGTTCTTTTTTTCGCTTCACTTTTACTCATTTTTTGATGAATAAGCACTGCTTCCATAATCTGTTTACCTATAGACATTGTAGGATTTAAAGAGGTCATAGGGTCTTGAAAAATCATGGATATTTCTTTGCCCCTCACCTTATTCATAGCTTTTTCTGATAAATTCGTCAAGTTCTCTCCAGCTAAAATAACATCTCCACTTTTGATTAAACCATTCTCTGGGAGTATGCGTAAAATGCTTTTACAAAGTACAGATTTTCCGCAGCCTGATTCTCCAAGAATGGCTAAAGTTTCTCCCTTTTTTAAAGTGAAAGAAACATCTCTCACTGCTTTAACTTCCCCTTCTTCAGTTGTAAAGCTGACAAATAAATTATTTACTTCTAACAAATTATCCATCTCTGCACCTACTCCCTAGATACCACAAGGGAGCTTAATAGCTCCCTTGTAGTTGATTTTATTTTTAACCTATTCTACTGTCCAGTCTGCCACATTCCAGAATATTCCTACTCCATGATGTCCTAATACTGTTTCTGGGGTAATTCCTTTTACTTTAGGATTTGCTACATATAATGCATCTATATAAGCAATAAATGTATATGGCATGTCCTTAGTCAATTCTGTTTGGAATTCTTGATAATATTTTAATCTCTCAGATTTTACATCAGTTTCTCTGGCTTTTTGTAGTAGAGTATCAATCTTAGCATTGGAATAACTACTATAATTTGCCCCTTTATTTGTTCCAAACACTTTATAAGTGTGATCATCTGGATCAAATGGGCTACCCCAACCAATCAAGAATGCTTGTTGATTTTCCCAATCTATTTTTGGCTGTACAGCAACCTTCATATCTACACCAATTGCTTTCATCTGTTGAGCACAAATATTAGCCATGTCTACTCTTACTTGATCTCCTTCTTTGCAGTTAACTGTAAAAGCTAATTTAGTACCATTCTTTTCATATATTCCATTCTGACCAAGTTTCCAGCCTGCCTTTTCCAACTCTGCTTTCGCTTTTTTCGGATTATATTCAAATTTATTGATATTAGGATTATTATATTCTCCTGCTTGAAGTGGTGAATAAGCTATTTTTCCATGACCTAAAAGAACACTATCCAAAATAGCTTTTCTATCAATCGCATAACTTAAAGCATTAGGTAATTCTCTATTTTCTTTAAATAAAGGATTATTGAAGTTGTACATGATTCCCCTATAATCTGCTGTTTTCATTGCATAAACAATAAAATCTTTATTATTTTCAAATTTTTGGGCATCATGTGGTGTAACTTGGGCTAAATCCAATTCTCCTGATTTTAATTGCATTGCTCTAGCCTTTGTATCCTCAACTATTTTAAAGATAATTTTATCAACCTTAGGTTCTTTTAAATAAAAATCTTTATTTTTTACCAAAGTAATACTTTGTCCTTTATCCCAGCTTTCCAATTTAAATGGACCTGTTCCGATTGGATGCTGATTGAATTTATCTGTTGCAATATTTTTTCCTTCTAATAAGTGTTTAGGTAAAATACCAATAGTTAAATAATCTAGCATTGCTACATTATCTGCTTTTAAGGTTATTTTTATTGTAGTAGGATTTACAACCTCAATTTTAGTAATATCTTCATAGTTAGAAGCTATTTCTGAAGCATTATCGGGATTCATAATTGTTTCTAAGGTAAATTTTACATCTTCTGCTGAAAAAGTCTTTCCATCATGCCATTTCACATCATCTCTCAAGTTAAAAGTATAGGTGTGTGTAGCCTTATCATATTGCCATTTTTTTGCTAGACTTGGAATAATTTTGTTATTCTTGTCATGAGCTGTAAGACCAGTAAAGATTAGAGAATTAATTTCACCATGCTCATACAAGGCAGGATTAATACTAGTATAATCTCCACTTCCATAAACCACTACCTTTTCCTTTGCTGCTTGTTTTCCTCCACCACAGCCTACCATTAAACCCATACTAAGCATTAATGCTAGACCTAAGAGTAACCATTTTTTTACTTTCATCTTTTTTCCTCCTTTAATTTATATTGAAAATAAATTGAAAGCTTTATAAATTACTAAATTCTCTATTATTTTTCTTTCTAATATAATTACCTATATTGGTAATACAAACTAAAGTAACTACTAAAAAAATTCCAGGGATTAAAATTATCCACCAATAATTTGATAACAAAGCTTTTTCAGCCAAAGAAAGCATACTACCCCAAGAAATAATTTCAATAGGCAGACCAATTCCCAAAAAACTCAAGGTAGATTCTGTTCCAATGGCTGTTCCAATGTTGATTACTACCATAAACATGATTGCTGAAATAAAATTTGGTAGTAAATGTCTTTTTAAGATATAAAAAAATTTTCCGCCTGTGCATTTTGCTGCTAAAATATATTCACTATTTCTAATTTGCCTAACTTCACTTCTTACAATTTTAGAGATGTTCATCCAACTAGTAATCCCAATTACAATAGCTATAGATACTGGATTTGCTTGTCCTATCATGGCTTGAATGAAAATGATAATCAAGATAGATGGTATACTTAATGCCATTTCAGTAAAGCGCATCATCACATCATCTACCAATTCAGAAGAAACTCCACTAATACTGCCATATACTACTGCAATTGTAGTAGATATTATAGTAGCAAATATACCGATAAATAAAGATATTCTGCCTCCATACCAAATCATAGAAAAAATATCTCGCCCCAAAGAATCTGTTCCAAAATAAAAAGTACTGTTAGGAGGCACATTAATATTACTTAAATCCATGTAAGTTGGATTATGGTTCATCATAATCCCAGAAAAAACACAGCCAAAGATAATTAAAGCTAAAATTCCTATGGAAATATAAGGCTTTTCCTGAATTTTTTTTTGCCAGCTCTTTTTTTCTGCTAATTCTATTTTTTCTGGAATATAATTTTCTCCAACTATTTCAAAATCGCTGTATTGCAATTCCAATCAGCCTCACCCCTATCATGTTTCATTCTAGGATCTATTTTATCATTCACTACTTGGGCTAGCATATTGACAAAAACCACCAATGCTCCTGTAATCAAGCAAAGAATCAGCAACATATTATAATCATGATATTTAGCACTTTCAAAGCAAAGAGAGCCCAAACCAGGATAGGAGAAAACTTTTTCCACCACATAAGTTCCTCCTAAAATATGAGGAACAGATATAGCCATAATACTGATATAAGAAGGCATTATATTTCGCAAGCAATGCTTATAAACAATAGCTCTTTTACTCAAACCCTTCACTTTACACAAAAGCACGTAATCCTGTCTAATTTCCTCCACTAATTTATTACGAATCATGTAGGTATAATACCAAAGATGGCTTAAAATTAGAACAGTTAAAGGTAAAATAAGATGAGCAATCCTACTTAAAATATTATTTGATTCTCCCATAGCATAAGCGCCACTAGATGGTAATAATTCTAAATTAATACTAAAAATCAAAATTAAAACTAAAGAAACCCAGAAAGATGGAATACAACTGGTTACCACACCCACTTTACAGATTATTTTATCAATGAGCTTTTCTTCATGCAAAGTGCAAAAAATACCTAAAAGCAAAGCTAAGAAAAAAGTCAAAATATAACCAAGTCCACCTAGGATGATAGTATTAAGATAAACATCACCAATTACAGTAATAACATCTTGTTTATATTTATAGGAAATTCCATACTCACCATTAGCAGCATTTGATAACCAGTTAAGATATTGTTGGTAGATTGGCTTATTAAGTCCCAATTTTTCCATTGCTACTTGTTTTTCTGCTGTACTCATTCGTTCCACGCCTTCTCCATAATAAGAGAGCAGAGGGTCACCAGGAGACAATCTTGCCATATAGAAAACAATAATAGACAACAAAAATATAACAAAAATAAATTGCATTACTTTTTTTCCTATGAAAATTAGTTTATTCACAACTTGTTCCTCTCTTTTTTTAATGATAAAAAGTATAAAAAACCATGAAAATTCTAACCCTTCTTTAGAAGAGGCAAAACCTTCATGGTTTAAATTACATTAATATATAATTGAGAAACCATATCGAATAGAATTATCTTTTCGGCAATCTTCTCCTTCATGAATTAGATTGCAACACATTCTCTGTTTGTAATAATAACATATTCTGCTGGACAGTGTCAAGCATTGTATTTATACTAGCTAAATTAACCTTTTTCTACTTAAGCATCTCCCAATCTGCTTCCTTAAAACCCACCAAAACCCTTTCATCAGAAATCAAAAGAGGACGTTTAACAAGCATTCCATCAGTTGCAAGTAGTGCCAATTGATCCTCATCAGACATAGTTGATAACTTTTCTTTCAGTTTCAATGACTTATACAAAAGTCCACTTACATTAAAGAATTTTTTAAGTGGAAGCTTACTTTTTACATACCATTCCTTTAGTTCAGTCACCGTTGGATTCTTTTCCTTAATATGACGCACCTCATAAACAATACCATTGTCATCCAACCATTTTTTCGCCTTTTGGCAGGTAGTACATTTCGGGTAACATATAAATAGATATTTCACTTTCAACCACCTCTAATTAAATTTTCAATCCTGTTTTATTATAATTGATTATCAATACTTTCATTTTTATTTATTCTGTTTTTTCTAACAATATCCTTCAATAAAGAATATAATTTTGTTAAAGAACCCTTGAGAAAAGTTAGATTATAAAGAACTATTTATAATGACCTTACCTTAATTGATATAGAAAAAAATATATGCTATACTAAAAAAATCGATTATTTGTGAAAGGATATAAACATGCGAAAAATAATTTTTATAGTCTTACTAATCTTTCTTGTCTCTACAACAACTGCTTATGCAGGAATGACAAGAGGCTATTATGATTACGAAGGCACTATAGGTAAAGAAAAAATTGTAATGTCACTATATATTGATGAAAATATAGTTAAAGGCTCCTATTTCTATGATAAGTTCAGAAAAGTAATAGATGTTGATGGAACATTAAAAAACGGACAATTAAACCTCAAAGAATATGATATGAAGAAAAAAGAAACTAGCGTTTTCACTGGAAGGATTCAAGCGGATGACTCAGTCAAAGGTATATGGAAGAATTCCAAGTCTCAAAAAAGTAAGAATTTTATACTGAAGTCAGTTTCCATATTGGCTCTTGTACAATATGGGCATAGATATGCTTCAATCGGAACAGAAGATGATAAAAGTGTAGAATTTTTTGTTCTTCAACTACAGAACTACATTAAAAAAAATAATAAAGAAAAAATTGCTGAAATGGTTGCCTATCCTATAAATATCTATATAAATAATAGAATTATTACAATAAATGATAAAGCAGACTTCATGAAAAACTATAATAAAATAATCAATCCAGAGTTAAAAAAAGCACTTTCTAACGCTTATACCAAATATATGTTTGCCAACTATCAAGGTGTCATGTTTGGAACAAATACAAAGAATATTTGGATTAACAATGTAAAAGATAGTAAAAATAAAACAAGACTATTAATTATAGCCTTTAATAACTAACTTGAACAATTATGTTTCTAAATATTGCTACAAAAAGGTTACCTCAAATCATTAATTTGAGGTAACCTTGAAAATTTATCCAGTTTAGTATATTATCTAGTCTATTGCTGAAGGAATATTTCCCCCTGCTTATTCTCCAATTTTCCTGCTTCCTCTATTACTTTTTTATCTTCTTCTCCCATAAAATTTTGCTTAGAGAATCCTAAAGGATTGCCTTTAATATCAGTAGCAACTAAGATATTTTCCAATAATCCAGACACACTGCCTTTTTGCCTATTTAAGCCATTAATTATTAGGTTGTCATTGCAATTAAGTACAATAGAGTTGGTGCTAATTTTTCCATTTCCATCTAAATAAAGATAAATAGGTGCCCCAGCTGTTGTGTAGAGTTGAACATCACTTGGTTCTAAATCTGTGAATAAGTTATTGATAGTAACCCTATACTTATTGGTAGTTATATCCGCTTTTTCACCAATAACCATATTTTCTCCATGAAAATTATCATGTTCAACTCTAATTGAAGCATTTTTAGCTGTTAATTCCTCTATCTTAGCTCCATCATCAGTAATAATATGCAGTTTAACCTTATCAGCCATTTTTTCTTTTAATCCATGTACTTTTAAAGAGAGCATGGATCCATCAGAATTGTCCTTCAAATTATCAATATCTAAATTGTCTACTAAAGCAACAAACTTATTTTTATTATCACTATTATATTTATCTAATTGATAAACACCGCCAACTAAATCTAAATAATTAAAATCCTGTTCATTAGAATCCTCTTCATCCAACTTTATTGATTTAATATATGGCCCTTCTTTAGCTTGTGCCTGTAAATTTGTAGACATAGCCTGCAATCTAAAAGGTTGATTTACTTTGCCAATAGAACCATTAGGTGCAGTCAAAGAAATTAGGCTAGCCGTAATACAAGTAGCTTGTTCAGCAGGAGATATTCCTTCCCAAATAGAACCGTTAGCACTACTAATGGTTACTTTTCCCTTAGGAGTATAAACTGCTTCTGAAGCAATAATTGCTGGATTAATTTTAATATTTCCTCCACCTAAAAAAGTAATATCTCCACTATTAACATTAATTTTACCTACATTAAGATCTTGAAGAGGACTATTAATAAAAACATCTGTTTTTACAAAGCGATTGTCCGAATTAACTGTTAATATACCATCTGGATCAAGACCTATCTTTAAGAAATTATCTTTAGAGCCAATTGTTCCATCTTCTGGTTTATAGTAATCTGTTTCTTTCTTAATATTCCTTTCTAATCTTAGGGATCTGCAACGAATATCCAGCTTATTCTTCCCACTGCTCAAAATACTACTATTATTACCTTTCAAGGTAACATCATTAACTGCATAAACAGAATCAAGACGTAAATCAAATTTTAAAAAATTACCACCATAATTTTCTTCTGTTTCTAAGAATACATTATTACCAGCTCTAGCAGTTAGATAGCCTTCCTTTTGCCTAATCCTCTCTGCTCTTAAATCACCCTGAGCAGCTTCGAGAACTACATTCCCTTTTTGAGTATCTATAGAACTCACATCAAGATTTCCCCTAGTTTTAACTCTTAAATCCCCTGTACCACGGTTACTAGTAAGCCCCCATATTGTCAAATCTTTTTCAGAGCCTAAGTAAATAGAATTACCAGCAGAAACATAAGCCCTTTTACTAGCTTCAATATTGACATCTTCATAACCAGCAATATTTATTTTAGTCTTAGATAACATAGTTAAATCATTACTTTCTGCAGTTAAAAATGTCATTCTCTCTTTTTCAGTAAGTTCTGACCAGCTTCTAGTAGTACCATCAGCTTTTTTAAGCTCTATTTCTAATGCAGTCTTTTTCTCCCCAATATTAGCCTTTTCATGATTAGCAGTAAGCCAAATCTCTGACCCTATGATATTTGGTTCTTCAATTTTAATCCTTGTATCAGAAGTCTCTTTTAAAATTCCACTATTGAAAGAATTTTGCAATTCTTCTTTTGTCCAAGCAGCACTATCTCGAATGGTTTTTT
>Ga0079099_1034041_pt1 | contig 11186 bp, 7 predicted proteins | sample ADurb_H2B_02_Slu_FD_77098 | JGI IMG/M metagenome (GOLD analysis project Ga0079099, IMG submission 77098) | Active sludge microbial communities from Illinois, USA, of municipal wastewater-treating anaerobic digesters - ADurb_H2B_02_SludgeMetaT... | ecosystem: Engineered > Bioreactor > Anaerobic >... | reverse complement strand
CCTAGGTTTTTAATCTCCGGTTTATTTCCTACTAGCTTTGACTGTTTTTGCCTTTTATTTCTCCGATAGGAAAGGATAAAATTGACCTGGTTTGGGGCAAAATAAGACTGTCTAACTAGCTAGAAGGAGGTAAACAAATGGAAATGGGTGGCGGTATCGGTAGCTTTCTTAGCTTTATCCAGATTTTCTTTGCCATAGTTATTGGTCTTTATTTTTGGAACTTACTTAAGTCCCAGCAGGGAAATAAAGTAGCTGTCGAAAAGGAATCCAGAAAGGAAATGGAAAAACTGCAGAGGATGCGCTCCATTTCTCTTACCGAACCTTTAGCAGAGAAGACCCGTCCTTCTTCTTTTGCAGAAATTATTGGTCAAGAAGAAGGGTTAAAGGTTTTACGGGCAGCTCTATGCGGCCCTAATCCCCAACATGTGATTGTTTATGGCCCTCCAGGCGTAGGGAAGACTGCTGCAGCTCGTCTGGTTTTAGAAGAAGCTAAAAAGAATCCTATTTCTCCCTTTACTTATGCAGCCAAATTCACAGAAGTAGATGCTACTACTGCTCGCTTTGATGAACGGGGTATTGCTGATCCTCTCATCGGTTCTGTTCATGACCCTATCTACCAAGGAGCCGGACCTTTGGGTGTAGCCGGGGTACCTCAACCTAAGCCTGGAGCAGTTACCAAGGCCCATGGAGGAATCCTTTTCATTGATGAAATTGGTGAACTTCATTCGATACAAATTAATAAACTATTAAAGGTGCTGGAAGATCGCAAAGTATTCTTAGAAAGTGCTTATTATAGCTCAGAGGACACTAATATTCCTTCTCACATTCACGATATTTTCCAGAATGGTTTGCCCGCGGATTTCCGTCTCATTGGTGCTACTACCAGGCAGCCCCATGAGATTCCTCCGGCGATACGTTCCAGGTGTGTAGAGGTTTTCTTCCGGGCCCTTACTCCAGAAGAGATAGGAATAATTGCTCAGAATGCCGTCAGTAAAATGAACTTCGAATTAGATCCAGAGGCTTTAGAAGTAGTAAAAAAATATGCTACCAATGGACGGGAAGCAGTGAATATTATTCAGATAGTAGTAGGGATGGCCATTAACCGGGGCGATAAACTCCTAAGAAGAGAAGATATTGAGTGGGTCATTAACAGTGGACAGTATTCTCCTCGTCCTGAGAAAAAGATACCAGAGAAACCCCAAGTTGGTTTTGTCAACGGTTTAGCTGTTTATGGAGTAAACATGGGAACTCTGATTGAAGTAGAAACAGCTTTGATCCCTGCTCAGCGGGGAAGAGGAACAGTAACTGTTACCGGAGTCATTGAAGAAGAAGAACTAGGCAGCCCTGGGAAAACCATGCGCCGAAAAAGTATGGCTAAAGGATCTATTGAAAATGTAGTGACTATTTTACGGAAACTTGTTCCCACAGTAGATCCCCGGGATTTCGATATCCATGTTAATTTTCCCGGCGGCACTCCTATTGATGGACCTTCGGCAGGAGTAACTATTGCTACTGCCATTGCCTCGGTGCTTCTAGATGTACCGGTAAACAATAAGGTAGCCATGACCGGAGAAATATCCATTCGAGGTATGGTGAAACCAGTAGGTGGAGTTCCGGCTAAAGTAGAAGCAGCTCGTCGGGCGGGAGCTAAAAAGGTTTTAATTCCCCGGGAAAATTGGCAGGAGATTTTTAGAGACTTAAAAGATGTTGAGGTCATTCCTGTGGACAGTGTAGAAGAGGTTTTCCGTCATTCTTTCCTTTCCAGAAGAATACCTGCTGCTGAAGTGAGGGAAACCCAGCCTGTAGAAGTATTAAGCGCATCAGGGGTTTGATTGCAATCAACCCTGTTACCCATCGGGTAACAGGGTTTTTCCTAATGAGAAGAGGATTTAGGCCTAAAAAGGCGAATAAAATAATATTGTTAATTAGGGTAATTTATGGAGGTGAAGAAAATAATGGCAGAATATGAAATGCCTGTGGTAGCACAAGAGGAACGAGAAGAACAAGAATTTAAAGAACAGTTGCCCCTTTTACCCTTACGGGGAGTTGTGGTTTTCCCTTATATGGTTATACCTCTCAATGTAGGGAGGGAAAAGTCCATTAAGGCTCTAGAAGAGGCCATGTTAGATGATCGGATTATTCTTCTAGCTGCTCAGAAACAAGAAAAAACTGATAATCCTGAACCTGAGGATATCTATGAAATAGGGACCATTGCGGAAATTAAACAATTACTAAAACTTCCTGACGGGACTATTCGAGTAGTGGTAGAAGGATTAGCTAGAGCTCGGATTGAGAGCTTTGAGCAGATGGAGCCTTATCACTTGGTTAAGTATACCAAGATGGATGATATAGAAGAAAAGACTCTAGAGGTAGAAGCTCTCATGCGGAGCACCATTTATCAGTTTGAACAATATATTAAGCTCAGCAAACGGATTCCTCCGGAGACTTTGGCTTCAGTAGTAGCTGTGGAAGAACCAGGTCGTTTAGCCGATATTATTGCTTCCTACCTGACTTTAAAGGTAGCCGATAAGCAGTACATTTTAGAAGCTATTTCTGCCAAACAGCGTCTGGAAAATTTAAGCGAAATTTTAGGTAAGGAAATGGAGCTTCTAGAATTAGAGAGAAAGATTCATTCCCGGGTCCGCAAGCAAATGGAAAAAACCCAAAAGGAATATTACCTGAGAGAACAATTAAAGGCTATTCAGAAGGAATTAGGAGATAAAGACGATCGTCAGGCCGAGACAGAAGAATTGAGAGAAAAAATCGCTGAATTAAATCTGCCTGAGAGTGTAGAAGAAAAGATCTTAAAAGAAGTAGAGAAATTAGAAAAGATGCCTGCCATGTCAGCAGAGGCTGTAGTGGTCCGCAACTATTTGGATATTGCCTTAAGCCTGCCTTGGAATAGCAAAACTGAAGATAATTTAGATATTAAAGAAGCAGAGAAAATCTTAGATGAGGATCATTATGGTTTAGAGAAGGTTAAGGAAAGAATTCTCGAGTTTTTGGCTATTCGCAAACTAACCCAGAAAATTAAAGGACCAATTCTCTGCTTAGTAGGGCCTCCAGGGGTAGGAAAAACTTCTTTGGGCAAATCTGTAGCCAGGGCTCTAGGCAGAAAATTCGTACGTATTTCTTTGGGCGGAGTAAGGGATGAGGCAGAAATTCGAGGACATCGCCGTACTTATGTAGGAGCTATGCCCGGCAGAATAATTCAAGGCATGCGGCAGGCTGGCTCTGCTAATCCGGTCTTTCTTCTAGACGAAATAGATAAAATGAGTATGGATTTTCGGGGAGACCCTTCTGCTGCTCTCTTAGAAGTACTAGATCCAGAACAAAATAATACCTTTAGTGATCACTATCTGGAGATCCCTTTTGATCTGTCAGAGGTAATGTTTATTACTACCGCTAATGCTATGCATAATATTCCTCGGCCTCTTTTAGATCGGATGGAAGTTATCTATATCTCCGGCTACACGGAAGATGAAAAAGTGAAGATCGCGGAAAAATATCTGATTCCCAAACTGGTTAAAGATCATGGCTTGCAACCAGAAAATATCAATCTACCGGAAAATCCCCTCCGAATGGTAATTAGAAATTATACCAGAGAAGCCGGAGTAAGAAACTTAGAACGCAGTTTGGCTAATGTCTGCCGGAAAGTAGCAAAAGAAGTTGTCCGGGAAGGGGCAGAGCAAGTTAAGATAACCAGTCAGAATCTGCATAAGTTTTTAGGACCTTTAAAATATCGTCATGCTCTTGCTGAGAAAGAAAATGAAGTGGGTGTAGCTACTGGTCTAGCTTGGACAGAAACTGGGGGAGACATCTTGGCCATCGAAGTAACAGTCATGCCAGGCAAAGGCAGACTGACCCTGACGGGTAAGCTGGGAGATGTAATGAAAGAATCAGCCCAAGCAGCTTTTAGCTATGTGCGTTCTCAGGCTACCCAGTTAGGGATTGAACCGGACTTCCATGAAAAGAATGAAGTGCATATTCATGTGCCGGAAGGCGCTATTCCTAAAGATGGTCCTTCGGCAGGAATCACTATGGCTACAGCTTTAGCTTCTGCTTTAACCAATCGACCAGTCCGGAAAGAGGTAGCCATGACTGGAGAAATTACTTTAAGAGGGCGAGTCTTGCCAATCGGTGGTTTGAAGGAAAAACTCCTAGCTGCGCATCGAGCCGGTATCAAAACTGCCCTAGTACCTATTGAGAATAAGAAAGACCTGGACGATATTCCAGCTAATGTGAAGAAGCGCCTGCGCATAGTCTTAGTAGAGAAATTAGACCAGGTATTACAGGAGGCTTTGGTAGAATAATGCTTATTAAATCAGCAGAATTTATTATTAGCGCTGTTTCTCCTACTCAATATCCCGCAGACTTACTGCCGGAAGTTGCTCTGGTAGGGAGATCTAATGTGGGTAAATCGTCAATGATTAATACTTTGATTAACCGGAGAGGGCTGGCTCGCACCAGCTCCACTCCGGGCAAAACCCAGCTTTTAAACTTTTACCTGATTAACAAAGAATTTTATTTTGTCGACCTGCCTGGTTATGGTTTTGCTAAAGTTTCCAAAACAGTAAAAAGCCAATGGGGAAAAATGATTGAAACCTATCTGCAGAAAAGAGAAAATTTAGTAGGAGTAATCCAATTGGTGGATTCTAGACACGAGCCTTCTAAAGATGATATAATAATGCAGGAATGGCTGCAGCATAATGGCTTGCCTACCTTAGTAGTAGCGACTAAAATTGATAAAATTAGTCGGGGCAACTGGCCAAAACATGAAAAAATGATTAGAGAAAAATTAGGGCTCAAGGGACAACCATTAATTCTTTTCTCAGCAGAAAACCGCCAAGGTAAAGAACAGATTTTAGAGCAATTAGCCCATTGGACTAAGATAGAGGAGAAAGAAGGTAACTAAAGAGATATGGAAAATATCTTATTATTACTAGGGAGTTTAGTGATTATCCTCTTGGGGGCAGAGGCTTTTACTAATAGTATTGAATGGTTTGGGAAGAAGTTGAACCTAGGAGAAGGGGCAGTCGGTAGTGTCTTAGCGGCAGTAGGAACTGCTCTGCCGGAAACCATGATTCCTATCATGGCTATTCTTTTTACTCAAGGAGAGCAAGGCAGCGAGATTGGCATAGGGGCTATTTTAGGCGCCCCTTTTATGTTGGGTACTTTAGCTTTTGCCGTTACTGGAATGGCAGTTTTTATTTTTACTCTTTTAGGAAAAAGAACTACTAGGATTAATGTAGATATTGGAGTAATTAGACGGGATTTAGGATTTTTTCTGCTAGTTTTTATTTTGGCTACTATTCCAGCTTTTTTTCCAGATAGACTGCTGCGAATAGCTGTAGCCAGCGCTTTATTGTTCTGCTATTTTTGGTATGTCTATCAAACCTTTACCCATACGCCAGAGAAACCTAAAGGAGAAGAAGAGATAGATATTGACTTAAAACCTCTCTACTGCTGTTTGCGCAGCGAATCTCCTAGTCTTTTACTAGTCATTTTTCAAATCATAATGTCCTTAATTCTGATTGTAACTGGTGCCCACCTTTTTGTGGGGGGAGTTGAGCATATTGCCCAGATTATCCATATTCCTCCTTTGATTTTGGCTCTAGTTATTGCTCCTATTGCTACCGAACTACCGGAGAAACTGAACAGTATTATTTGGATTAGAGGCAACAAAGATACTCTAGCTCTAGGTAATATTACCGGAGCTATGGTTTTTCAAAGTGCCATTGGTCCGGCTATTGGTATTCTTTTTACTCCTTGGGTCTTATCCTCTGAAGCTTTATTAAGTATTGTTCTTACCCTGCTTTCCGTACTGCTGGTTTATCTACTGGCTATGAAACAGCAAAAGATAAGCCCTTATGCACTGCTAAGCGGAGGGGCTTTTTATGGAATATTTTTAACTTATTTAGTTTACTCATTATAAAGGAGATGATCTATTGTGACTCAGGACAATCTTCCTACTACTTATAATCCCCATGCTATTGAGAGAAAATGGTATGAATATTGGCAAGAAAATCAACTTTTCCGCACAGAAGTAGAAGCAGGAAAAGAAGCTTTTTCCATTGTTATACCACCACCAAATGTAACGGGTTCTCTACATATGGGACATGCCTTAAACAATACTCTGCAAGATATTATTATCCGTTGGAAAAGAATGCTGGAAGTAAATACCCTTTGGCTGCCTGGAACAGACCATGGTGGTATTGCTACTCAAAACGTAGTAGAGAAAGAATTAGCTAAAGAAAAAGTTTCACGGCATGACTTAGGACGAGAAAAATTTGTAGATAGAGTCTGGGAATGGAAGGAACAATACGGAAATACTATTATTCAGCAGTTAAAGAAATTAGGTACTTCCCCGGATTGGAGCCGGGAACGTTTTACTATGGATGAGGGATGTTCCCAAGCAGTAAGGGAAGCTTTTGTCCGTCTTTACGAAAAAGGCCTGATCTACCGAGGTCATTATATTATTAACTGGTGCTCCCGCTGTCAGACTGCTCTTTCTGATATCGAAGTAGAGCACTTAGAATCTGACGGCAAGCTTTACCATTTTAGATATCCTTTAGAGCAGGGCCAGGGACATATAGTTATTGCTACTACCCGTCCGGAGACGATGCTAGGGGACGTAGCCGTAGCTGTTAATCCGCAAGATGAACGTTACAGCCATTTGATCGGCATGAATCTAGTTTTACCTTTAGTCAATCGTAAGATTCCTATCGTGGCTGACGAATACGTAGATATGGAATTTGGCACCGGGGCAGTAAAGATTACTCCTGCCCATGACCCTAACGACTTCCTCCTTGGTCAGCGGCATAACCTCCCGCAAATTAATGTCATGAATAATGATGCGACCATGAAAGAGGCAGGCAAGTACACTGGACTAGACCGCTATGAATGCCGTAAGCAAATAGTTAAGGATCTGGAAGAACAAGGATTCTTAGTTAAAATTGAAGATCACAGTAACGCTGTAGGCCACTGCTCCCGCTGTGATACAGTAGTAGAACCTTTGCTATCTGAACAATGGTTTGTCAAGATGAAGCCTTTAGCCGAACCAGCCATGGAAGTAGTCAAAGAAGGAAGAATCAAGTTTATTCCGGAAAGATTCAGTAAAACCTATTTAGACTGGCTGGAGAATATTAAAGACTGGTGTATCTCCCGCCAAATCTGGTGGGGCCATCGGATTCCTGTATGGTATTGTCAAGAGTGCGGAGAAATGATCGTAGCTATGGAAGACCCTACTAATTGTTCCAAGTGTGAGAGCAGCAATCTAGTCCAAGACCCAGATGTACTAGATACCTGGTTCAGTTCTGCCTTATGGCCTTTTTCTACTATGGGATGGCCGGAAACTGCTCCGGAATTAAAACATTTCTACCCTACCTCTGTCTTAGTTACTGGCTATGATATCATCTATTTCTGGGTAGCTAGGATGATTTTCATGGGTCTAGAGTTTATGGGGGAAATTCCCTTCCAGGAAGTGTTGATTAACGGGATTGTTAGAGACCAGTACGGCAAGAAAATGAGCAAGTCTCGGGGAAATACCGTAGACCCTCTAGAGATTATTGACAAATTCGGAGCTGATACCCTGCGTTTTACTCTCATTAGTGGCAGTGTGCCAGGTAATGATATGCGTTTACATGAAGAGCGCTTTGAAGCTATTCGCAATTTCTGCAATAAAATTTGGAACGCCTCCCGTTTTACCTTAATGAACTTATCTGATTATGAGGCTAACAAAACAGTATATTCTAAGGAAGATTATTCCTTAGCTGACCGCTGGATTATGAATCGTTATTATAAAACTCTGGAAGAAGTCAACCGTTTAATGGACCGCTACGATTTTGGTGCTGCAGCCAAGACCCTTTATGAATTCTTATGGAACGAATTCTGTGATTGGTATATTGAATTGGCTAAACCAGAACTCTATCAAAAAGACAACCCGGCGGTTCGTCAAAGAGTGCAATATGTTTTAGCTACAGTCCTGGCTGATACTCTGAAGCTCCTTCATCCTTTCATGCCTTATCTGACAGAAGAGATCTGGCAGGCTCTGCCTCATGAAGGTAAGAGTATCATGTCATCCAACTGGCCTCAGGTAGAAGCAAGTAAGATAGATGAAGCGGCGGAAAAAGAGATGGGACTAATCATGGAAATCATTAGAGCCATCCGCAACATCCGCGGGGAAGTTAATATTACCCCAGGTAAAAAGATTGAGGTAATCATCCAAGCTACCCCGGAGGATAGGGAAATTATTGCCCAGGGTCAAGCCTATTTGATTAACTTAGCGGGAATTTGCCAACTAAGTATTGAAGCTCTGCAAGAGCAAAAGCCTGATAAAGCTATGACTGCCCGGGTAGAAAAAGTAGAACTTTATCTTCCTTTAGCCGGACTTCTAGACTTGGATAAGGAAAGAGAGCGTTTAGAGAAAGAACTAGCCTTAGCTCAGAAAGAAGTGGAAAGAGTAGACAACAAACTAAACAATCCTGGTTTCACCGGTAAAGCTCCAGCAGAAGTTATCGCCAAAGAAAAGCAAAAACGTGAGGAATGGCTGGAGAAAAAAGCTAAAATCCAAGAACGCCTAGAAATGCTTAAAAACTAACTAAACTAAGCTTCCCCAGAATTACTCCGGGGAAGCTTCTACTTTATAGCTAGTGATATACATGAAAATTTTACCTTAAGTAAATTCTGAGAAATAATTAATTCTGGAGTGGCTTAGTGGAGTGGCCGTGTTCAATTTAGCGAGGGAAGTAAAAATTCTCAATTGTTTGAGGCTGTTAAGTCGAGTTTTGAGAATTTTACTGAAGGAGCCTTAATTGAACTAGGCCACATAACTTGTAACGGAGGAAATAATTATTTCCCACCCTTGTATTTAAGGAAAAAAATATGCTATCATAGATACTAGTTATCTTACCGAATAAAGGAGAGGAAAGATGGAAGAAATACTCAACGGGCTTTATTTCCTTGCTCAGATTCCCGTTGTTGGATTTGCTGTTTATTTAAATCTAGGAAAAAGTTTAGGCCTAACTACCCTAGTGTCCTTACTTTATACTTTGATTTTAATAAGCCTCCCTGGTCAGTTTACAGAATGGAAACAATTATTCTACCAACTGGGTGCTCTTCATTTTACTGTTTTTCTAATAGGTTTTTTCTGTAAGCAGGAAAGACGAGAAAAGAAGGAAAGGGAAGGGTTAATGAAGTCCCTGAATAAGAACCTAGAGGAGCTGTCTCTCCTCTATGAAATAAGTAAAGAGCTGATGTCTACAGTAGATTTAGCTGAAGCCCTAAGCCTCATTACCCAGATTTTAAAAAAAGCTGTCAAGTATGATTTCTGTTCTGTTCGCCTAGTAGACCAAGACACTCAGAAAGTTAAAGTATTTTTTCTAGAGGATTTACAGGAAGAGATTACCTGTAAGACGGAAATTAAAGAAGGGAAAGCAGTAGCTGACTGGGTGGTGCAGACCAAGAAGCCCCTTCTTTTACCAGATACAGAACAAAGTAAAATCTATCGACAGTTAAATGGCAACCTACAGGTCAAATCATTGCTTTCTCTACCTATTGTCAGTCAAAGTCAGGTTATCGGTGTTTTAACAGTAGGGGCCTACGAGAAATCCCGCTTTAATCAAGAGGACTTGCAACTGTTAACCATTCTAGCCAGTCAAATCGCTTTAGTCCTCAAGAATGCTTTACTTTATCATAGTGCTCGGGAAGAGGCTATTACTGACGGCTTAACTCAATTATATAACTACCGTTATTTCCAAGAACGCTTAACAAAGGAGTTGGCTTATTGCCGCCTGAACGGCCAGCCACTGGCTTTGCTTTTCCTGGATGTAGACTATTTCAAGCAATACAACGATACCTACGGTCATCCCAAGGGGGATGAAGTTTTACGGACTATTGCAGGTATTATTAGAGACAGCATTCGGAATACTGATGTGCCTGTGCGTTACGGAGGAGAAGAATTTGCTGTTATTCTGCCTGGCGTCAACTTGGCGGGGGCTGCCCAAGTGGCAGAGAGGATTATTCAAGCAGTAGCCCAAGTTCATTTTGCCGGGGATGAAGACCAGGAATGGGTAAAAATGACGGTAAGTATTGGGTTGGCCATTTATCCAGAAGAAGGAGATACTGAAGAAGATTTATTAGCCCGGGCGGACCATGCTCTTTATCAGGCTAAGAAAGCAGGAAGAAACAGAGTTTATTCCTTTCTATTAAAGAATCTTCCTAGGGAGGTTGGAGAATAATGAAAATCCAATGGTGCGGACAAGCTTGTTTTCTCTTGACTTCTGAAAAGGGAACGCGAATCCTCACAGATCCTTTCAATAAGCATTTAGGCTATCCGGTGCCTCGTTATGAGGTGGAAGGAATTACTGTCAGTCATAATCATTATGACCACAACTATGTGCGGGCTGTGCCTAACGGAGGAGAGGCGGCTATTATCCGCGAACCAGGAAGATACCAAGTAGGCCAGGTATTAATTGAAGGTATTGCCGCTTTCCATGATAATCTTGGCGGGACAGAACGAGGGATTAATAACATTTTCCTTTTTCAGATTGATGGACTAAGAATTGCTCATCTAGGAGATTTGGGTCATGTTCTCACTCCGGAGCAGATAGAAAGGCTGCGGTTTCTAGATGTCTTGCTTATTCCTTTAGGGGGGACCTACACTATTGGTTTTCAGGAAGCTAATATTATTTTAGAGCAGTTAAAGCCTGGAATAGCTATTCCTATGCACTACAAAACTGCTACCCTCCGCTATCAGCTAGACCCTTTGGAGCCTTTCATAGAAGGAAAAGAAAATGTGGAAATAATCAAGAGTGACCGACTGGAATTAAGGGAAAAGGAAATAAGTCAGAGGACAAAAATTATCATTTTTGATTGTTTTTAATTGCAGCACTTTGTGGTAAAATATATTAGTATGTAAAGAGAATACAGGAGGTAATTTCGGTGATTAAGTACATTTTTGTAACCGGAGGCGTGGTTTCTTCTTTAGGTAAAGGGATTACCGCAGCTTCCCTGGGAAGATTATTAAAGAGTAGAGGAATCAGGGTTAGTGTACAAAAACTAGACCCTTATATTAACGTAGATCCTGGAACCATGAGCCCTTATCAGCATGGAGAGGTTTTTGTGACTGATGATGGAGCAGAAACTGATTTAGACTTAGGACATTATGAAAGATTTATTGATATAAA
>Ga0079099_1027180_pt1 | contig 11191 bp, 5 predicted proteins | sample ADurb_H2B_02_Slu_FD_77098 | JGI IMG/M metagenome (GOLD analysis project Ga0079099, IMG submission 77098) | Active sludge microbial communities from Illinois, USA, of municipal wastewater-treating anaerobic digesters - ADurb_H2B_02_SludgeMetaT... | ecosystem: Engineered > Bioreactor > Anaerobic >... | reverse complement strand
CATTTCCTTACCAACTTTTGCAAAAGCATTAACTGCACGCTCCAATTGCTCTTCAGTATGACCTGCTGTAACCATGCATCTCACACGACCTGTTCCTTTTGGTACTGTGGGAAAAACTATAGCTGAAACAAATACCCCATTTTTTAATAAATTTCTAGAAAATTCCATCGCTCTAGCTTCATCACCAATAATAACTGGAGTTATTGGTGTTTCACTTTTACCTGTATCAAAACCTAATTTACCTAGCTTTTCTTTAAAATATTTAGCATTACGCCATAGCCTATCAGTATATTCTGTAGTTTCCATTAATATTTTAATAGCTTCTATAATAGCACCTACAGCAGCCGGTGGTAAAGATGTGCTAAAAAGAATAGGACGCCCCCTATGATTCAACCAGTCTTGAGCAGTTCTACTACCAGCTACATATCCACCAATAACACCAATCGCTTTAGATAAAGTCCCTATACTAAAATCTATTCTGCCATGGAGATGAAAATGATCAACTGTTCCACGTCCACTTTCTCCTAAGACGCCAGAACCATGTGCATCATCAACATAAGTCATAGCTTCATATTTTTCTGCTAAACTAGCAATGCTAGGCAAATCAGCAATATCACCATCCATACTGAATACTCCATCAGTAATAATGAGTATATTTCTATATTTATCTCGATTTTCTTTTAATACTTTTTCTAAGTTTTCCATATTATTGTGTTGATAAATAGTTTTAGTTGCTTTGCTCAATCTAGAACCATCAATAATGCTTGCATGATTTAATTCATCTGAAATAATTAAATCTCCTGCTTCTGCAATAGCCTGAATAGCACCTGCATTACAGTTAAAGCCTGATTGAAAAGACATAACTGCTTCTTCTCTTTTAAACTCTGCTAAAAGAGTTTCCATTTCTTCATGAATATCCATATTCCCAATAATGGTTCTAACAGCACCAGCTCCTACTCCATATTTTTCTACAGCTGCAATAGCCGCTCTTTTTAATCTTGGATGATTGGCAAAACCTAAATAATTATTAGAAGACAAATTGATTACTTTTTGTCCATTCAAGATTACTTCTGCTTCATTAGGTCCTTCTAAAATAGGCAATTTTCGATAAACACCTTGTGTTTTCAATTCTTCAATTTTTTCCTTTAAAAAAAGTAATTCATGGAGATTAGACATATTTCCAGCAACCTCCTCTGTCAAACTAATTTATTTTCTTTAATTCTTCATATTGGGAAAAAGAATAACTTTCCCACAATTACCATTTTTCATTAACTCCATACCTTGTGCATATTCTTCTAATGCTAGTCTATGAGTTATAATAGGAGCGATATTTAAATTTCCTGATGCTAATAATCCTTTGACTTGATACCAAGTATCATACATCTTCCGACCAGTTATATTATGAATTTGAATCCCTTTAAAAACCATGCTAGCTACATCAATTTCCACATTTCTTGTTGGAATACCTAGCATAGACATCCTACCGCCTAGCTTAATATATTCTAAAGCTTGCTGAATAGCAATCGCACTTCCTGACATTTCAACCACTACATCAATACCCATTCCATCTGTTTCCTCCAATATTCTTTGCACTACATCCTCTTTAGTTGGATTAATTACCACATCTGCGCCTAACTTTTTAGCCAAATCCAGTCTATATTCATTTACTTCAATAGCAATTACTTTGGCAGCACTAACAGCTTTAGCAACAGCTACAGCCATAATGCCAATAGGACCACAGCCTACTACAGCAATGCTTTTACCAATTATTTCGCCTGAAAGTACAGTATGAACAGCATTACCTAATGGTTCTTGTACACATAAATACTCTGGTGGAATTTTAGGGTCATTTAGCCAAGCATTTTGCTGAGGTAAAGCAATATATTCTGCAAATGCTCCATCTGTATCCACTCCTAAAATTTTTGTTTCCTTACAAATATGACCCTTTCCAGTAGTACATAATTCACATCTTTCACAAATAATATGAGTTTCTGCTGAAACAATATCTCCTATTTTTACTCTGTCAACATTTTTGCCAATTTCAACAACTTCTCCAGCAAACTCATGACCCATTACTCTAGGTACTTTAATTCTTTTTTGTGACCAAGCATCCCAACTATAAATATGATAGTCAGTTCCACAGATAGAAGTAGCCAATACTTTAACTAAAATATCATTTTCACCAATCTGAGGGATATCTTTGGTAGCAAGAACTGCACCTTCTTTTGCTTCTTGCTTGATTACTACTTTCATTTTTCCTTCCATTGTAAACCCTCCTTTTAATAATGGAGAAGAATGATTTTTTGAAAAAACCTATCATTAGTATGTCTTTTTTTCTCTCTTTTATCTGTTTCAATTTAGAAAATGAAAGTTTTTTAAAATAAAAAGGTGTCTATTGTAATCAATAACAATAAACACCTTTTTCGTTAATTTAGCCATTAAGCCATTGTTTTTTCTTTTTTTTCACTATTAAAAAATAATATATTGTAGCAAAAACTAACCAAACAGCACCAGTAACTAGCACAATCCAACCATGAGGCACAAATAATTGTGCCAACAAAATAGCTATCATTAAAATAACTGCTAAATATTGAGTATAAGGATAAAAAGGTACCTTCCATTTCAAGCTTTCAGGATTTTCTTTTTCTATTTTCCTACGCATTCCAGGTTGACTCAAAGCAATCATTAACCAAGTAAAAAGAAAACCAAAACCTGAAAGACTAGCTAACCACATATAAGCAAAATTAGGAAACAAGAAAAACATCAAAGCACCTAAAAATAAAACTAAGCTGCTAACCATAATGGAATAAAATGGAATTTTTCTTTTAGAATGAAGCTGAGAAAAAATTTGTGGAAAATATCCATCTCTAGCTAAAGAAAATAACATGCGTGAAGTAGCATAGATTCCTGTATCAATGCAAGATAAAGCTGCTGTTAAAACTACAAAATTCATCATATTAGCCCAAATAGGACCGCCTAAAATTCCAAAAGCAGTTACATAAGGACTAGAACTAATTCCAGCTTTAGCCCAAGGTAATACCCCAACCAGAATGATGATAGTTAGAATATAAAGAACTACAATTCTTATAATTGTTCCAGTTAAAGCAGCTGGAATGTCCCTTTCTGGACGAAAGCTTTCCTCTGCGGCTGTACCAATAGCTTCACTTCCTGCATAAGAAAAAATAACTATAAACATCGCTCCTAAAATACCAGCCCAGCCATTTGGGGCAAATCCTCCATTGTTAGTAAAATTAGCTAAGCCTATATCTGTTGTCATATGTAAATCAAAAACACTGCTAGCCCCCCAAATGATAAAGAAAAGCAAAGCAACTACTTTAATTAAACTAAGCCAAAATTCTACTTCCCCAAAGACTAAAACACCTATTAAATTAATAATAGTCATTAAAAGAGAGACTACCAAGCAAAAAACCCAAATAGGTACATTAGGAAACCATATATGTAGGAAAGTGCCTGCAGCAATAGTTTCTGAAGCTGGGCCAATCAAAAAAGCTAACCAATAAGTCCAACCAGTGACAAATCCAGCTAGAGGTCCCAAAGATTTAGCAGCATAGGTTTGAAAAGAACCAGCTACAGGCATAGCTACCGCCATTTCTGCTAAAAGAACCATCACTAACAAGGTAACTAATCCACCAAGAGCGTAAGAAAGCACCACTGCAGGTCCAGCAATTTTAATAGCAGCACCAGCTCCTAAAAAATAACCAGCTCCTATAACTCCACCCAATGAAATCATCATTAAATGTCTAACTTTTAACTCTTTCTTTAAAGAATTATCAAGCATAATCCTACTCCTTTGCGTCTGAAAAATAGTGTACTATAGTAATATTATATATTTTATTGTAAACTCCTTCCTTTTTTAGATTTTAAAGGAATAGTATGTGCTTCTAATAACTATTTAATAAATTTTAACAGACACTTGGCAGGGATTGCTATCCATAATATTGAAATCTTTAGAAAAAAGATTAATTATCTACAAATTTATCCAGCAAAGTTTAGATTTTTTGTTTAATTAAGGAAGGAAGAGAAAATCTTGAATATAAGAAATGGAATAGCTAAAAGAACCTATATTATAATAACGCTTATTGTTACTATACCAATGTTATTTTTCGCTTATTATGATTCCATGCGCTTAAAAACTCTATTAATAGAACAAAAAAATCATTCTTTATTGGAGATTAGTATTATATTAAAGGATCAACTAGCTCAAAGTCCTTTCCATGATATTTTGAGTTCTGAAAAAATTCTTCAAGTAGAAAAAAATGAGCAAATAAAAATTCTCCACAAACACCTACAACCTTTGCTTACAAAGATTGCTCGTTTATATCCCAATTACAGTTTTGGTTTCTATTCTCGCCAGCTAGATTGCATAGTAGCTGTCCAACCTAATTTATATTGCCAATTCATAGGGAAAAAAATAAATACAGCTACTAAGCTCAAGCTTTATCAAACAGGACAGCCACAAACAGGCTATCTTGAAAATAAATTTGCTTGGGATGGTAAACCAACTTTAAATTTAGACTATCCTCTTTACCAGCAAGGAAAATTAATAGGTCATATTTGGATTAACACTAAAATAGAAGATATCAATAAAGAATTTTATTTAATTCTCACTAAAAAGATAATATTTATTTTTTTAATTTGGTTAATATCAATGGATATTATTCGATTAACCTTTGTTAGTCTGGAAAATGCTCTTTCTGACTTAGCCTTGAAAATTAAAAATGAAGAAGATGATGTTCAATACTTTAAAGATTTTCCACAATTAGTCCCACTTTTAGAAACTATCATTGATTTAAGAGAAAAATTAAAAAATGAAACTAAAAAATTAAATCAATTAATCCAAATCTGTCCTTTGTCCATTCTTGTTATCGATAAGAATGGTAAAATTATGACAGCTAATAAAGCTTTTCTTAAATTATGCCCTCAATTTCACAAAAATAACATAATAAATAAACCCTATAAAATTATTGCTTGTTCACTTGGATTGCCTTATGAAAAGACTAAAATAATCAGAGCATTAAAAGGAGAAGAAATAATAGAAGAATATTCCAACAAACCTGTAAATCGTCACTGGATAATTAATGCCCTGCCCATTAGAGATGCTGAAACAAACAGCATTATAGGGGCTATGGCCATCTATCATGATGTCACTGAGCATGAACAATTCAGAAAAGAAATGTTTCAAACAGATAGACTTACACTGATAGCAGAAATGGCTGCTGGTGTGGCTCATGAAATTAGAAATCCTATGACTGTTATCAGAGGATATCTGCAATTGCTGATGAATAAATTTGAAAAAGAGTTAGGCTCATATTTCAATATTCTGATAGAAGAAGTAGATAGGGCAAATTCAATTATCACAGACTTCTTATCCTTAGCTAAAAATAAGCCTTCAGAAAAATCAAAACAAAATATAAATGAAATTATTAAGAGTCTTTATCCTCTTATTTATAGTGATGCAATGAAAAGTGAAATAAGTATAACCTTAAAATTAGCAGAGAAAATACCTCTGTGTTTTTTGAACGATAAAGAGATTAAACAATTAATCCTCAATTTGACTAGAAATGCTATAGAAGCTATAAAAAACAAAGGTAACATAACAATCGAAACTAGAAATAGATATAATAAATTAGAATTGATTATCTCTGATAATGGTTGTGGTATACCCAAAGAACAGCTAAGTAGAGCTTTCAATCCTTTTTTTACAACCAAGGATAATGGAACAGGTCTAGGCTTAGCTGTTTCCTTAGGTATTGTCAATCGTCATCAAGGAACAATAGATATAGAATCCGAAAAAGGAGTGGGAACTAAATTTACAATTACTTTTAATATAGCCAACTAATTATTGACAACTTTTCTTTTCCCCTGTAAGCGATTAAAAAAAAGAAAAATAATAGGAATTATAATCAGAGTAAAAATTGTAGAAGAAAGCAGACCCCCAATTATTACCCATGCCATACTTGACCTTGTTTCTGCACCCTCTGTCATGCTTAAGGCTGTTGGAAGCATACCAACTACCATAGTCAATGTAGTCATAAAAATTGGTCTTAATCTAGTTTTCCCTGCTTCAATTATGGCATCATAAGCATTCATTCCTTTATCCATCAAAGTCAAAGTATAATCCAATAAAAGTGTCCCGTTTTTAGCTACCAAACCGTCCATTACTAGAATACCAATTAAAGAATAAAGATTTATTGTATTCTTAGTAAGAGCTAGAAAAAGAAATGCCCCTATTAAGCCAAGAGGTAAAGAAAGCATCCGAATCATTGGGGTACTGAAAGATTCATATAGGATAGCAAGTAGCATATAAACAAGAATTAAGGATAAACCTAAAGCTAAGAACATTTGAGCGAAGGTATCTCCCATACTGCTTACTTGACCAGCAAAACGATAGGTTATTCCAGAACTTAACTTTTCTGTTTTTAATCTTTGTTGAATTTCTTGTAAAACTTCTTTTAAAGGTCGGTCGGTCAAATTAGCCTGAACATTGATAGATCTTTCTTTGTCTACTCGCCTTATCATAACAGGACCAGTTCCTTGTGAAATATTAGCAACTTCTCCTAAATTTATTGTCTGAGCACCTGCCCTAATAGGAATACTCCTCAAATCTGTCTCTTTAAAGCCCTCACTATTTTTTAACCTCACTACAATATCAGTATCCTGTCCATCATTCTGAGGATCATTAGTTAAAACGCCTGCCTTCTGTCCAGCAATAGCAGCTGAAAAAGTATTACTCACTTCAGAGACAGATGTACCATAAAATTTCATTTTTTCCCGATCAATACTCAGCTGTAATTCTGGTATACCTTCTGTATAAGAACTTCTTATATCTTTAACTCCTGATATTTGAGCAAGCAAGGTCTGTAAATTTTTAGAAGAACGGATCAAATCTTCTATATTATTTCCTCGAAGTTCAATTTGAATAGGAGCATTAGCAAAGCCATGACCACTACCCGCACCACCTGACACTCCAACTATTGAGGACTGTGTCTCACTAACTCTAACCTTAGCAAGACCAAGCTTACTACCTGCAAATCCCCTCACAAGATCAGCTATCTCCCAAACACTACGCTCTCTTTTTTTCTGATCAACCAATTGAACAGTAAGAAAAGCATTATTGCTACTAGGAATGCCCACAGCAGACAAACAGTTTCTGACTTCTGGTATAGTATTTATATATTCTTCTAATTTACTTACTACTTTATCAGTTTGCTCTAAGCTGTCACCGACTGGCAGTTCCACACTAACCCTAAAGCTACTTTCATCAGTCTGAGGCATATATTCAGAGCCAATAATTCCAGCTGGAATTAAAGCAAATGATAAAATAAATAAAAATAAAACAGTAACAAGAACTTTCTTACTGTTTCCTAAGCTCCATTTTAATATCTGCTCATATTTAGCTATAACTCGTTTCTCTAAACCATTCATAAAACTCCATAACTTTCCTTGTGGTTCCTCTAAGCCTTTTCTATACAGCTTAGCAGCTATCATAGGTGTTAAAGTAAAAGAAACAAAAAGTGAAAATAAAGTAGCAAAAACAATGGTTAAACCAAATTGACGAAAAGATTGCCCAATCATCCCTGTCATAAAAGCAATAGGCATAAAAACAACAACATCGCAAAGAGTAATAGCAATTGCTGCCATACCTATCTCCATTCTGCCATCTTCAGCAGCCTGTTCAGCATTTTTCCCTAACTTCAAATGACGATGAATATTTTCTAGCACTACAATAGAATCATCTACTAAAATTCCAACACAAAAAGTCATTCCCATTAAAGACATCATATTGAAACTAAATCCAGCTATATACATAGCAAAAAAGCAAGCAATAAGAGAAGTAGGTATAGCAATAATTACAGCAGCAGTTGAACGCCATCCTCTTAAAAAAAGATATAAAACTAAAGCAGTAGTAAAAATACCTTCCATTAATGCTATCAATGTTCCTTTTAATGATTTTTTTACAAAGTCAGCAGAATTTGTAATTTCAGTAAACTGATAATTAGGATAATCATGTTTTAATTTTTCCAGTTCAGCTTGCACTTCATTAACTGTATCTACTAAATTAGCATCACTATTTTTATAGATTGCTAAAGAAACTGCCTCCTGTCCGTTGACTCGACTATAGCGATTTACTCTGCTATCTTGTTCTTTTATTGTCGCAATTTCTGTTAAAGGGATATTTATCCCAGCAAAATTACTGACTTGAAGATGATTAATGTCTTCTGGAGTCTTATATTGAGCAATTAAACGAACATCAGCCTGATTTTTATCACTATAAACAGAACCAGCAGGTAAAAGAATATTTTCTCCTCTAATGAGATTAACTACTTGATTAAGAGATACATGATAAAAAGAAAGTTTATCTTTGTCAATTTCTACAGCTACCTCTTTATCACGTCCACCATTTAATTCTACTTCTGACACTCCGTTAGCTCTTTCTAAATGCTCTTTAAATACTCCATTAGCTTTAGTATACATATCAGAAAGAGGATATTGAGAGGTTACAGCTATTTCCATAATAGGTTCTGCATTAATATCTCTTTTAACTACAACTGGCTCATTAACAGAGTCAGGTAGCTTACTGCGTACTGCACTTACTTTTTTGCTCACATCAATAGATGCTATATCAGAGTTAGCACCAAATGAAAATTCTAGAATAATGAGAGCTCTTTCTTGACTAACCATTGATGTCATATGTTTAAGATTAGAAACAGAGGAAAGAGATTCTTCCAATGGTTTAATAACCTGTTGCTCAATTTCTTCTGGACCAGCCCCTGGATAACTGACTGATACTGTCACAAACGGAGTGTTCATAGCTGGTAAAAGTTCCACCCCAAGGTGAGAAAAACTGTATAAACCAAGCACAACAAAGAGCATCACTATCATCGTTATTCCTACTGGTCTCTTAATAGCAAAACGAGTTAGATTCATTGCTTTCCACCTCTTTGCCTAACCTTCACTTGCATATTAGGTTTTAATCTAGCTATATTGCTAATAACTACCCTATCTCCTTCTTTCAATCCAGTAAGAATTTCATATTCTTTATCATTATCTAATCCCAATTGAACAACTTGTTTATGCGCTATCCCTTGATTATTAACTAAAAATAAGTAATATTCTCCATTCTGCTCTTGAAGAGCTTCTTTAGGAACACAAAAAGTGTTTTTTCTTAATAAAACTGTAACTTCTGTCCGAGCAAACATACCTGCTTTTAATAAATTATCAGAATTAGCCAAAGCAAGACGAACAGAAAAAGTACGATTACTAGGCTCAACAGTTGGGCTTATATAAACTATTTTCCCTAGATAACTACGACCTAATGATTCAATCTGAACCTTAGTTTCCATACCATTATGCAAATGAGCAACATCATGCTCTGTTAACTGACAATCTACATACATTTTACTGCAATCAACAATAGAGAATAGCTTTTGTCCTGGTTGCACCAACGCACCTACTTCTACCTGACGATAACCGATAACACCACTACGAGGAGCAGATAAAATCAAATCATCTTTTTGCTTTTGCAAAGCAGCAATATTTTTTTCCTCTTTTCTCACTTGTGCCTTTTTAACTGCAATTGAGGCAGGAATAGCATCTCCTTGATTTTTTAAAGCTGCTAACGCTGCTTGAGCACTATTCATCTGTTGTTCTGCTAAATCCAAAGCATCACGAGATATTGCTCCAGTTTCATATAATGCTTTGTGTCTCTGATAATTAGTAACACTATGTTTATAATCACCTACTGCTTTCTGATAGTTGGCATAAAAATTAGCTCTAGTTACAGCAGTATCTGCCTGAGCCTGTAATCGAGCAGCCTCACTCTGAGCAATAGCAAGTTCCATATCTCCAATATCCTGAATAAGCAAAACCTGACCTGAAGAAACTTTTTGACCTAAATCTACATTTACTTGCTTAACTCTCCCAGCATATTTAGCTGCAATGTCTACTTGTGCTTCTGGAACAGTTTGTCCAACCAATAATACTCTGCCTAACATGTTTTTAGCTCGTACTTGCTGTATTTTAACCAGTGGTTTCATATCTTTACCCTTCATATTGTCCCTACTAGCTTCACCTTTAACTTGAGGAAAAAAAATTAATGTTACAATACCTACCGCAAACAAAATTAAAGCAATTGAAAACCATTGTTTTTTCCAATCTAAGTGCATTTTTTATATTCCTTTCATTCTTTTAGTAAATAATAGTTATTTAGGAAATTAATTCCCTTTAAATTATAAGCTACAAATGTGAAGAATTTGTGAATAAACAAAATTAATGGTAAAAATTATCTTAAAAAGGACCTTCCCTATTGGAAGATCCTTTTTGAAAAAATTAGTTTTTTAAAAAGCAATTCTTTTATCAACAATATCTATTAGTTGCTCAATTTCTGGCTTGGTAATTTGTGCATAAGCACCAAGCGCCTCCCCTTTTCGCCGCATTTCTGGATTGATTAGTGAAGAAAAGATAACTACAGGTATTTCTTTCATTTTTTCATGTTCTTTTATCCGCTTAGTCAGATTATGTCCATCCATTTGCGGCATCTCAATATCTGTAATTACCAACTGAACTTGTTCCTCAAGAGGTTTGTCCTTAGCAACAAGCTCTAATAATTTATCCCAAGCCTGTTGCCCTGTTTCGTTAGCAATAGTATTATATCCAGCAGTACGCAAAGTACCAAGAAGCAACTCCCTCAACATATGTGAATCCTCAGCAATAAGAATTGTTTTAGATTTGCGAATCTCAACTAATTCAGATGTAACACTAGGCAAAGCTGTCATCTTTTTATTTATTGTTAAATTAATTTCTGATAAAATTTTCTCGAAATCTAATAAAATAATAAGACGATTTTCCATCTTTACAATCCCAACAACTAAATCTGATCCAGCTATATGAGGTGCTGGCTCCATCTGAGACCAAGATATACGGTAAATTCTCGATACAGCATCAACCTTAAAAGCAACAAATAAACCATTGATTTCACAGACAATAATTTTGTTTGAATCACTTGCTTCATTACTTGACAAACACCTTGCCAAATTGACCAGTGGCATTACTTTCCCACGCAAAGTAATGATTCCATCAACATAATGATGCATATTGACTATGGGAGTAGCAGGAATGGGGTTTATTATTTCTCTTACCTTAGCAACATTGATTCCATAAAAAACATTAC
>Ga0079099_1045982_pt1 | contig 11268 bp, 6 predicted proteins | sample ADurb_H2B_02_Slu_FD_77098 | JGI IMG/M metagenome (GOLD analysis project Ga0079099, IMG submission 77098) | Active sludge microbial communities from Illinois, USA, of municipal wastewater-treating anaerobic digesters - ADurb_H2B_02_SludgeMetaT... | ecosystem: Engineered > Bioreactor > Anaerobic >... | reverse complement strand
TGATTCCAAGGTGATGATCGCAAGGGATAATATGCATTTTGATCTCCGATTAGAAATGGGAGCAAACCTCCCCCTACGGATGGGCTTTGGTCCATCTACTTGCAAAATATTCCGAGTGGGGGCGGTGGGAGTAAATACTGCTCGCTTCGCTCCCAGCATCATGACCCTCACCGTACGGATGGGCCTTGGTCCATCCACTTGCAAAATATTCAGAATGGGGGCGGTGGGAGTGAACCCCCACCGTACGGATGGGCCTTGGTCCATCCGCATTATCAATATTGTTGGATTGGTGGATTAAGGAGACCTGGCAGTCAACAACCCGCGCGATCTCACAGGGTAGCTTTGCACTGAAGACACCTAAAAGTAGGGGCATGGCAGTGCAAAGCCTCTCCTTGCGTGATGCCATGCCCGCCTATAGCAACCAAACGTTTGGATATCCCGGTGGGAGTAAACCCCCACCGTACGGATGGGCCTTGGTCCATCCGCATTATCAATATTGTTGGATTGGTGGATTAAGGAGACCTGACGGTCAGAATGCTCACGCGGTCCCACAGGGAAACTTTGCACTGGAGGCACCTAAAAGTAGGGGAATGGCACGCCATGCCCGTCTGGGGTAACCACAGGGGGTTACCCCTACTCAGGAGACTTGGCAGTCAAGGACCTCGCAAGGCCTGTACCCGTAATGAAGTGGATGGGTATCAGGAAGCCGGCGAGATCATGTGTCATAACTTCCACAGTACGGATGGACTCCCGTACCCCCGCAGCAGGGTATCAGTCCATCCGCTTTGTTGTTATCTCGAGTGGGATTTCAGCCAAAGACAAGCATTCCCGTGTAGGGGCAGGTCCCCGTGCCTGCCCTAGGAGATAATAAACGTAAATTATGTGGTGGGAGCAAGCCCCCACCGTACGGATGGGCCTTGGTCCATCCGCTAAAATGGCAAAACGGGTTACAGTAGTGGGAGTAAATACTGCTCGCTTCGCTCCCAGCATCATGACCCTCACCGTACGGATGGGCTTTAGTCCATACACATCGTCAAAGTTGTTTAGTTATTGAAGTGAAGAGACCTGGCAGTCGACAACCTGCGCGATCCCACGAGAAACTTTGCACTGAAGACTCCTAGGAGTAGGGGCATGGCACGCCATGCCCGCCTGGGGTAATCGAATCATCGATTGTTGAATTAGTGCGATGAGAGCAAACCCCCATCGTACGGATGGGCTTCAGTCCATCCGTATATAGAAAATCATCGAATTAGTAGTGGGAGACCAGAAGGTCAAAGCGCTCGCGCGATGAGGACACCGGCGAGAACAAAGTTAAGCTGTAGGGTGTGTTGGCGTTCAGTAGCATCGGAATAAAGATGGCGTATAAAAGCCAACCCACTGGTTGAGTGTGAGGCGTTTGTGTTGGTGGGTTGGCTATCCTAAGGCTCTATGGATAAAGTATCTTTGACGCCAACCCACCCTACGAATGGCGGTCATCGACTTCGCTCGGTCAGGAGTCCGGCGAGATCATGTACCCCTATTTCTCCCAGCCAAACATCTTGAAAAGCCGCGGCACTTGCTCTTCAAGCGCCCAAGAATCTGTACGCCAGGAAAACCATTCTCCCACACCGCCATATTCAAATGCCACTATCTCCGGTTCGCGCCATGCCCCAAGCCTGATCCGCTCTGCTGCCCACTCTACTGAAGGCCAATCCTGTGGCTGCATCTCAAAATGGTCTTCCAGAAAGCCGTGATATCTGCAGACGCCGGTAATATGAACCTCGTGGAGCCGCTCCAATGGCAGCTTCTCAATGTATTCCTGGTAGTCAATTCCCAGCGTGTCAGCGGTGATGCGGGCATGTGAAATGTCCAGCAACAAGCCGGTGTCTGTCTCAATGATCGCTTTACTAATTAACTTCGGGTCGCTTGCCAGTTGGTATTCTGGAATTAGCGGTTCAAAGGGCAAATTCTCAGATATCACGGGATACCCCGCAAACTCCTGTTTCAGGACTTCAATTTCTTTGATCCATTGCTTGAGTAACTTGTTACGGTCCGCCTTATTCCCCACCTTCAGCTCCGGCATTCCGGCAAGGTGGCAATTGACATGCGGTGTATGCGTCTCAGTCAGTAGTTTCCTCAGTTTTTCAAAGTCGAGTTTCTGAACCTCGTCCCGGCCGACGGTAATATCCAGGTGTAAATAAACAGGCTTTACCGCTGTAGCAGCCTTCAGCAGCCCATCCCATTCAGGGCATTTAAACAGATCAAATTCGAGCTTGCCGGCTTTTACCAGCTCAGCCAGTTTGGTCGAGTAGTTGACAGCGAAACGCATCCCTGACCTCATGCTGCCGAAGCTTCTGTCTCTTGATCTGCAAAGGGGTTGTACTTGGTTTCCAGATCGTGACGGAATTGCTTGGTGTAGAGGTTATAGTAATGGCCCTTCTTGCGCATCAGGCTCTCGTGGTTTCCCTGTTCAATGATCTGTCCACCTTCGATGACCATGATCAAATCCGCTGATTTGATGGTCGAGAGGCGGTGGGCGATGATGAAACTGGTGCGCCCACTCATCAACTGGTGCATGCCCTTCTGGATCAAAGCTTCGGTCAATGTATCCACCGAACTGGTTGCTTCATCCATGATGAAGATGTCTGGATCAGCCAGCAGGGCACGCGCGATGCTGATGAGCTGTTTTTGCCCCACCGAGAGTTGATTACCACCTTCGCCAACGTCCTGATCGTAACCTTTCTCAAAGTTCATAATGAACTCGTGCGCGCCCGCCAGTTTTGCGGCCTCTTCGATCTCCTCATCCGTTGCATCCAAGCGCCCATAGCGCAAGTTGTCGCGAATACTTCCCGAGAAGAGGTGCGGAACCTGCAAGACGACTCCGATGCGGGATTGGATGTCCTCGAGGGAGTACTGCGTGTAGTCATGTCCGGCGATGCGGATCACACCTTCGGTTGGCTCATAAAAGCGGCACAGTAAATTGACAATCGTAGTTTTGCCGCCACCAGTCGTGCCGACCAAGGCCACATTCTGCCCCTGAGGAATATGAAAGCTTAGGTTCTTAATCACCGGTTCGTCATCTTCGTAGTGAAAAGAAACATTCTCAAATTCCACATCTCCAACAAGTGAGTCCACGGGCAACAAGTTTTCACGATTACGAATTTCCGGCTGCATATCCAGGAGAGAAAAAACTCTTTCTGAAGAGGCGACAGCATTTTGCATTTCGGCATAAACCCGCGCCAGGTCTTGAATAGGCCACAAAATCATCATGATGTACGAGATGAAAGCCTGCAAGACGCCAACCGTCATCGTCCCGCCTGCCACCTGCAGCCCACCCCGCCAAAGGATCAGCACCAGCGAGATGGCGCTGATGGTCTGGATGGTTGGCAAGTAGATGGCAGAGAGCAGTACTGCACGGTAACTTTCCTCGTACATATTCGTGGAAAGAACCTTGAAATCTTCCAAGTTCTTTGCTTCACGCCGCAGCGCTTTGACTACTCTGACACCAGTGATATTTTCGTTCAACGCGGCAGTCATCTTCGAGTTTGCCTTGCGCGATTGGCGGTAGTGGTGATAGATTTTCACGCGGAACTTAAACGACACGAGGATCATGACCGGCAAAGACAGCAAGACGATCACAGCCAGCGTCCGGTTCAACTGCAGCATAAAGTACATCGCGAAACTGATGTTCGTCACTGCCCAAATCGTGTCCTGCACGCCCCAGGTTAGCAAATCTGCCATTTTCTCGGTGTCTGAAGTCACGCGCGACATAATCCACCCTAGCGGGGTTTTGCTGAAGTACGAAAGCGATAAACTCTGCAGGTGATGGAAAAGGTTCTTCCGAAAATCGTAACGCAGCTGCTCTCCGAGCAGTCCCATAATGTAGATCATGATGAAGAAACCGACCATCTGTGCCAGGACAATCAAGGCGTAGTTACGGAACAAGCTGATCATCATTGGCAGATTTTTAGCCACAATGCCTTCGTCGATGATCCGTTTGTTGAGCACGGTGAAGTAAGCGTCCAGAAATGATACCAATGAGATGCCAATGACCGCCAGCAGCATTTGTGGCCAATAGGGCTTTAAAGCCTTCAATAGCCGCCTGATAACACCACTTTTCAGGCTGACAACATCGTCCAGTTCTTCTTCGTTATATTGATTCGACATGCTCAATTTCCTCTTGCAGGGCACTATCAATCCGAGCCTGGATGTCGTAAATGTCCTTATAAATTCCTGCCTGGTTAAGCAACACCTCGTGCTCACCCATTTGAATGATCTTTCCCTTGTCAAAAACCAGAATCAGATCAGCATTCATGATGCTTTGAATGCGATGCGCGATGATAAAGGTAGTCCGGTTGGTCATTAGTCTGTCCAATGCCGCTCGGATCTCCACCTCTGTTTCCATATCAACCGACGACGTCGAGTCATCCAAAATCAGGATGCGTGGGTTAAGCAGCAGCGTGCGGGCGATTGCGATGCGCTGTTTCTGCCCACCCGAAAGCGTCACACCCCGTTCGCCGACCAACGTGTCATATCCGTGCTTAAAGCCAAGGATCACATCGTGGATTGCGGCTTCGCGGGCTGCTTCCTCAATCTCTTCTTGGCTGACCTCTCGGTGCACACCATAGGTGATGTTGTCACGGATCGAGCAAGAGAACAAGAACGGCTCCTGTTCCACGATCCCGATCTGTGAGCGCAGGAATTCGCGCGAATACTCGTTCAGATTTACACCATCGAGCAGAATCTGGCCTGATGTCACGTCATAAAACCGCGGCAGCAGGTTCACCAGCGAGGTCTTCCCCGAACCGGTTGACCCCAGCAGCGCCACCACCTGTCCGGCATCACACGAGAAGCTGACGTCATCCAGCACCAGGAAATCTTTTTCATAGGCAAAACTGACATGTTCGAAAGTGATCTGCCCTTTGATGCCGTCTTTTGGTTGATAGGTGGCACTCTTCATATCTTCTTCCGGTGCTTCCAACACCACTGAAATACGCCCAAAAGAGACCAAAGCCCGTGAGGTATCGATGATGAGACGACCAAGGTTGCGGATTGGCCAGATCAACCAGCCCAACAGCCCGATAAAGCTCAAGTACTGACCAAGCGTCATAACTCCATTCAGCACCATCGTGGCGCCGTAAAAGCTGCTTCCGATGTTTTGTGCTGAGCAAATGATGTCCGACAGCGGCCAGAATAAGGCGTGCATCCAGTTGAACTTCCTGCCCAGGCGGAACTTCTCGGCATTTTCCTTGTCAAATTTTTCGATCTCGTAATTCTGTCGGGCAAAAGCCTTCACCACTCTCACGCCGCTCAGATTCTCCTGCAGATCCGTGGTCAAAATCGCGCCTTGCTCCTGGTACGCTTCGTAGGCTTTGGAAAGCCGTTTGAAGAAGATGATCGATATCACCAGGACGATCGGAATGATGATGATCGAGACCAAAGCCAGACGTAGGTTTATGCGGGCGATGGCGACAAACGAAATGATAAAGATCATGACAATCCGCCCGATGCTGATCGCCTGTTCAGCAAAGAACCGGCGCAGAGTGTCTACATCGGAGGTGGCACGCTCCAACAAGTCACCCGTCTTCGATTCGGAGTGATAGCTGTAAGAGAGCCGCTGGATGTGATCGAAGAGATAGTCGCGTAGCCGGCGGGTCGTGTTTTCAGCAGTGAAGTTAGCCATCCAGCTGCTCATGAAACTCGAGAGTGCCTGGAGAGCGATCAATGCGCCAAAGCCCAACGCCGAGAGCGTCAATTCGCGCCCCATCAGCCCTTCGTTCATCATGCGGTCGATAAAGCTGCCCAAAAAGATATACATACCCGTCCGGGCAAAAGCTGCCAGGGCAAGAAAGATCGTCGAGACGAAATAATGAAAATGATAACCGCGCATTAAATGCCAGAGGCTCAGCAACTTATTCTTGTTGCCGAGCACTTTCGACATATCAAGCGCGATATAGGGTTCTTTTTGCTTGCTCACTCTTGCTCCAATACAGCCAAAACAGGCTCTCAGCTTGTGCTGACAAAATGAGAAGTATAAACGGCTGAATCTATAGAGTCAAAGGTTTTTTACATTATTGCCAGTTAGTGCAACTGAAATTTCGGCACTAACTGCCGTGAACAGAGCCTTCGTTCACTTTTCTTGTCACATACTGAAGAGAATGCTCAATGACTTTCTCCTGTTCGCATCCCAATAGGATCACATGCGGCGACTCTTTCAGGATCACCAGCTCGAGCTCTTTGGAACCAAGTTTTTCTTTCAACAGTTCACTGCCAGCCTGCCCAATGGTGGCGTCCTTTTCGCTGAAAAAAGCCAGCGTGGGTTGCGTCACGCTGCCCAGTGCTTTTTGAGCTGCGTTTTGCAGTCTCAACAGCTCAACCACCCCTTTGAGTGGGTAGACGTTGTAGCCCTTCCAGGGCATGTCCTCCCTGGTGTTTTTCTTGGCGAGATACTTCATCACATACTGCAGCACATATGCTGCCCGCATCTTGCGCATAGCCAGTGCTGGCGCGTAGAGCAGTAGTCCCTTGATCGTTGGGGTTTTTGCAGCCAGCACTAAGCAGAGCAGCCCGCCCATCGATTGCCCTGCCACCCATACTTCATCGCACTGGCTGCTCAACTTCTCATATTCGCTTTCGGCGGTCTGAACCCAATCCTGCCAGCGGACCTTGTTCAAATCATCCGGGTGAGTACCATGCCCGGGTAGCAGCGGCGCGCTGACGGTGTGGCCGGCAGCATGTAAACGCTCGCCCAATGGTCGCACTTCGGCGGTCGTGGCGGTGAAGCCGTGCAGCAACAAAAAACCTGTTTTTCCCCCTTGATAGTAGAAAGACGAGCCATCCAACTCCGGGTGTTCCATGTAATTATCCGCCATAAGTCCTCCGAGGGAATTGTATCAAATTACTCGCTGGCATTTCCTCTGAACCTGTTTCCGGAATGTTTTTCTTACCTTTAAAAAAGCGACCCATGTAAAAAAGCGACCCATGTAAAAAAGCGACCCATGTAAAAAAGCGACCCATGCAGGTCGCCTTTAAGTCAAATCAAAAACGCTTACTGCTCCCAGAACTCCAATTTATCCACACTTGTCTTGAAGTTGATGGTGCCAGCGGACATCGAAAGGAAGCCAAACGTTCCGGCATCGGGTAATCTGTCGTCCGTTGCCGACCCAACCTTTGTGCCGTTGATATAAAAGTCAAATTTGTTTCCCTTTGCCAGGATCCCAATGCGGTTGGCTTCGTTGGCTGGTTTGAAAGCATCGCTGGTTTGATAGTCGACAATATTGACGATCTGGTTATCCTTTGTATAGAAGCTGAACCCCCATTTGCCGTCGCAGGTGACACCCATGTAGTAAAACTGCTGGGCTTCATCCCAGCGGATCACCAATCCAAAACGATCTTCCCCGCTGCAGTTGGGGCGGGTGATGGTTGTTTCAAAATAGGCATCCTTCACTTCAGGGTAGGTGGTGTACCAGCTGCTCCAGTAAGGCGTGCCCTTTGAAAACATGTGCAACTGCCCGCCAGAAACGGTTATCAGGAACCAATCATCCTCATAAGGCCAGCCGCCAGCAGCGGAAAAATCTTCGAGGAAATCAGGCTCACCAAGTTGCGCCACGGGGTCGCCCGCGGTTGGCTCCTGCGTGGCAGTGGCAGCCTCTGTGGCTGTTGCCGTGGGTTCTGGGGTATCGGTGGCGGTCGCTTGAGGCTGAAGGGTTGCGGCTTCGGTTTCTGTAGCGCTTGCTTCCGTGGCGATTTCTTTCCCCACCTCGCCGGGTGCTTCAAGGGTTTCCGTTACGCGCGTCGGCTCAGGCACCAAAGTGGTCTCCGGGGCGTTGGTAAGGATCAGCGCGACGTTGGTCTGCACGACTTCCTCACTGCTTAGTTCATCTGTGGGATAATTGCATGCCGACAGCATCAAACAAATCAAGAGAACAGGAATTATTTTTTTCATTGTCACTTCCTTCACTTTTCTTTGGCTTGATAGTTGCAATAATTGGTCCAAAAGACCAGTTCGGTAGATTAACACTTCTTAACACAGCGTTTATCTACTAGGTTATTATAATGAAATGAACCGAAATCGGTTCTGATGCGTTAATAAACAATAAACAAAACACGAAAAGGAATCATATGGATTTATTTACGAAATGTCTCACTTTTGAGGATGCAGCAGTTGCCCGTGAAGCCGGCACTTACCCCTACTTCATCCCATTGGACCGCAGCGAAGGTACCGAGGTCATATTTGAAGGTCGTCGGATTATCATGTGCGGTTCTAACAACTATCTTGGTCTAACCACCCATCCAAAAGTGCGCGAAGCCGCCAAAAATGCCATCGACCTCTACGGCACGAGTTGCACCGGTTCGCGCTTCCTGAATGGCAACATGACCATCATCGAAGACCTCGAGCGGGAGCTGGCTGAATGGGTTGGCAAAGAGGCTGCCCTGGTATTCTCCACCGGAATGCAGGTCAACCTCGGCACCATCAGCGCACTCGTCAGCAAAGACGACATCGTCATCCTCGACAAGGAAGACCACGCCAGCATCGTTGACGGCGCCCGTTTAAGCATGGGCAAGATTGAACGCTTCCGCCACAATGACGTCGGGCATCTTGAGCGTGTGCTCAAAAGCTTGCCCGCTGACCGCGGAAAACTATTGGTTGTGGATGGGCTCTTCAGCATGGAAGGCGACATTGCCCCATTGCCCGAGATCATTCCCCTTTGCCAAAAGTATGGCGTGCGTCTGATGGTGGATGATGCCCACGGCATCGGCGTGCTTGGCGAGGGTCATGGCACTGCCGCTCATTTTGGTGTGACCGACCAGGTGGACCTGATCATGTCCACTTTCAGCAAGTCCTTTGCCTCCATTGGCGGCTTTGTGGCTGGCGACTTCCCCGTCATCGACTATATCAAGCACCATGCCCGCAGCCTGATCTTTAGCGCCAGCATCCCGCCCGCCAATACCGCCACCGCCCTGGCAGCCCTGCAGGTCATGCGCGAGGAGCCCCAGCTGGTCGCTGCCCTCAAAACCAATGGCGACTTCATGCGCGAGGGATTCAAAGCGCTTGGGTTTAACATCGGTAATTCCGTCACCCCCATTATCCCGATCATCATTGGCGATAATGACCTCACCTTCAAGATGTGGCGCGACTTGTTCGACGCTGGCGTGTTCGTCAACCCTGTGATCGCCCCCGCTACTGCCCCTGGTCGCCAGCTACTGCGCACCAGCTACATGGCCACCCACACGCGCCCGCAGCTCGAACGCGTATTGGAGACCTTTGCAAAAGTGGGTCGTGCGAACGGCTTGATTTAATCCCGGGAAGTTACTCAAGCTTCTTATTCGGAGGTGGGTTGAGTGGGATCTTCGAAAGATCTCACTCAATTCTTTTTTCAAAGAATATCCTGCCAAAAAAGCTGTAACCTTCATAAAATAAGCGCCGCAAGTTCGATCCCGTGGCAGTTTCCGTCCCTGCTGAATGCACGCGCAGGCGAATACTCCGCGTTTATCAACCCTGCTCACCCGACTCTTGCGTCGCTTTTTTCATCGTGCATTTGCCCCTTACTGCTATTAACATCTGTTTTACTATTTATGATAGATAATCAAATGTATTAATGACTTGCAGAAATATTAGGAAACAATGTCTGGAAAAATCCCCCTGACGCTCTTATAATAGACCTCAACCGTCGGTCCTTCATTCCCCAGGAGGTAAATGACCGCACCAGCCATCATCCAGGCCCTCGTCAACCGCTTCCGCGACTCGCGCGAGCTCTACCGCTCCGGTCGCTACAACGAAGCCCAACTCCGTCAGGAGTTCCTCAATCCCTTCTTTGAAGCCCTCGGTTGGGATATGTTCAACCGCTCGAACTTCGCCCCCCAATACCGCGAGGTTATCCACGAAGACTCCCTCGAGGACGAAGGCTCGCTCAAAGCCCCGGACTACGCCTTCCGCATCGGCACCACCCGCAAATTCTTCGTCGAAGCCAAAAAGCCGGCGGTCGACATTCGCTATGCCATCCATCCAGCCTACCAGCTGCGCCGTTACGCCTGGAACGCCCATCTGCCGCTTTCTATCCTAACGGATTTCGAAGAGCTGGCGGTTTACGATTGCCGCACCCGCCCTGACCCCAAAGATTCCGCCGCCACCGGTCGCGTCATGCTCTTCACTTTTGAAGAATATGTCGACCGTTGGGACGAACTGGCTCAAATTTTCTCCAAAGATGCCGTCTGGAATGGCTCATTCGACCGCTACGCCGAGGGCACCAAGGGAAAACGCGGCACCACCGAGGTGGACGCGGAATTCCTCAAAGAGATCGAGCAGTGGCGCCTCTTGCTTGCCCGCAATATCGCCCTGCGCAACTTCCGCCCCTCCGCCGGATCCGTCATCGGGAGCGAAGCCCCATCCGTCATTGCGAACGAAGCGCGGCAATCTCCCTCTGTCAATCCGAGTGAAGCCCGATCCGTCATTGCGAACGAAGCGACACGAAGTGTACAGAGTAAGCAATCTCCCAACCTCCACCGCGCCGAACGCCAGCTCAATTACGCCGTCCAGACCACCATCGACCGCATCCTCTTCCTGCGCATCTGCGAGGACCGCCAGATCGAACCCGCCGATCAACTGCTCCAGATTGCTGAGGGGGCCGATATCTACGCCCATCTGCTAATTCTCTTCCAAAAAGCCGACCAAAAGTACAATTCCGGTCTCTTCCACTTCAACAAGGAAAAAGGCCAGACCAGCGAGCCCGACACCTTCACACCCACCCTGCAGATTGATGACAAGGTTTTACGCCAGATCATCAAAAGCACCTACTATCCCTGCCCCTATATGTTCAACGAGATCCCGGTCGAGATCCTCGGGCAGGTCTACGAGCAATTTCTGGGAAGCGTCATCCGCCTCACGCCCTCAGGGCAGGCGAAAGTTGAACAAAAGCCCGAAGTGCGCAAAGCCGGCGGCGTCTACTACACCCCCCGCTATATCGTCGATTACATCGTCCAAAACACCCTCGGTCGTTTGCTGGGAGAAAATACTATGATCGTGCCGGACTCCAGACCGAGCACGGACCCTGTCCGCCAGGTCTCCACCAGTCCACAAGGGGGTGGGGACGCAGCGGGGGTGAGGGCTACATTGAATGGTGAAGACGTGATCGTGCCGGCGTCCGCGCCGAGCATGGACCCTGACCGCCAGGTCTCCACCCATGTAAACAATGGCGCAGCAAAGAATTGTGCTTCTTTGAGCGATGAGGGCCCAAGTGATTCAGCCCTCTCATCATCTTTTACCCCCTCTTGGGAGGGGGAACAAGGGGG
>Ga0079099_1044581_pt1 | contig 11275 bp, 9 predicted proteins | sample ADurb_H2B_02_Slu_FD_77098 | JGI IMG/M metagenome (GOLD analysis project Ga0079099, IMG submission 77098) | Active sludge microbial communities from Illinois, USA, of municipal wastewater-treating anaerobic digesters - ADurb_H2B_02_SludgeMetaT... | ecosystem: Engineered > Bioreactor > Anaerobic >... | reverse complement strand
GACTGGTATTGCTAACTGTGAAAATCCTAATCAATTAAGGTGCTAATTCTTCATTGGAAAGGCATTAAAGCTAATGTAAAAAAGTTTAAGCTCACGATTTTCGAAGGGCTTTTGTCTTGAATTACCTGCGCAATGGTGGGGATGTTTATGCTCCAGAAATTGATGGGCTTGTCGAACCCAAATAGGGTAACAACAGGGAGATATTCCTATACCAGGAGACCTTGCGGTCAAGAACCTCGCGCGGCCTGTGCCCGCAACGAAGCGGAGGGTATCAGGAGACCGGCGAGAACAAGAAAACCACACCGTACTGATAAGCCTTGGTCCATCCGCCATTTATGAATGCTCAATGCTTATTATTTGAAGAGCAATTGCTCAAAGGAAGGGTATCAAGTAGGGGCACGGCACGCCGTGCCAACAACGGGTAACCACGGGGGGTTACCCCTACAACAGGAGACTCTACCGTCAAATACTTCGCACGGCCTGTGCCCGCAGCTAAGTGAATAAGTATGAGGACACCGGCAAGATCATGGTTCTAAGAATGCAGCAAAAACAAGTCTGTATCCCGTTTCAACCCATTCCTATATTGCCCCGGTGCGGCCAAATTGCCTTTCCAGCAGGTTCACGCTCAGGTGGATCATCGTCGGTCTGCCGTGCGGGCAGGTACGCGGCGACTGGCTGGATTCCAGGTTGAGCAGCAGGTTGCGCTGTTCCTCCTCCGACAATATCTGTCCGGCTTTCACCGCCATGCGCTTACAGACCCGTGCCGCAACCCGGGCTTCCACCTCCGCCATTAACGGGGTTTCATCTTCCTCAAACGCATTAACAACCGCCTCAATCGCAAGACGCGGGTCGGTTCTTTCCACGACAATCGGGACTGAGCGGATTACAAATGCGTTGGGTCCAAAGGGCTCGATCTCAAAGCCCAGGTTAAGCAAAGCCTCAAGCTGCTGCTCCAGAATGCCCGCCTTTTCCGGTGTCAGTTCCACCACCACGGGGTCCAACAGTGCCTGAGAGGGAATGGCATTGGCATTGAATTGTGCCATCAGCTGGTCAAACAGCACCCGCTCATGCGCAGCGTGCTGGTCGATCAGGTAAAGTCCGTCTGGACCTTCGGCGATCAGGTAAGTGGATGCCACCTGTCCCACCAAACGCAGTAGCGGCAAGTGGCTGCCCGGCAACGTTGGCTGCGGTTGTGCGGTTTCAAACTCAGATCCTGTTCCAAGCTCTCCCTCGCGGGCTGCTTCATTCGTATCATCAGCACCAATGAAGCCGCTTTGCTGCCAACTTGGCCCTGCCGTTTCAGGCAGGCTCCTGCCCCATAATCTCGTTGTGTTCAGATCAGGAATGGGGGTGAAAGCCAGTAATCCCCGGCGGATCGCCCTCTGCACGCCGCTAAAAACCGCATCCTGGTCTCTGAAGCGCACTTCCGCCTTGGCAGGATGCACATTCACGTCCACCAGTTCCGGAGGAATGGTGATGAACAATACCGCTACCGGATAGCGTCCCACCATCAGCATGGTGTTGTAAGCCCGAATCACCGCCGAAGTCAGCACCGGGTCCTGCACCCAGCGACCATTTACAAAAACTGTGATGTCTTTTCGGTTGGAGCGAGTCAGCGATAGACTGCTGAAGTACCCTTCCACCTTAAGATGGCGCTCCTCAAAGTCGAGAGGCATCAATTTGCCAGCTTCCGTCGGACCAAACAAAGCTTGCAGGATTTCAAAACGCTCACCGCTTCCGGTGGTCCGAAAAATGGGTTTTTCATCCTGGGTTATGGACCAGCGAATGTGGGGATAAGCAAGCGCATAGCGCGTTACCAGGCCGGTAATATGACGATTTTCTGTTGTATCAGATTTCAGGAATTTGAGCCTTGCCGGCAGGTTGTAGAACAAATCCTCCACGCTCACCCGCGTTCCTCCAGCCGCCGCGATGGATTGAGTTTCAGCAGGCGCACCACCTTCCACGGTCAATTTCGCGCCAAAAGGGTTTTGCCTGGTATTGGTGATCAAAGTCAGACGGGAAACAGACCCGATTGAGGCCAGAGCTTCTCCTCTGAAACCTAATGTGCGAATATTGAACAGGTCTTCCGCAGTGCTCAACTTGCTGGTGGCGTGCCGGCATACCGCCAACACCAACTCATCGGCTGGGATGCCGCTACCGTCGTCCGTCACCTGAATCAAGCGTCTGCCTGCCTGCATTACTTCGATATCGATTTGCTGCGCTCCAGCATCGATCGCGTTCTCCAGCAACTCTTTCACGACCGATGCGGGTCTATCCACCACCTCGCCAGCGGCAATTTGGGAAGCGATCGTATCAGGCAGGATTCTGATGGGCATATTTCCTCTTGTGAGGATTATACCAACCTACTACATAATCTCCTACTCTTTGTTTATCTTTATCTGCTAAAATGTGCCTATGTCAAACTCTGAAAAAATTACGAGCATTCTGGCAACATTGCCAGACAAACCCGGCTGTTACCTGATGAAAGATGCCGATGGCACCATCATATACGTTGGCAAAGCTATCAACCTCAAAAACCGCGTCCGCTCTTACTTTCAGCAGTCCTCAGATCATACTTACAAAACACGCCAAATGGTTCGCAAGATCAGGGACATAGAATGGATCGTGGTCGCTTCTGAACTCGAAGCACTGATCCTGGAGATGAATCTCATAAAGCTTCATCGCCCCTTCTATAATGTCCGCCTGAAGGATGATAAACGTTATCCCTACATCAAGGTTCATTGGGCTGATCCCTTCCCGAAGCTTTCGGTCACGCGCAACATGATTGATGACGGCTCGCGCTATTTTGGACCATACACATCCGTCTGGGCTGTGCACCAGACGCTCGACATCCTGCGAAAGATCTTCCCTTACCTCACCTGCGCCCGTGAAATCACTGGCAAAGACGAACGCGCTTGTCTCTACTATGACATCAAGCTCTGTTCTGCCCCCTGTATTGGAGCAGTCAACCAGGAGGAATACCGCCAGATGATTGACGACCTATGCAGATTCCTTGAAGGTCGCACAGATCCGATCATGACCCGCCTCAAAGAAGCCATGGCGCAAGCTTCGGAAAACCTTAACTACGAAAAGGCGGCTATCTATCGGGATCAGATCGAAGCAATTGAGCGGGTGGTGGAACGCCAGAAGATCATCTCCGATGAGCGCAACGATTCCGATGTGATTGCTATGGCGCGCTCCAAAGGCGAAGCCTGTGTGCAGGTCTTCTTCATTCGCTCCGGTAAATTGATTGGGCGGGAATATTTCATTCTCGAAGGGACCGAAGCAGAAGAAAATTCGGAAATCCTCGAGGAGTTCGTCAAGCAGTACTACTCTCAAGCGGCTTACGTTCCCAACAAAGTGATGCTGCCCCAGGAAATTGAAGAAGCCCGCATTATCAAAGAATGGCTCAACACGCGTCGCGGCGGTGAGAAAGTCCAGCTCACTATCCCCAAGCGCGGTCAAGATAAGGAATTGATCGAGATGGCTGCGGAAAACGCCCGCGAGACGCTTAAATCGCTCGAAATTCGTTGGAAGGCAGACAAAGACCGCCAGCATCAAGCCTTAGCCGAGATTCAATCAGTTTTGGGCATGCAAGAAGTTCCAAACCGGATTGAATGCTACGATATCTCCAACACCCAGGGCACTGCCAGCGTTGGCAGCATGGTGGTTTTTGAGCAGGGCGTTCCGGCTAAAAAGAACTATCGCCGCTTTAACATCAGGTCCGTCTCCAAGCCAGACGACTTTGCCTCCATGCGCGAGGTGCTCAAACGGCGCTTTACGCGCTACGTTACCGAACAACAGGAAAAAGAGAAACCCGGCTACAAACCCGACCTTGCATTTTCTCTGCTCCCTGACCTGCTGATTGTGGATGGCGGAAAAGGGCAGCTCCGCCAGGCAATTGAAACCATCGAGGAATTCGATCTCCAGGATCAGTTCACCGTGGTCGGTCTGGCAAAACAGGAAGAAGAGCTCTTCTTGCCGGGGAAATCGGACTCCGTCCGCCTGGATGATCATTCGCAGGGGTTCTATCTTATTCAGCGCATCCGCGATGAAGCGCACCGCTTTGCTATTACCGCCCATCGCAATCAGCGTGGTAAAATCGGTCTTGCGTCACGCCTGGATGCAATCCCTGGGGTGGGTCCTGCGCGAAGAAAAGAACTCATTAATCGCTTCGGCTCCATTGAGGGCATCCTTGCCGCTTCAGTGGAGGAAATCTCGCAAATCAAGGGCGTTTCCAAAGAAATGGCCCAGGCAATCAAAGCACAATTGGAGTAAGTATGGCAAAAAAATCGAACAATTCAGGCCGCAGAAGTAATATTTTGATGGCGACGCTGGCGATCATCATCGTGCTCGCCATGATCCTTTCCATGATCCGGTTTTAGGAGGCACTATGCCAAGGTATGAACCTGCCGGAGATGCCTTCCAGCAAGCCAGCAGCAGCGCCAATGTGATTCATACACCGGAGCAACTTGGGGAACCTTTTCCGCAATATCTCCCTCAACCAAACCCGGATCTTGTTCAGGTCCAGCTGCCTGATCCAACACTTTTTTCACCTCCCCAGAACGACTTTCAGCAGCTGGCACTCAACCGCCGCAGCCACCGCCGTTACGACACCGAAGCAATCCTCTCCCCCGCTGAACTGGGCTATTTGCTCCGCATGACTCAGGGTCTGCGCGAAGGATCTCAAACGCAAACGCTTACCCGCCGGTATGTACCCTCAGCTGGTTCGCGCCACCCATTCGAGACTTACCTTGCCGTCCAGCGGGTGGAAGGGCTTGAACCTGGCATCTATCACTACTTGCCTGCGCAGCATGCGCTTGAGGTCTGGAAATCCGGCACAGAGGCTTTGCAAGCCGCTCATTCAACTACTTATAACCAGAAACAAGCCTTGAATTCGGCTGTGACCTTCTTTTGGATTGCGGAGGTGTATCGCACATCCTGGCGTTATGGTATGCGTGCCTACCGCTACATCTACCTCGACGCAGGTCATGTTTGCCAGAATCTCTACCTGGCGGCTGAATCGATTGGCTACGGCGTCTGCGCCATTGCCGCCTTCGATGATGAACTGGCTAATACTGTCTTCGAACTTGACGGAAAAGAACGCTTTACCGCCTACATGGCTTCAGTCGGCAAGAAATTACCTGCGGCCTGACCATGCCCGTGAAACTCATCCCTGTCCTCGTCAGTGCTACTAGTGAATGGGATGTTGTCGTTTCCATCCTGCAGCCGCCAACGCTCCAACAGAGCCTACTAGGCGCGCACTTCCAGACCGAGCTTGCAGGTCAGTCCTGTCTCTTTTTCCATTCCGGATGGGGCAAAATCGCCACTGCAGCCTCAACCCAATACGTCATCGATCACTATCAACCTGAGCTGATCATCAACGTCGGCACTTGTGGCGGATTTGCAGGCTCAAGCAAGGTTGGTGAAATATTGCTGGTGACAGAGACCCTGATATATGACATCGTTGAACGCATGGACGACCCCGTTGCTGCCCTGAACCACTACCGCACTAAAAACGACATTTCGTGGATCACTGATCCCCTGCCTGTGGGGACTCGCAAAGCCCGCATCATTTCTGCCGACCAGGATCTCGATTATGCGTCTTTTAACCTTCTGACCACGACGCACCAGGCTGATGCTGCTGATTGGGAAACAGGTGCTTTTGCCTGGGTCGCTGCCCGAAATCACATCCCCTGGCTCGCTCTCAGAGGGGTGTCTGACCTTGTTACCCGCCAGGGTTCCGAAACTGACAACGGAGTTGATCTCTGGCGTTCCCGCCTCGATCAACTGATGCAAAAAATCCTTGCTGAACTGCCTTTTTATTTTATGGAATTTGAACGCAACATAGATTTGTAGGCCAGACATCGTGCCCGTAGGGTATTGAGTTTATCCCGTTCGTGCCGGTCTCCAGACCGGGCACGCTATGTTGACCGAAGGTCTCCTCATTCATGTACAAGAAAACAGGAGACACGTCGGTCAAAAACCTCACGCGGGCCTGTACCCGCAACGAAGTGGAGGGTATGTGGACACCGGCGAGATCAGAGGACCAACATTTTCATCAATTAATCGCTGGGTTTGCCCAACCTCGCGCGCTCTTCTTCAACGATCTTGTGGTCCAGCTTCTTAATCAATGGCGCAGGCTGATTGAACTTCCTGCCCGCTTCCAACTCCACCGGCTTCCAGGCATCCTGTCCCGGTTGGCCTTCCGCGTTGCTTACATCCAACCCAAGGATTTCGTGTTCTCCGAGCGCATCCTGCTCGAAGCGTGAGAATTGTTTTCCAAACAATGGCTGCTCATGTGCCAGTAACAGGTGCAAGGTCTCGCTGGTGTTAGGCAGGAATGGAGCACTCATCACTTTAATCCACTCGATCGCCTGGATCGCGGTGTAGAGCGATTTTGCAGCCTGTTCCCGATCAGCCTTGATCTCAAACCAAGGCGCATGCACATCCAGATACTTGTTGACCTCGCCAGCCAGCGCCATCACTTCTGCCAAAGCTGCCTTCAACTCCACCTGTTCCAGTTTTGCTGCCACGCTGTCGAATCCTGCCCTGATCACCTGCAACAGTGCTTCATCGCTCTCCCGCAATTCGCCAGGGTTGGGGATCTTGCCGTCAAAATTCTTATAGGTAAACGACAGCACCCGGTTTACCAGGTTGCCCCAGGTGGCAACCAGTTCATTGTTGTTGCGCTGGAAGAACTCCTCCCAGTCCCAATCTGAGTCGCGCTGCTCTGGCATGGCACTCGTCAGATAGTAGCGGATCGCGTCCGCGTCGTACCTCTCAAGGGCATCCAGACCCCAAATCGCCCAATTATGGCTGCCACTGATCTTCCTGCCCTCCAGGTTCATGAACTCGTTTGCTGGCACATTGTATGGCAGGACCAACGGCTGAGGATTTTCTGCCCCCATTCTGCGGTCAAAGCCATCGCCCATCCCGAGCAATTCAGCCGGCCAGGTCACAGCATGGAATGTGATGTTATCTTTTCCGATAAAATAAAACGATTTCGCGCTTGGATCGATCCACCAGTCCCGCCAGGCATCGTTATTCCCTGTCAATTTGGACCATTCGATTGCGGATGAAAGGTAGCCTATCACGGCTTCAAACCAAACGTAAAGGCTCTTGCCCTTCCAATCCTCCAACGGTACCGGAATACCCCAATCGAGGTCCCTCGTGATGGAAGTTGGTTTGAGCCCCACCGATTGGATCGTTCCCAGGGACTGCCTGAGCACGTTCGGTCGCCAGTAACTTTCGCGTGCTTTAAGGAAGTCCTCAATTTGCGGTTCCAGTGAAGAGAGATCCAGGAAAAAGTGCTCTGTTTCTCTGAGTTCCGGAGTTGACCCATCCACCTTTGAGCGTGGATCGATCAGTTTTTCTGCTTCCAGCTCATTACCGCACCTTTCGCACTGATCGCTGCGCGCGTCTGGATTACCACAGATGTAACAGGTGCCCTCCACGTAGCGGTCCGGCAAAAACCGGCCGAGGGTTGGGCTGAACCACTGCCTGGAAACAATTGTTTTCAGATAGCCATTTTCAAGTAAGGTCAAAAACACCTTTTGAGCGACATCAAAATGATTTGCAGTGTGTGTGGAAGTGAAAATATCGTAACTGATACCAAGTTTCTTGAACAGTTCGATGAACCGCGGATGGTAGTGTTTGTAGATATCTTCCGGAGCTTTGCCCAACTGGTCTGCCTTGATCGTGATGGCTGTGCCGTGCGAGTCAGAGCCGCTGACCATCAAGACATTTCGTCCCCGCAGGCGATGGTATCTGGCAACGATATCCCCAGGCAAATGTGATCCAGTGATGTTCCCCACGTGGATATCCGCGTTGGCATAAGGCCAGGCAATGGCGATCAGAATGTTCTCAGTCATGGTAAAACTCCTCAATGAAAATCGATGGAGAATTTTATCATCCATCGTAATAAAAAAACGTTCGATTAGTTATTCAAAGATGATGCGGCTGGCAGTGTGCTCGCAAGTTTCCCGGTTGAGGTTGACGCCGCACTCCACACAAATCCCCTTGCAGTCCGGTTTGCAGATCAAGTTGATGGGTAGATCCAACAAAAGGTAGTCCCGGATCGGCTTCCCAAGGTCAATGTAACCATCTTCCGGAACTACTTCTTCGTCGAACTCCTCTTGAGTCCGGTTTTCAAAGACATAAAGCTCCTCGAATTCGGTCGAGAGTATTGCCCGGAAAGGATCAAGACAGCGATTGCAGTAACTATCTACTTCAGCTTCAAAGGCACCTTGCAAAAGAAGCCCCTCGCGTGTGCGCGAAAAGGTGTAACGTCCGCTCAGGTTGTATAACTGCAGGTCAGGTTCGATGAATACCGCGGGATTTCCCACCTCAAAATCGCGGAAAAAGCCGATGGGTTTGTTGAAGAAGTATCCAATGTTAGTGCGTAGGGGATAATGTATTTTTTCCATAGTAAGTTACAATTCACAAATCTTGCTCTGATTATATCATCCCGGGAATGAATTTCCTTTAAAACCTTACTCACAAACTATGACCCTCACTCTGCTGCTTGCCACTAATAACCCCCACAAAGTTGAAGAATTCCGATCGATTTTTCTCCCATACGATGTCACCCTCCAAACGCCGGCAGATCTAGGTTTGGTCAATGATGTGGATGAGAGTGGGAATACCTATTTTGAAAATGCCCGCCTAAAAGCTCAGGCGTACTGGCAGGAGGGGCAAAACATGGTTCTGGCGGATGATTCTGGTCTCGAGGTCAATGCCCTCGAAGGTGCACCCGGCATCCACTCGCACCGGTTCCTGCCAGACCCGAACGCCACCAGCCGTGACCGCTGCCTGTACCTGCTCGAACACCTGAAAAGCTCTCCCCGTCCCTGGCGTGCCTCGTTTCATTGCGAAGTCGTGTTGCTCACCCGACAGGGTACGATTTTCACCAGTCATGGGGTCTGTACGGGTCAGATTATCCCTGAGTTTCGCGGTGAAAACGGCTTTGGTTACGACCCCATTTTTCTCGTGGATGGCACCAACCACACCATGGCTGAGCTCGACCTTGCAACCAAGAATCAGCTTAGCCACCGCGGAAAAGCCGTTTCAGGTATGATCGCGCAGTTGGGACTTCCTTTGCGCGAGGTTTAAGCTAAGCCTTATACCCGATCTTCCGCAGGAATCCCTTTCGCCAGGCAATTCCATCTTCATCCTCGACGCCCTTTGGCGAAAAGCCATCCACTACGCCCAGGATGCCACGCCCCAATTCGGTTTCCATGACGATTACCTCGGTTGGGTTGGCGGTTGCGCAATAGAAGCCGCAGATTTCCGGGACATTCTGCAGGGTCTTGAGAATATTGATAGGATAGTATCCTTCGCCCAAAAACAAGATAAAACTGTGGCCGGCACCAATCGCCAAAGCATTTTCCTTTGCCAGCCGGATCATCTCTTCGTCTGTGCCGGTCCACCGCACCAGGCATTCTCCTGAAGCTTCACAAAAAGCCAGCCCAAACTTGATCCCAGGCACAGTGCTCACCAAGGCCTCGTGGACGTCTTCAACCGTTTTGATAAAATGCGACTGCCCAAGCACAAAATTGATCGCTTCAGGTTTTTTAATCCTCACAAGGGAAATTTCCATCCTGACCTCCGGACTTTTGATCGATTTTAACATACCCGTTATACAACAATAACAAATTATGGTGTATAACAATTGTATGATATGCTGATTAATATCTACAATGTAGTAACAATAATCAGTCATATTCGCTAAGATTATTGAGCTGCTCTAAATAGGCAACTCGTTCAAGGGGAGGTTTTTGTGAAAAGTAATCTGAGGCATTTAAATTTGTTTTTATACCGTGTCAAGTCAAAAGATAATGTTACCGAAACGATCCTGATAGTTCAAAAGATAATGTTACTGAAGGTTCATTAAGGTTCAGTTTAGTCAGGTTAAAGTCAAGCGTTTCTTGTGGTCCCAGGCAAGGCAAATCCAACAAAGTGCCAAGGGTTTGATCAATCTTCTCGCGTAATAAGAGGGGATTGATCGATTTCCTGTACTCAGATAAGGCTATCAGCCTGGATTTGTCAGGGATATCAGAGGCCAGAAGCCGATCAAGGGGAGTCTGAGCGGGATCATAGGTTTTTCTAAGACGTCCGTCGGGAGAGACCGATTTATCTTTGAGACGCATGCAAGGCAAGAAACAATTGTGGTAGAGCCATAAAAGGCCTTCCAACTCTCTCAAAGTGTCTAATTGAGCCGCACTATCAAAGCGAGCAGGTCCGGTGTAGGCACGGATCAGGCTGTTATTGTTTTCTTCAACGAAGCGGTTGTCGTTCTTGCGATAGGGTTTGGAGCGAGAGATAGCCAGATTAGGCATGAGCTGCTTCCAGTGCTTCAGGAGGAGTGTGTTGATAAATTCAGAGCCATTATCGGGGTGAAACTCCAAAACCGGGAAAGGCAGGCGTGCGAAGAGAAAATCAAATCCATCTTTCATCGCAGCATATGAATTGCCATAAACAGGCACTATTTCACTCCAACCACTGGCCACATCCAGCAGTTGCAAGGTATGGGCGTAATTTCCCTGTAAACTCACGCCACAATGACGAACCATATCCACTTCAAAATGACCTGGTACGCTGGTGTCCCACGGGATTATCCTGACCGGTATTTGAGACTTCAGTTGACTATGGGGTTTGGCTGGATAGTTACGAAAGGCGATCTTTTCCAAACGCCGCTCCGGATTTCTCACCAGCCGCTTAATGGTTGAAACACTGATGGTTGTCAGCTTGGTTTTCAAGCCATCCTCCAAGCGGAGTGCTTTGTGTCTATCTAACTGTTCAGCCATCCAGACAAGATTCGGCTTGAGTCTCTCGGCGCAGGGATAGTCCAGACTCTTGGCTATCACCTTCACGGCATCTGCCACGACCGGACCGTAGCTTTTCCCTCGCTCCCGCTCCCTTGGCTTTCGTGACATGCGCCCATTCATCAAACGCACGATCGATTTGCGGTGTAGCCCTGTTACCTTTTCTACCTCATCCAGTAACAGACCTTTCTCCCGCTTTGAACTGTCTCTATAGCGTCCCCAGATTTTGTAGAGATACTTGCGCCGTTCATTTATTGTCATATCATCCATTTCTGCCATCGCTACCTCGGTAACATTATCAGTTGGCCTAACGATAGCATTTCAGTAATGTCAAGGCAATTTAGAAATGTCCTAATGCTGGCAACTTAGAAATGTCCTATTCGGTTGATAAAGTGTTCAGTACAGGTTTGCCATTTATCTTTTTTCCATAGGTCCTCCAGGGGTGGTCA
>Ga0079099_1039188_pt1 | contig 11304 bp, 10 predicted proteins | sample ADurb_H2B_02_Slu_FD_77098 | JGI IMG/M metagenome (GOLD analysis project Ga0079099, IMG submission 77098) | Active sludge microbial communities from Illinois, USA, of municipal wastewater-treating anaerobic digesters - ADurb_H2B_02_SludgeMetaT... | ecosystem: Engineered > Bioreactor > Anaerobic >... | reverse complement strand
AAAAAAATAAATGAAGAAGAGATGGATGATTTACTTTTTGCTTGGAAAGTAGTGAAAAATGTCAAGTCTAATGCTATTGTTTTAGTTAAAAACAAGCAAACAGTAGGAATCGGTGCAGGACAGATGAGCAGAGTGGAATCTGTTAAAATTGCTTTAGATAAAGCAGGAGACCAAGCTAAAGAAGCCATCTTAGCTTCTGATGCTTTTTTCCCTTTTCCTGATGGAGTAGAATTGGCAGCTCAAGGTGGAGTGAAGGCAATCATTCAACCAGGTGGTTCTAATAATGATGAGCAAGTTATTGTAGCCGCTAATAAAAACAAAGTGGCTATGGTCTTTACTAGGGAAAGACATTTTAAACATTAGGAAGGGGCGAAAAGATGAAAATTTTAGTTGTTGGTAGTGGTGGCAGAGAACACGCACTAGCTTGGAAAATCAGTCAGTCCCCTAAGGTAAGCAGAATTTACGCAGCACCTGGCAATCCAGGTATGGCAAACATTTGTCAATGTGTTAATATTTCTGTGGAAGATATTGAGGGCTTGCTGCAATTTGCTCAACAAGAAAAAATAGATTTGACAGTTGTTGGACCTGAAGTACCATTAGTCTTAGGAATTACTGATTGTTTCAATGCTCATGGTCTTCAGGTTTTTGGCCCTAAGCAAAAATGTGCTGAGCTGGAGGGCAGTAAAATTTTCATGAAAGATTTATTGAAAAAATACTGCTTGCCAACGGCAGATTATGCTGTTTTTACAGATAAAGAAGAGGCTTTGGCTTATTTAGCGCAAAAGACTGCTCCTATAGTTGTGAAAGCTGATGGTTTGGCTGCTGGTAAAGGAGTAATTGTTGCTACAACCATGGAAGAAGCACAAAATGCAGTAATAGATATGTTAGAAAAAAAGGTTTTTGGAACAGCTGGCGAAAAGGTAGTTATTGAAGATTGCTTAGAAGGCGAAGAGGTATCCCTTCTTGCTTTTACAGATGGCAAGACAGTAGTGCCTATGGTACCAGCTCAAGATCATAAAAGAGCTTACGATAATGATCAAGGACCTAACACAGGTGGAATGGGTGCTTATTCTCCTGTTCCTCATCTTGCTCAAGATTTGCTTACCCAAATTGCAGAAGAAATAATTGACCCTACTATTAAGGCTTTGGCTAGTGAAGGTCGAGAATATAAAGGTGTTATCTATGCTGGGATTATGTTAACTAAAGATGGACCAAGTATTTTAGAATTCAATGCTCGTTTTGGTGATCCTGAAACTCAAGTACTGATGGCTCGCTTAGAAACAGATTTGGTAGACATAATGCAAGCTGTAGTAGAGGGTACTTTGGACAAGATAGCAGTAGAATGGAAGGCAGATAGTGCTGTTTGTGTTGTTTTGGCTTCTGGCGGTTATCCTGGTTCTTATCACAAAGGGGAGGTGATTAAAGGCTTAGAGAAAACTGAACAGCTGGAGAATACTGTAGTTTTTCATGCTGGAACTAAGCAAAATGACGAAAATATTGTTACTGCTGGAGGAAGAGTCTTAGGCGTAACTGCTTTAGGAGAAGATATTGAGCAAGCAATTAAAAATGCTTATTTATGCGTGGAAAAGATTTCTTTTTCTGGTATGCAGTATCGCAAGGATATCGGGCATAACGCTTTACACAAGTAAATTAATTAAATTGGGGGAAGAGAACAATGTTAGAAAAGTTGTTTCATTTAAAAGACAAGAATACTGATGTCAAAACAGAAATTTTTGCGGGTATTACTACTTTTATGACTATGGCTTATATAATTTTTGTTAATCCAAATATTTTAGGTGTAGCTGGTATGGACAAAGGTGCTGTTATGGTGGCTACCTGTCTAGCAGCTGGTTTAATCACTATGGCTATGGGTCTTTTTGTTAATATTCCTATTGCTTTAGCTCCTGGTATGGGCTTGAATGCCTTTTTCACCTTTACTGTTGTGAAGGGGCTAGGTGTACCTTGGCCAGTTGCTTTAGGTGCTGTTTTCATTTCTGGTCTTGTTTTCATTATCTTAACTGTAACTAAAGTACGTGAAATCATTGTTCATGCTATACCTTTTTCCTTAAAAAAAGCTATTACTGTGGGGATTGGTCTTTTTATTGCTTTAATAGGCTTTAAATCAGGTGGTATTGTCACTGGTAACCCAGAAACATTGGTTGCTTTAGGTAACTTACAAAATCCTTCTGCAATTGTGACACTAATTGGTCTTATTTTAACTGGTTTATTGCTTGCAATAAGAGTAAATGGAGCTATTTTAGTAGGTATTTTGCTTAGTACTATTATTGCTATGTGTATGGGCGTTACGAAAATTCCTACTGGATTAGGCGATCTTTTCAGTTTACCGCCAAGCATTGCACCTACATTCTTGCAACTTGATATTGCAGGTGCTCTTGGTCTAGGATTGCTGAATATCATTTTAACTTTTACTTTTGTGGAATTATTTGACACATTAGGAACTTTGGTAGGAACATTAGGTCGTGCTAAATTAATAGATGATGAAGGAAAATCTCCTATTTTAGGTAAAGCTATGCTAGTAGATGCTACTGGGATTCCTTTTGGTGCTATGATGGGGACAAGTACGATTACTGCTTATGTAGAAAGCGGATCAGGTGTTGCTGCAGGTGGTAGAACGGGTTTGACTGCTGTAACTACAGGTGTTTTATTCTTATTGGCTCTCTTTATTGCTCCTTTAGCAGGTCTTGTTCCTGCCTCTGCTACTGCTCCAGCTTTGATTATTGTTGGTCTTTTTATGATGGCCAGTGTGAAAGAAATTGATTTTGAAGATTTCACTGAAGGCTTACCTGCCTTTTTAACTATTGTTATGATGCCATTCACTTATAGTATTGCTTATGGTATTTCTTTTGGCTTATTGAGTTATACAGGTTTAAAAGTATTAACAGGACGTTATAAAGAAGTACATTGGATGATTTATGTTTTAGCAGGTATTTTCATTTTAAAAGAAATCCTTGCTTTAATGGGTATGAAAATCTAATTTTGCTAAGAAGAACTAATTGATGTTAGTTCTTCTTTTTTTGTGTGTAAAAATATTGGGCAGGAGATATGTAATCTATAGAGAAATTATTATATCTAGAATGAAAATAACAAAAGAGGTGATAACTTGCTAGAGATAAATCTTTTGCCTGCTGAATGGAAGAAAAAAAATAAAAGAAAGGATATGCTTAAGCTACCATTAATATTTTTTCTTTTATTGATATCTGTTGTTATAGGAGTAGTTGTAGCGCATCAGTGGCAAATCATTCAATATAACTGGCAAAGACAAGAGGTTGAGCAAGCTCTTAGTAGTGTTGACTATTTAAAAGATGAAATTGCCAGCTGGGAAAAAGAAAAAAAACAAACAGAGCAAAATGAACAGTGGAAAAATTCTTTAGAACAGGAAAAAGTAGAGGTGGCTTATTTTTTATGGCAACTTACTCATGTAGTTCCTCAAAATCTTTGGTTAACCAATCTTTCTATCCAAGGAAAAAATGTCCACATAGAAGGGAAAGCACTTTCCTATGGAGCTTTGGTTACTTTTCTAGATAATTTACAAGCAGAGCATTGTTTTAGTCAATCTCCAGTCTTGCTAAATAGTCAAGCTGCTTCTTTAGGTGCAGGTAGCAAAGTTAATCTAGTTACCTTTTCTATCAAAGGGACATTATTGGGAGGGCAGGTTAAATGAGAGGAAATTTATCAGAGAGAGAAAAAAAAATGTTATTAGCTTTGGCTGTTTTATTGGTTTGTTATGGATTCTATCATTTTGTCTATTTATCCCAAAATGTTAAATTAGAAGAAGTAAAGCTTCAGGTAGAGCAGAAAAAAGGTGAATATCAATCATTACAAAGTATGATGAATGAAAAAGAAGATTGGGAAAAAAAACATACGGGAAAACAAGTTCTTTCTATCACTGATTTTCTGGCTCAGCTAGAAGAAATGACCAGTAATTGTGAGGTAAAAATAAAATCATTTCAACCTCAAGAAGAGCCTAAAAATACAAATGGACAGAAAACTATACATATTGTTTTAGTGGGGGACTTTAATTCTTTAAAAAAATTTTTTGCTCTTTGGGAAGAGCAAAATAGATTAGCAATCATTAGTTCTGTGAAGATAAGTCAGGTAGAAGAGAAAAAAAGCAAATTGCAGGCAGATTTAACTGTTAAAGCTTTGCTCTTGTAGGAGGCAAGAAGTTGAATAAAGAAATTATTTTAGAAAAATTAAAAGAAAAAAAACTGTTCATCATTCTTATGCTCGGTCTCTTATTGTTAGGAGGATTTTATTTGCTTGTTTTAAAAAATAATTTTAATAATGAAAATAATGTTGTTGCTCCAATTATTCATTCAGAAGAAAAGGAGAAAAAGCAAGAAGAGGCAGTAGCTACTTATAGTAATACAACTGTCAATGAAAATCCTTTTCAACCACTTGTAGAAGAGCAATCTAAAAAAGAAATACTTCCTTCTTCTACTGAGCAGATAGCTGAAGCCAACAATCAAATGCCAGCAAAAGAAGAAGTACCTGTTCAACAAATGCCAGATGCTTCTATGCCAGAGCAAGAACCCGAATCAACAACCAGAAGTACTGAGGAAGAAAAACCTCAGTGTTTAGGGATTATGGGAAGTGAAAAAGGATATTCAGCTCTTATAAAATTAGGCGAGAAAAATTATATTGTTAAAACAGGAACACAAATAGAAAAAAAATGGGGGGTAGTTTCTATCAACCAAAAGAGAGTTGTTTTAAATGGAAGTGCTGGACTGATTACTTTGCCATTGGGAAAGGAAGAGTGATAAAAAATGCAACAAAAATCTTTTTTGTTTATCTCGTTATTGCTTGTTTTTTGTTTATTCATTAGTTTACCTTGGGCTGAGGCAGCTAAAGTAAATAATAATATTAGTTATCTTTCTTTCCAAGATGCTAATCTAAAAGATGTTCTTTATATGTTAGCAAAGCAAGCAGGGATGAATATTATTTTGGATGAAAAATCAATGCTCAATGAAAAAGAAGTAAAAAAAATAACTCTTAATTTGCGTGATGTTTCTTTTTCGTCAGCTTTAGATTTGATTGTTTCATCAGCTGGACTTACCTATACTAAAGTAGGACAGACGATTATTGTGGGTGATAAAGATGCTTTGGGTCGCAATTTTAATGGTTTAACAATAGAAATAATCAAATTGAAATATGCAGATGCCTATAAAGTAAAAGATACTTTGGTGGGCTTAGGTTTAACAGATTATAATCATATTTTTGTTTATGGGGAATTAAATAATGATGATAAGTTATCTGCTAAAGAAAAAGATAGCACAAAAATTATCACTAATGAAAAGGGTGACTCTAACGAAAGCTCAACGCAAGCTTCTTCTGATAATGATTCTGGGGGAGATTTAAGTGCTAATAAGCTAGTGGAAAAGCATATTCCTGAAAACGATAAGGCTAGCCTTTTACCTGCTAATATTTTAGCGATTAATGATACTTTGTCTAACATAAAAAAATTGAAACAAGTAATCAAAGCTTTAGATCAGCCTGCTAGTAAAATTATGGTGGAAGCAAAAGTTTTGGAGATCAATGAAGCAGGTATGAAAAAGTTAGGTGTAGATTGGATTTTGGATAAAGATAAGGACAAAGGTATTTTAAGCACTACTAGCTTACAGGAAAATGGCTCAAATGGTGTTTCAGTAAGAAGCTTTAACCGTTCACCTCTGACTTTTAATGCGATGATTAAAGCTCAAATAGATAATGGTAATGCTAAACTTCTTTCTAGTCCCAAGATTTCTACCTTAGATGGAAAGGCAGCTTTTATTTATGTAGGAGATAAAATTCCTTATGTTTCTAAAAAAGATACTGATGATAAAGGAAAGGTAACCTTGACAGTAAGCTTTTTAAATGCTGGTGTTACTTTGGAAGTATTGCCTATTATTACAGAAAACAATGATATTCAAATGAAAATATACTCTGAAGTGAGTTCTTTGAAGCAATGGGTTACTTTAGGTGATGTTCAGTATCCACAACCATCTATGCGACAAGCAGAAACAATTGCTCGCATTAAAGCTGGAGAAACTATCATTATTGGTGGCTTGATTTATGATGAAGAAAAGAAAAGCATGTCTAAATTGCCTCTTTTAGGTGACTTACCTCTAGTGAAAAGTCTTTTCAGTTGGTCTGGTAGTAGCAAAAGCCGTAATGAAGTTGTTATAAGCTTGACTCCTTATATAGTAAACTGATAGATTAGATAATTTTTACTAAAAAATAAAGTAAAAAAAGGTGAGTGCAAATGAGAAAAAAGCAAAAAATGCGTTTAGGTGATCTTCTGATTGCTGCTGGTTTGCTTACAGATGAACAGCTTAACAAGGCTTTAATAGTACAAAAAATGACGCAAGAAAGGTTAGGTGAAATTTTAGTTAAAGAGAACTTTGTTACAGAGCAGGATATAATTAAAGTTTTAAGTCAGCAGTTAAATATACCTTATGTTGATTTAGCCTTATATCCTATTAATATGCAGATTGCTTTAAGTATACCTGAGCATATGGCTTATAAGCATCATATTTTGGCTTTAGAAAAAAAAGAAAATACTTTGCTCTTGGCTATGAGTGATCCTCTTAATCTTTTAGCTATAGATGATATTGAAATTATTACTAAAATGGAAGTAAATCCTGTTATTGTTAAATCTCTAGATTTGGAACAAAAGCTACAAGAAATATATCAAGAAACTAGTTCTGTAGAAAAAATAGTTAAAGACCTAGATGATCTTTATGCACTTGATGAAGATACTAGCGGAGAAATTTCTGAAGAGGATATTGATAGTGTGCCAGTAGTAAGGCTGGTTAATTCACTTTTACAACAGGCTGTACGTGAGAGAGCTAGTGATATTCATCTGGAACCACAGGAAAAAGAGGCATTTATCCGTTTTCGTATTGATGGTGTTTTGCTGGAAAAAATGTCTTGGCCTAAACATCTTTATCCAGCCATTGTTTCGCGCATTAAGATAAGTGCAGCTATGGATATAGCGGAAAGAAGGATTCCACAAGATGGTCGTAGTAGAGTGGCTATAGATAAACAGCAATTTGATTTGCGTGTTTCTACTTTACCCACTATTTTTGGAGAAAAAGTTGTTATCAGGGTTTTGCGCAAAGATAATTTATCTTTACAGTTAGAAGAATTAGGCTTTTCTAGCAATATTTTGCCTAAATTGCATAATCTTTATAAAAAACCACATGGCATGCTTTTGGTAACAGGGCCAACAGGAAGTGGAAAAACTACAACTTTATATTCTATTTTAAAGGATTTGAATTCGGGAGACAAAAATATCATTACTGTAGAAGATCCAGTGGAATATCAATTAGCAAGAGTCAATCAAGTGCAGGTAAATGTAAAAGCAGGACTTACTTTTGCTAATGCTTTACGCTCTTTTTTGCGGCAAGACCCTGATATTATCATGGTAGGGGAGCTAAGAGATACAGAAACTGTCCGAATAGGTATTCAAGCGGCTTTGACAGGTCATTTTGTTTTGAGTACCTTGCATACTAATGATACTGCAGGAACTGTTGCTAGACTTTTAGATATGGGAATTGAACCTTTTTTGATTACTTCTTCTTTAATTGGGGTGGTAGCTCAACGATTAGCCAGAAAAATTTGTTCTAACTGTTCAGAAGCTTATTATTTAGAGCCTGATTTAGTGCGACAATTAGGCTTAGACGTACCCAATCCTAACCAGGTTCTGGCTTATAAAGGAAAAGGTTGCCCTTTATGTAATGGTACAGGATATAGAGGGAGAACAGCTTTAGGGGAAATTTTAGTCTTTACCAAATCTATTCGGGAGCTTGTTCTGCAGAAAGCTTCTGCGGCTGAAATAGAGAAGAAAGCTGTAGAAGAAGGTATGACTACGCTTTATCAGAGTGGTTTGGAGAAGATTTTACAAGGAGTTACTACAGTAGAGGAGATTTTGAGGGTTACTTATTCCCATGCTCATTAGCGGAGAAAAGAGAGGAAAAAGAAAATGAATATTGACAATCTATTGCAATTAGCTTTTGAACAGAGAGCTTCTGATTTACATTTGACAGTAGGAATTTCTCCTATGATTAGAGTAGATGGAAAAATAATTTCTTTACCTGAGCAACCTAAGCTTTTGGTTGCTCAAACAGAGCAGCTTGTTTATTCTATGCTGGAGGAAAAACAAAAAAAAGTCTTACAGGAAAAAGGGGAACTAGATTTTTCTTATTCTATCCCCAAACTGGGACGTTTTAGGGTTAATGCATTTCGACAAAGAGGGTCAATTGCTGCAGTTATTAGGCTTATTCCTACTGAAAGCAAGACTTTGCTAGAGCTAGGAATGCCTTCTGCTGTGAAAGAATTAGCTAGTAAGCCTCGTGGTCTGGTGTTGATAACTGGCCCAACAGGTAGTGGCAAATCAACAACCTTAGCAGCAATGATTGATTTAATCAATAGAGAAGAACATTATCATATCATTACCTTAGAAGACCCAATTGAATATCTACATTCGCATAAAAAAAGCATTGTCAATCAAAGAGAAATTGGTACTGATAGTAACAGCTTTGCCAATGCCTTGCGTTCATCTTTGCGGCAAGATCCTGATGTCATTTTGGTTGGTGAAATGAGAGATTTGGAAACCATTGCTACTGCTATTACAGCTGCAGAAACAGGACATTTGGTTTTTGCTACCTTGCATACTACTGATGCTGTACAAAGTATAGATAGGATTATCGATGTTTTCCCTCCTCATCAGCAGCAACAGGTGCGTATTCAACTAGCTATGTGCATTCAAGGAATTGTTTCCCAACAGCTTTTGATAAGACAGGATATGCCAGGCAGAGTAGCAGCAGTAGAAGTTATGTTAACTACACCTGCTATTCGCAATTTAATTAGAGAAGGTAAAACACATCAAATTTATTCTATTCTTCAGACTAATATGCAACTTGGCATGCAGACCATGGATGCAGCATTACGTTCTTTATATCTACAAGGTCTTATTAGCTATGAAGAAGCTTTGAATCATGCCTTTGATGCTGATAATTTAGCTCGTATGTTGAAAATAGGTGGTTATTAGGAGGTAAAATTTTGTCTCAAACTTATCTTTATAAAGCACGCAATGCTAACGGACAGATTATAACTGGGCAAATGGAAGCAGAAGACGCTAAAGTAGTAGTTTTGCGTTTGCGAGAACAAGGATGTTTAATTATTAATATTGCAGAGCAAAAGGTAAAACAAGCTTTGACTATCGAATTGCCTTGGGGTAAGAAAGTTACTTTAAAAGATTTGGCTGTTTTCTGTCGTCAATTTGCTACTATGCTTGCTGCTGGTTTGCCCATTATTAATTGTCTGTCAGTTTTATTGGAACAAACAGAAAAAAGAAAATTAAAAAATATTTTAGCAGAAATAACTAGTGATATAGAAAGTGGAAATACTTTAAGTCAGGCTTTTGGCAAACATCCTAAGAATTTTCCTCAACTTTTTATCAGTTTATTACAGGTAGGGGAAACAACAGGAACATTAGATAATATTTTTGACCGTTTAGCTGTTTATTATGAAAAAGAGTATGAATTAAAAGAAAAAATCAAGTCTGCTATGACTTATCCTACTGTTGTAATGTTTATGGCTTGTTTTGTAGTGATTGCTCTAGTTGCTTTTATTTTACCTATTTTTGAAGGGGTATTTGCTGATATGGATATTCAGCTTCCTTTTTTAACTAAAATACTTTTACTAGTCAGTCATTTTCTTACTCAATATTGGTATCTTGTTTTACTAGTTTTAGGTATATTTATTTATAGTTTAAAAACTTATTTATATACAGAAAAAGGAAAGACATTATTAGATATAGTAAAGATAAAATTACCTGTTTTTGGTATGCTCAATATGAAAGTAAGTATTTCTCGTTTTAGTATGTCCTTATCCATTATGACAGGCAGTGGAGTTCCTGTTTTGCAAGCCTTAGAAATAGCGAGAGATTCTCTGAATAATAGAATTTTAGCCAAGAATATGGATGCTTTACAGGAATTTGTACGAGGTGGAGGCAGTATAGCTGAATTTTTAGAAAAAAATAAAGTGTTTCCTAGTATGATGCGAAAGATGATTGCTGTTGGGGAAACAACTGGTTCTTTGGATACTATGCTCAGCAAACTAGCTGAATTTTATGAAAAAGAAGTACAGTTTACTGTAGATAGATTGACTTCTCTTTTAGAACCTTTTTTAATCATTTTTTTAGGCTTGGTTGTAGGAACAATAGTTTTATCTATTATGCTTCCGATGGTAGATTTGATAGGAGGGCTAAATGGTGGTTGATTTTTTCTTTTTTCTTTTAGGTACTATTATAGGCAGTTTTCTTAATGTCTGTATTTATCGAATCCCTCAAGGGATTTCTTTACTGCAACCATGCTATTCTTACTGTCCTGCTTGCCAGCATAGATTATATCCGCAGGACTTGTTTCCTATAGTTAGCTTTTATTGGCTTAAAGGAAAATGTCGTTATTGTCAAAGTAAAATAGCTAAACAATATCCTTTAGTGGAGCTATTAACAGGTTTATTCTTTCTGTTTCTTTATTGGCATTTTGCTTGGAGCAAAGAATTACTTTTTTCTTATATTTTTCTTTCTTTTCTTCTTATAGTTTCCTTTATTGACATAGAAAAACAGATAATTCCTAATAAACTCAATTTGTGGGGAGGAATAACAGCATTACTGTTGAATAGTCTTTTAAGTCACAATAATTTTTTTTCTAATCTCTTCTCTTTTGTACTGGGCTTTTTTTTGGCAGGAGGCTTGCTGTTATTGATAGCTATGCTCAGCAAGGGTGGCATGGGTGGAGGAGATGTCAAGCTAGCTGCGGTTTTAGGTCTTTTTCTAGGCTGGAAATTAGCTTTACTTTCCTTGTTTCTAGCTTTTCTTTTAGGTGGAGCATTAGGAATTATTCTTTTGTTGAGTGGTAAAAAAGAACGTAAGGATATGCTCCCTTTTGGCCCCTTTCTTGCACTAGGTGCATTTTTATCTTTTCTTTTTGGTAATCAGGTTTTAGCCTGGTACATAAATAGTTTTCTTGTAATATAATTACAGAAAGGAGGTGGAAAAATGTTTACTCGAATTCGTCAATCATTGCAATGTCAAAAAGGCTTTACCTTGATGGAATTAATGATAGTAATTGCTATCATTGGTGTTTTGGTAGCTATCGCTTTACCCAAAATGGCTAAATCTACACACACTGCTGAAGTAGCTACAGCTAAAGCTAATATTAGAACTGTTATGGGAGCTTTAGAAGTTTATGCAGCTGACCATGATGGTAAATATCCTGCTGATGCTGATGTAAAAAA
>Ga0079099_1057688_pt1 | contig 11316 bp, 14 predicted proteins | sample ADurb_H2B_02_Slu_FD_77098 | JGI IMG/M metagenome (GOLD analysis project Ga0079099, IMG submission 77098) | Active sludge microbial communities from Illinois, USA, of municipal wastewater-treating anaerobic digesters - ADurb_H2B_02_SludgeMetaT... | ecosystem: Engineered > Bioreactor > Anaerobic >... | reverse complement strand
TTCTTAAACTTCCATAGAGTTTACGGGATTGGCTGTGTACACGCTTGATTTCTAAAAGTAATTTCTCATTTTCTATAGTTCTTTTACTTTTAGGTCTTTTAATCCAAGCATAATAACCGCTTCTTGATGTCTTAAGAACCTGGCACATCTTTTCTTGCCCCATGCCTAGTTTGACGGACACAAGATCGTGATTATATAATCAAATCACGAAAGGGTGTTGAAAATGAAGAATAATAACAATAAGTATGACGATGAATTCAAGGCTAGTGCTGTAAAAATGGTAATAGAAAAGGGCCGAGCCATAAGTGAAGTAGCAAAAGATCTAGAGCTATCAGAACCTACCCTTAGAAGATGGGTAAGAGCAGTTACTAAGCCAGAAGATCCCACTTCTAAGAGATTAGCTGAACTAGAGGCGGAAAATAAAAAGCTTAAGAAAGAACTAGATGATGATAAGGATACAGTAAATATCTTAAAAAAGTCAGTAAGCATTTTCATAAAACCATAGTAACTATTAGTGAGAAATATGAATTTATTAGAACTCACTCCTCCGGGCATACTGTGGAGAAAATGTGCAGACTATTAGAAGTATCCCGGAGCGGTTTTTATGACTGTATAGACAGACCACCTTCAGAACGAGAGGAAAAGCATAGAAAAATCCTTAAAATAATTAAGAAGACTCATCAAAAGCATGCTGTCTGGGGAGTTGATCCTATTTGGGCAGAAGTAAAAGAAATCATACCCTGCAGTCGTGGAACCGTTTATAGAATAATGAAAAAGAATGGTATCAGATCAAAGCGTAGAGCTAAATGGAAAGCAACTACCAACAGTAATCATAACTTAGCTGTAGCCCCCAATCTATTGGAACAAAACTTTAACATAGAAACTCCCAATACCGTCTGGGTGGGAGATATCACCTATAATTGGACAAATGAGGGATGGCTCTATACAGCCATAGTTAAGGATTTATGCACTAAAGATGTTATAGGCTATGCCATGGGCGATAGAATGACCAAAGACCTTGTAATCAAGGCGATGAAAATGGCATTAAAAAGGGAAAAGCCAAAGCTTGGGTTAATATTTCACTCCGACAGAGGAAGTCAATACTGTTCTAATGATTTCAAAGAGCTATTAAAAATCAACCATGTTAGGCAGAGCATGAGCCGTAAGGGTAATCCTTATGACAATGCCTGTGCAGAAAATTTCTTTAGCTGTTTAAAGTGTGAATGTACTCATTTTCATCATTTTAGGACTAGGGATCAGGCTAAGCAGATTATTTTTGAGTATATTGAGGTTTATTATAACCGGCAAAGGAGACACGCAGCCTTAGGATGGCTTACACCAACTGCCTACAAGAAATTGTTGGGCTCAGGTATTGCAGCGTAGATATTATTTGGAAAATTGCTTAATCATCAAGCAACTTGGATTTCTGGTCATGTTAAGGGCGGTTTTAGCAGTTCATTCCCCCATTGATATTACTAGAAACTTAAGTACAATACCAAAAGCAATGTCCCAAAAGTATTGAATAAGAGCTATCAAAAGCTAATTGACAAAATTTTATGTAATTCTAAGCTACATTCACGAAATCGTGTCCGAAAAACTAAGAATGGCTCACATGGCTTATATACAACAGATATTAAGCGATGGAGAAGTATTTTGGAATCTTCTTTTGATTCAAAAAAACCATCTAAAGATTTAGAATCCGATCTTAAAGCAGAAAAAGAAAAAAATAATGTATTAGAACGTGATTTACGCAAAAAAGAAAAAGCTTTAGCTGAGACAGCAGCTTTATTAGTCCTCAGAAAAAAGGCAGATGCGATCTGGGGGGACCCAGAGGAAGAATGATTAGCAGCTCAGATCGTAGAAAAGTTATAGAGCTAATCGATGAAGCTAGAGAAAATGGTGCTAGACTAGCTCCTGCCTGCGCAATTTTAAATATATCCGTAAGAACATATGAACGTTGGATAAAAGATGGATTAAACACAACTGATAAGCGTCCACTTGCAAATCGCAAAAAGCCTGTTAATAAACTATCCGACGAAGAGAAAACAGAAATAGTTAAAGTAATAAATCAACCTGTATTTGCTGATTTAACACCTGCTCAAATTGTTCCTAAGTTAGCTGATCAAGGAATTTATCTGGCTTCAGAATCAACAATTTATAGAATTATGAGAGAAGAAAATCTGAATAGTAAAAGAATTCCTGTTAATAAGCGTAGTAAAAAAACTATTACCACTCATATAGCTAAAGGACCTAACGAAGTTTGGTCTTGGGATATTACATGGATACCAGGACCTGTTAAAGGTCATTATTACAAGCTTTATTTGATATTAGATATCTTCAGTAGAATGATTGTTGGTTGGGAAATTCATGAAGAAGAATTAGCTATTCATGCTCAAAACTTAATTAAAAAAGCAGTTTATAAGCATGGTGTTTTCAAAAAACCACTTGTCCTTCACTCTGATAATGGTAGTCCTATGAAAGCACAAAATTTCCAAGTATTACTTGATAAATTAGGTATTACTAAATCTTACTCAAGACCTAGAGTTAGCAATGATAATCCTTTTTCAGAATCTCTTTTTAAAACTTTAAAATATACAAAAGATTTTCCAACAAAAGGGTTTGAATCCTTAGAAGAAGCAAGACGTTGGGTATATAAGTTTAGTGATTTATATAATAAAGAGTTTTTACACAGTGGTATTAAATTTGTCACGCCTTATCAAAGACATTATGGTCTTGACCAAGAAGTTTTAAAAAAGAGAGATGATATTTATAGACAAGCTAAAACTAAAAAACCTGAAAGATGGTCTAGAAATACAAGAAATTGGAGCCGAATTGAACAAGTAGCATTAAATCCTACAGATGAACTCAAAAAAGCATTTGAGGAAAAAGTGCGTCAACTATCTTGACATTCACCGTTTTAACAATATTAGGTGTGGGATTTTAGGCAGTATATTGAATGAAAAATACGTATGGAAAATTTTACTTTAAAAATGAAAAAATATCCAGCTAGTGTTTACTGGGAATTTTATAATAAAAATCCTTAAGAAGCTATTCGAAAATATATAGGATATAGGTAACGGTCAAAAGCATGTTTATTTATATTCTTCCAAGAAGCACAATCAAATTCTGTCTGTCAAACGCTGATTGTCTATCACCAGTACAGCTCCGGTGCCAGGATCAAAAGTGACCTTGTCAATGTAAAAGAATTATAATTAATTCGGAAGTGACTTAGGTAGGCGGTTTGGTTCAATATACAAAGGGGGGGAGATTTATGGGGGAAGTCAATGTAATTCAGGAAATGAATGAACTGAAAAAATTGCTATCGTATTCTAAAAATATAGGTTTCTTTTTTGGTGCAGGAAGTTCCTGTGCCTTTGGATTGCCGAATGTATATAAACTAACTGATGATATTGCAGAAAAATTGGATGCGGGAATGAAAGATGTATTTATACGTCTTAAGGAAAGTTTGTCTGAATTATATTCAGACAAAAAAATAAGTGTAGAAGATATTTTGAACTATGTTAGGCAAATTAGAGAGATTACTGGGGAAAAAGAAGAGCGGATTTATGATGGAGTCAGCGGAAAAATAGCTAAAGATTTAGATGAGCAAATATGCAAAAAAATATTTGAAATAATTCAGGACAAAGAAAAAGCCGCTGATATTAAGGAACTTAGAAAGTTTTTTGCGTGGCTTGATATTGCTAATAGAAATTATACTAAAGAAATATTTACAACCAATTATGATTTGCTTATTGAAAAGGCTATGGAGTTTAATCACATCCCCTATTTTGATGGATTTGTGGGGGCGTATGAGCCATTCTTTTGGCCAGAAAGTATAGAAAAGAATATTAATCCAACAGATCTTACGTTCAACTGGATAAGGTTATGGAAAATGCATGGTTCATTAAATTGGGCGTTTAGAAAAGAAGTGTTAGATGAAAGTTCTAAAATAATCAGAGTCGGAAAAACTGAAAAACCTGAAAATGAGTTAGTTGTATATCCCTCAAAAGAAAAATACAATCTTTCGCGGAAACAACCATTTATTGCATATTTTGATAGATTGAAAAATTATTTAATACAGGGAGAGACACTATTTATTTTTTCAGGATACTCATTTTCAGATCAACATATAAACGAAATTATATTTAACGGATTACGGCAAAATCCAAGATTATATTCAATTGTAATGTGTTTTTCTGATGAGCAAGTGGATACAATGGAAAGTAATGCAAGCTCGTATTTGAATCTTTGCGTAATGGGACCCAAAAAAATGATTATTAATGGAAAATTATATGAATGGACATTTGATGAAAGCATAGGTGATCCCAAAGACAGCGATAACTATTGGGACAAGGCAAAAAAAGAATTTTTACTTGGAGATTTTAAAAAGCTTGTGACCTTTTTAGTGGATAACTCCGGCAAGTTGAAACGAATTGAGGAGGCCTTAAATGGAAAATGATATTACTTTTCTTGGAAAAATAATAAGGGTAGACTCAAATATTGTTGAAGTAGAAATAAGTGATAACATTCCATCATCAAGTCCAATAATAGGTGGTAAGGTTTATAAGATTGGGCAAATCGGTACTTTTGTTAAAATGCCAGTTGGAAATGTTGTTTCATATGGAATTGTTTCAAGTGTAAGTAATACCCCTAGTAAGTTAAATGAAAGCGATCTAAAAAAAGTTATAGGATCGAGATATTTAACAGTAAATCTTATAGGTGAAAAGGTTGGTAGTAATAACTTCGAAAAGGGGATTGGATTATATCCAACGATTAATGATGAAGTGCATTTAGTAGTGGAAACCGATTTAGCAGATATATATGGACAAAATGGTGCAGGAGCAATAGCGATTGGAAAGCATTCATCATCTGACAACTTAAATGTGTTTATTGATGTACATAAACTTGTGTTGAGGCATGCAGCTATACTTGGATCAACTGGTAGCGGCAAATCTAATGCTACTGTGGGGATTGTCAAAAAAATTATATCAGATTACTCGAATTCTAGAATAGTTCTTATAGATCCTCATGGAGAATATGCATCTGCATTTCCAGAAGCAAAAGTTTTAAAAATAAATGATCAGGAGAATCCTCTATATATTCCATTTTGGCTCATGAACTTCGATGAATTGGCCTATTTCTTAGTTTGTGCAAAACCAACAGATGATCAGAGACCCGAATATAGGTTGTTACGCGAACAAGTAGTGCAGTTTAAAAGAGAGAACTGGGAACTGAAAGCGGGTAATGTTAATCAGGCATTTATTACAGCTGATTCTCCTATCCCGTTTAATTCAAGAAAGCTTTGGTATGAGATGAACTGGTGGCTTAATGCTAGTTTTTCATCTACTAAAAAAGATGAGCAGACAAAAGAAGATTCTCGGAACTTTCTTCGAAAAATTGAAGGAGAAGACACAAGAGATTTAGGCAATTATGACGATTTAATTGGTGCTAAATTTCAATCACATTTAGAAACTGCATCAAATCAAGTGCCATATAAGAGCCAACATAACGAATATTATTCATATGAGAAAAAACTATTAAATCGCTTAAAAGACAGCAGATATAACTTCATGTTTCATCCTGGAGACTATAAAGATGCGGACTCTCCAAAGGACCTGCATGATCTACTTAATGATTGGATTGGAAACGAGCAAAGGCTGACTATACTGGATTTGAGCAATGTGCCGTTTGAAGTTCTGGATATTACAGTAGGATTGATTACACGATTTATATATGACAACATGTTTTGGGGGAGAAATAATTCTAATACAGGAAAGAACAGACCATTATTAATAGCTTATGATGAAGCACACTCATATTTGGGTAAAAATGAGGACAATCGTTATGCTAAAACAGCGGTTGAGAGAATATTTAAAGAAGGAAGAAAGTTTGGATTAGGCGCACTTGTGATATCTCAGCGTCCGTCGGAAATCTCTGAGACAATCTTAGCGCAAGTAGGAACATTTATTGCACTAAGACTTACCAATTCATCGGATCAATCAATAGTAAAATCATTGGCTCCTGACAATATGAATAGCTTGATAGATTTGCTCCCATCGCTAAGGATTGGGGAGGCAATCGTTGTTGGTGAGGCCATTAAAATTCCATCTAGGATTAGGCTTCCGCTACAGAATCCTCGACCAGATAGTGCTGATCCAAAGTTGGTCGAAAAATGGGATGCTGAGTTTTCGGAAGATATTGAGTGTTATAAGAATGTTGTAACAAAAATCAGAGAGCAAAAATTATAAGGAGTGACAAAATATGGAGAGAAATTATATTGAATCATCAATGATTACGAGTATGGGATATGATTTTCAGCAAGCTGTTCTGGAAATTGAGTTTAAATCAAACGGTCAAGTATGGCAGTATTTTGATGTTCCAGAATCTTTATGGTATGAAATGGAATCTGCATCATCAGTGGGAAAGTTTTTTCATTCAAATATTAGAGGAGCGTTTGCTGAGAATAGAATTGGTTAATTTTATTAATTGAGGAGCATTCTATGTTTGACTATATGACTGTAAAAGAAGCAGCTGAGAAATAGTTTGTTGATTAAAGCTTTGTATAAGCCTATATCCAAAATTAAAAACTTGTCACCAGAACAATTAGAAAAAGTTTATGATAAATACCCTATGTTTAAAAAGATTATTAGTCTAGTCAATATTGAAAAGTAGACATATAGAAAATCTAGATAAATGGATTGAGAGTGCAGCTGCTCTAGAAAACAGAGAAATTTCTTCATTTATTAATGGTATAACCAGAGATATCAATGCCGTAAAAATGCAATTCAGTATGATTATAATAATAGTTTAGCAGAAGGAAGTGTCAATGAATTGAAAGTTGTTAAACGAATTATGTATGGACGATGTAGTTTTGAGATGTTGCGCAAGAAAATTTTACGACGTGAGAAATGCATTTTTAACTAACTATGGAAAGAACCAGAAAAGTGTTGACAATCCATAATTATAATATTCGGATTAACATGTTTTATACTTTTTATGGATAGCGTGTGCAACTTGAACTTGCATTGCGATATAGAAGGAGAAAACAATAGATGTCAATGTATGTTTATAAAGATGATGCTAGAACGGAAAAGTTATTGGCAAGAAATGCTCAAAAACAAAATAAGGATATTCGCTTTTACTGTCCTAATCCCAATTGTGATGCACACATGTACATTCGTAATATTGATGGAGTTTCTGCGTCATATTTTGCTGCAATTCCTTCCCATAAACACATAAAGGGGTGTTTTGGCAGTTCAAAGGGATTTAACCCCATAAAATATGATGAAGATAAATTTGAATTTGATGATGCTTTATTGTCTTTAACAATGCCGAGCAAACAACAAACTAAAAAAATAACGCCAAGCGAATATGGGAGTGGTCTATCAACTCCTAAACCATTACGTACAATAGGGCAGATATATTCAATGTGTAAATCTCATGATTGTTCTGATACATATAATAAGACAACGATTGGTCAAATGCTATTGGATAGCAGAAGCTTTTATATGTACCCTAAAGGCGTATTTGGTTGGAGGATTATAGAAGGTAAATGTAAAAGACCAAATTTTTATGATGCGATTAAAATGGAAATTTCATTAATTATTTCGGCTGACCATAGAGAATATACTTTTATTTTAAAGTTTGATGATGAAATATTATTTAAGAAAATTAAAAATAGTGTTTTTCCCAATAAAAATCATCTTATAGTTGTAGCTGGTGACTGGAAAAGTTCAGGATGTTTTAATGTATTTTGTACGTCTTTCTCAAGTAAGAAGCAGTTAGCAATTATAAAATAATCTACATTTAACAATTTTATAAACATATATATTAAGCGTTTTTTCACTATAATATTCAAGCTGTTTCTAAAATGGTTTAATCGAAAGTGAACATAATTAATAGAGGAGTTATTGCAAATGCGCGAATTTACTTTGAAAACAGTATTATTGTATGAATATATGGATGGTTCAAGATTTAAAAGAGAAATAAATTATGAATTTACGCCATTTAGTTTTGAAGATATTGTTAATGGTTGTACTATTGAAATATGTCCGAATTTTGGTATTAATATAAAAGGATTAGTAGGTGAAACAGATAATAAGGCATTAATAAAAGCATATGATATTTTAGAATTTGTTTGTAGAGCCATAACGATAACACTTCAAATGCAAAATTATGATAATAGAGAATTTCAACCTAATGTTTCTTTTAAAAAATCCAAAGTGGAAATAGTTAGTGATAAACTTTTAAGGGATAATAATGAAGTTGTAAGGAATAAAATTGAGAATAATATATATCTTTCTATGAATGAGCAGATTAGTTTTTCTGATCGAATTGCTAGCATGAGAATTTCGCAAGGATTAGATTTAAGCAAAGTTGATTTGCTATATAAATCATATTTTTTTGGTGGAAGTATAGGTTTCTGTATAGATACAATATTTAGGGCATTAAGGAGTCGAGATGTTGAAAGCAAATATTTTACTTTATTTACAATAATAGAAAGATTAGAAACAACTTTTCAAAAAGATGATGATTTAGCCAAGCTGCTTTTTAACGTTGAACAACAAAAAATTTTATTAGATAAGTTTAAACCTCAAATTGCAGAGATGCTAAGTGATGATAACGAATTTTCTCGAAGGGTATATAGTAGGCTATCGCAAATTATTACTACATCAACTATTAAAACAAGAACCGAAAAATTGTGCGCAATATTAAATGATAAAATTAAGATTCGTGATATTCATAAAGGGTTAATGAAATTTGATGTTGATGATCAAAAAGTAAAACACTTTATTGATACAAGAAATAGCTTATTTCATGGTAAGAACGTTAAAAAAGATTCTCATAATAAACTTGTACAGTTGACAAACGAATTACTTGAATTATGTTTAAAAATATTGGAATTAGAATTCAAAAATAGCAAATCAAAATCAGTAGATTCACAACCCTAAAAGCTTTTTGAAGTACATTGACTCCCATCCCTGTAGACAATTTATCATCTAACTAATAATCCTAATTGCACAGCTATGTTGGCAAATATCTTGTTTATTTTTGTTACAACAAAAAAGAAAGCATTCCTAACATAAACGCATGTTTTTAGGGGGGGATTAAAATATTAGTGATATTCCGACCCAATAAAGTACCTCACTAATAATATGGAAGCCGATTATGCTGTTAGAATTTCAGGCAAAAGTATGAAACTTACTATTCAAGATGAAAGTATTATTTTAGTTAAATCTGCTAATGAACTTTTTGATGGCGATATAGGTTTTTTTATATTGATGGAAATATTATGTGTAAGTGATACATTAAATCTAATGAAGAGGTGTTTTTAACACATGATAATACTTCGGATCAATTTACTTCTATAAGGATTACTGAAAGCACCAAACGTATTTTCAAGGTAAAGTGTTGGAGTAATATAATACCAGATATTCAATTAACGTAATCCTATATGGGAAACTTTACAATTTCGTAAACCTCTAAACTATAAGGCGAATCCCTGTGCTGTAATGGCATGGGGATTCATTGTGGTGTCAATCTAAAAATATATTGTTTCGGATATAGCTCATATGTTGTCCGCATAAATAGAAACGAAGAAATTATTGACAAAATTTGTTTTGCTAGTAGGGTAATAAATATCACATTTTTTGTCCTTCGAGCAAAGCCCTTGTTTCTTAGGATACTTAGAAGCCAGTAAAGATAGGATAAGTCCCTTTCCAGAATTCGTGATTTGTGAAAATGCGTATATACGTTTAACAAATCACGTTATTATAGCAACATCTAGGAGGATATGAAAAATGATCAAGCGGAATAAATTTCAAATGATTACTGATGAAGCAGCATCACGATACAAGTTTGACTTCTGTAAATTATGTGAGTTTTATGAGTGTGAGCTTGTTGAAGAATACATGCTGTTTAAAAAAAATAATCCTGATATAGACTTTCCATCATATGATCAAAATGACTTGGCAAATGGTTGCCCTATGAAAAAATTTGTTCAAATAGAATGTGGTAGAAAAAGGGTTGCCGATGGTATTGGAGACCATTTCAAAATAAACACAAAGCATAATTTCGAAATAGAAACCGATACGGATAAATGGGAGCCGAATCAACCAGTGTTTATTTCGGCGCAAACAGGGCAGGGTAAAAACTATTTTGTTGAAAATACTTTGCTTCCGTATGTAAAGGAGCTTAACCGCAAGAAACACACTGATCAAAAAGTCCTCATTTTAAGTAATCGTATAGCGCTTCGCTTACAGACCGAAAACCGGATCAAAAAAAGCGTAAAGATGTAGAACATATTCCTGGTAATTGTTTAGAAGATGATTATAACAAGAAAATTTTAGACATATTAAATAATGAAGAAACAGAAATATATGTTTATCATCGATCAGGTTTCCACCAAAAATATTTTGTATATGGTCTTCCGGATTGGATAGTCATAATTGGGGAAAACGGAGTAATGGAAACGGCTTTTATAATTGACGGTGAGAAGTCTTATGGTGAATATTTAAGCGAGAAAGACGGCTATAAAAAAATAGGAAGGGTAGGTGACAAAGGTGAGAAGTAATGAACAGTTAATTAAAAATTATAGACTAGAAGTTCAAGATTGCATAGAAGGTGATTTACTTAGTCCTTTCGACACTATCCATATTTTAACGCTTAGAGACGAACTGGAAAAAAGGTATTGCGACTTAACTGCTGAAGAAAAGAAAAACCTACTTGTGGTTGATTTAAAGCTTTTAAAAAATGCTGAAGTATTCTATTCAGAGTTGAGAAGAGTCTATAAGTTTGGTGCAGATAAGCCATTAGAAAATTGGTGGGTACATATAGATAAAGTAGTTTCTGGGGATTTAGTAGTTGATTTAGGGAAACGAAAAGTTAGGAATTCAGGTAAGAAAATGGCTGTTATTAGAGTGGAAGGGGGCGGATGGGCATAGTGAGTAAAAAAGATCACTTCAGTTCTCTGGTTAGTGGGGAGCCAATGACTTTAGAGGAAAAGTGGGCTGAGGCTGATAAACATCTTATTTTCTCTAGATGCGGTAAATGTAAGCACTACCACCAAGATAGCAATCTTATAACTTGTGAGGCCTTTCCTGAAGGGATCCCAGACGAAATATTCTTTAACGAATTTATTCATGATAAACCATACCCTGGAGATAATGGAATAATGTTTAAAGAGAAAAGTAAGATATAAATGTCAAGCTAGAAATGTAACTTTTTGATCATTTAAGAATGTAGTTTTTTAATCTTCTTCTTGTTTAAAATGATCTTTTAGTCTATATGACTTTCCATTAATTGTAACTACATGAG
>Ga0079099_1030304_pt1 | contig 11360 bp, 16 predicted proteins | sample ADurb_H2B_02_Slu_FD_77098 | JGI IMG/M metagenome (GOLD analysis project Ga0079099, IMG submission 77098) | Active sludge microbial communities from Illinois, USA, of municipal wastewater-treating anaerobic digesters - ADurb_H2B_02_SludgeMetaT... | ecosystem: Engineered > Bioreactor > Anaerobic >... | reverse complement strand
GCAAAATAGAATAACTATCCCAGCTAAAAGTAGCCAAACAATGGTGTTTTTACGCAGTTTATCCCAATTTTTTTGCCAAAATTCCATTTTGCTTCCCCCTTAATCAACAATATAAGCAACTACCTGTTTGCTCTTCAGATTATAAAAATTAACTACAGTTTCTTCTACAGCTCTTTTCATACGCTCATTATTTTGATTCTTTTTTTCCTTTTCTGGATTCACATTTTTTTCCTTGACAGCAATATGAACAGGTGGTACCAAAGCTACACCTTTTTCAGCAAAAATACCTTTTGTTTTTAAAAAAATTTCCACTTTTTCAATTTTTCCCTCCTCTATTTTTTTATCTAAACTCACCTGAGCTTTAGCATCAGCTACTCCATTAACCAAAAGAGCTAAAGATCTTACTTGTCTGGTTAATCCTTCAGCATATTGTTGTTCAGCCAACCCACTGCTTACTTTTTTTAAAGCATTTCCTTTAGCCATAATCTCTTCTACGCTTTCCATGCCCTGACCACTTGCTTTAAGCATTAAATGCTCAAACTTGATATTTTGATGTACTAAAAGAAGTAAAGGATGTAAAATTGTTACTATAATGAAGATACCTAATATAACTCGCACAAATTTTTGCAGCTTACTCTCTGGTAAAAGCATTTCCAAGAGATTAGTTATCAAAACAGCAGCAACCATTGTTACAATCCAATTATGTAAAAATTGCATTTTTTCGCCTCCTAGCGCATCATAACAGCAATATTACCTACTCCTACCAACACTGTCAGCAAGAGAAAAAACATCAGACTCACTACTGCTAAAACAGCAAAAATCAAAATTAAGCTATTACCAATACTACTTAAACAATTAACTAAATTTCCATCTCCTATTGGTTGTAATAATGCTGCAGCTAAACGATAAGTCAAAATAAGGGAAATAATTTTCAGAGCTGGGAAAAGACAGATAAGCAAAATAGCTAATACTCCAATGCCACCTAAAGCATTCCTAATCAACAACGAACAGCCTAAAACCATTTCCAAGGCATCAGAAAACATTCCACCAACTACAGGAATAAAAGTACTAGTAGCAAATTTGGCTGTTTGTAAAGAAACACCGTCAGCAATAGAAGAAACAGCACCTTGCAATAAAACAGCTCCGCCAAAGATTGTCAGAAATAATCCCAATAAAGCTAATGCTCCATCCTTAAAAAGTCCAGCTAGCCGTGAAAGTGGAAAATCAGGAGAAATATAGCCAATTAAAGTAAGCACAGCAGAAATACAAATTAAAGGTAAAACTATACTTCCCATTAAAGTACCAATCAAGCTGATAATCATTACTGTCAAAGGTTGAAAAATACTTACTGATACTAAGCTACCCATAGCAGCTAATATAGTCAATAAAGCTGGTACTACAGCCTGCATAAAACCAACCATCTGATCAATAGCCTCTTTCCCTGTAGTTAAAGCTAACTTAAAACTCCCAATAGCTAAACCCATAACAGCCAGATAACAAACAAGATAAGCCATTTTACTTACTGTAGTACCAGCAAAAGATGTTTGTAAATTGCGTAAAAGAGAGTAAATAACAGCCAAAACTAACAACTTAGCCAAGAGATGTAAATTAGAAACCACTTCTTGAAAAAAATAGCGTAAAGCTCCATTGAAAAGTTGAGAAAAGTTAAAATTAAAACCTTTGCCTTCAGTATTGAACAAAATATCTCGCAAATTTAGTGGTGGTAAATAACCACCTAATTCTTCCTCTATTTTGCTCATACTCTTTTCTACTTGGTCAAGATTTAAAGTATTAATTTGTTTACTCATTACATTTTCTGTTGTTTGTTCCTGTTCTTGAGCCCAAGCTAAAGGAGAGCAAGCAAAAAAGAAAAAAATAATTATTAAAAAATTAAAAACATTCTGTTTTTTCATTGTATCTCCACCTTAAGGAATTAATTTAACAACATAATCAAAAATAGCACTTAGAAGAGGAATAGCTAAAACTAAAATGAAAACCTTCCCCGCTAACTCAATTTTAGAGGCTACCGCATTTTCTCCTGCATCTTTACATATTTGTACACCAAATTCAGTGATATAGGTAATCCCTAATATTTTGAGGATCAAGCCTAAATAGAGCATATTAACATTGGCTTTTGAGGCTAAATCCTGAAAAATATCAATCATATCAGAGACCTTACTTAAAACAAGTGTAAAAATAATCACACCTACTGCTATACTGAGATGTAAAGCTAGTTCAGGCTTTTGTTGTCTTAAAATAACAATTAGTGTAGTAGCTAATAAACCTAAACCTACAATACGAATAATTTCCATCTTTCTTTCACCTCTTTAAAAGCCAAATACACCCCTGATATTCTGAAATAAAACACTAATCAATCTTACTACCAAGGTAAAAACAATAACAACTCCTACTAAAGTCAACATTTGCGCCTGCTCTTCTTTGCCTGCTTGTTTGAGTATGATATTAAGAACTGAAATCAAAATACCAATACCAGCAATTTTAAAAATTAAACCAACATCCATTTTCCTTCCTCCTTTACCTAGCAAAGTAAAATAATTATGCTCAAGCCAAAAATCAAGCCAAAGTAACGCCAAAGAGGAGCATTTTTTTCGCCAACTTTCTCTGCCTTTTCCTCTTCCTTCTGCAAATATGTTTGCGCTAGCTTTAAATGTTTTAATTGATTTTCTCGATCAGAGCTACCAAAAGAATAGCTCAACTGTAAAAGTATTTCTCGATCAGAATGGAGTAAAGCAAGACTATTCATTTTTTCCTGTAAAGCTTTTTTCCAAGCTTCCTCAGCAGTATAACAATTATTTTCACTTAGAAAAGTAGCTATCTGATAAAATAAAGCAGCAATAGGACCATTGGAATTATGACCTGCTTTTTCTAAAGCTTCTGGTAAAAGAGTCAAAGCATAGGATATTTCTGTTTCCAAGGTTTGCAAGGCATGCCTTAATTCTCTAAGTTGTTCAGGTCGAGCTAAATAACTTTTAGCTACCGTATTACCTACCAAGCAGCTAGAAACAAGCACTAAAAGAGCACCTAACATTTTCAGCACCTTACCTCACCTCCCTGATTATTTAAAATTTTTTCTATTGTTCCTGGTCCCTCTCTTGTACTAAGAAAAATCAATCTTTGGAAAATTCTTTTAGCCAAAATATCACTAAGAGTTGGTCTTTTTTGCAAATCCTCCCAGTTACAGCCATGAGCAGAGGTAATCACTTTAACCCCAGAATTGACAGCTTCCTCAATTGCTAATAAATCTTCCTTTCTCCCTATTTCATCAGTGAGTAAAATTTGTGGAGACATAGAGCGAATAAGCATCATCATCCCTTCAGCTTTGGGACAAGCATCAAGTATATCAGTACGCAAACCCACATCACGCTGGGCAATTCCTTGATAGCAAGCAGCTATTTCTGAACGTTCATCTACAATTCCTACTTTTACTCCAGAAAAAAGCTGACATCCACTGCTCAATTGCCTAGCTATGTCTCTCAGCAAAGTAGTTTTTCCTGCTTGAGGAGGAGAAACTAATAATGTATGATAGATATCCCCGTTAGCTGAAACTAAATAAGGAAGTAATTTATCTGCCGCACCTTTTATTTCCCTAGAAATACGCACATTAAGACCAGAAATGTTTTTCAATGTTTTCACTCGTCCCTGCTCTAATACTCCCTGTCCAACTACGCCCACTCTGTGTCCACCTGGTAAAGTAAGATAACCGTTTCTTAATTCTTCTGCCAAAGCATAAAGAGAACTTCTACTGAGCAATTGCAATAATTTTCCCATTTCTTCTTGGGTAACAATATAATCAGTTATCAAATCACCTTGTCCTATTACCAAAACCACTGGCTTATTTATACGCAACCTTATTTCCTGAATCTCGTCCCATAAACAAGCATCAATTTTTTCTAAGCATTCTCTTAAGGCAAGGGTGAAAAAAGGATAAATTTGCCTTTCTAAAGTTTGCCTAATCTCTAGCAATGCTTTTTCACCTCCTGTTTATAATAGATATTATATTTCTGGCAAAATTATGCAAACAAAAAGTGGTAACCTTTTTTTGGTTACCACTTTCCTTTATACTCTGTATTAGATTCATTGTACTCATCATCATGATAAAATTCATCATCTAAAGCAACAATTTCCTGACAACTAGGGCAAACCACTTCACTTTCTTCCCAGTTTTTGTCCTCTAAATAAATATTTTCTCCACAATTTTGACATTGTACAACTTTCATCTCATCTTCAAGAAGTAAGCTTTCTTGATTTTGTTTTACATCACCATAAACGTAATTTTCTACCTGATTTAAATCATCATCAACTGTGCGAATATACTCAGTTAATTCTTTCTGTGTTTTCTCTAAATTCTCTATTTGACTATACATTTCTTGTAAAACAGCCAACATGGAATGAAAAGTTTTTTCCTTCCAACCAGTTTCACTCATTTGCTCAATTGCTTTTTCTAGACCCATCAGTTTTTCTCTAATTGCTATCAATAAACCTCCTCCTCCTAGCTAATAAAATTACTCTTTCTTATCTTTTGCAGAAGGAGGGAAAATATACTTTGTTTAACCACTTACGCTCTTTCCATGTAAGTTCCGGTTCTAGTATCTATTCTCAACATATCTCCTACATTGACAAAGAAAGGAACTTGTACCATAGCACCTGTTTCTAATTTAGCTGGTTTAGTGCCACCTGAAGCTGTATCACCTTTGATATTAGGGTCAGTTTCTACCACTTCTAACTCTACAAAGTTAGGAACTTCTACTCCAATAGGATTACCTTGGTATAAAGCAATTGTAATATTCATATTTTCCTTTAAGAATTTAACAGCATCACCCATTTGCGCTGCAGTCAAACTCATTTGTTCAAATGTTTCATTATCCATAACTTCATAAGTATCGCCAGTAGAATATAAAAATTGCATTTGACGACGATCAACATGAGCTTTAGGCATTTTTTCCCCTGCTCTAAAAGTTTTTTCCACTACATTACCTGTTTTTACATTTTTTAATTTTGTTCTTACGAAAGCAGCACCTTTACCTGGCTTTACGTGCTGAAAATCTACAATAGCAAACACATCTCCGTCAATTTGTACTGTAACCCCAGTCTTAAATTCATTGGTAGATATCATTTTACTTTCTCCCTCCACACTTGTAAGTTTTTCGTCTACATATATTCAACCTAACTTCTTTCTTTCCCTCTTTTTATGACAAAATAATTAATTCTTTTGGTGATCTAGTGAGATTTTCTATCCCCTTTTCTCTAACAACTGCCAAATCCTCAATTCTCACTCCACCAAAACCAGGTAAGTAAATTCCTGGTTCCACAGTAAAGAGCATTCCAGTTTGAATAATATTTTTATCCTGCATAGAAAGACGAGGATTTTCATGAATAGCTAAACCAAGAGAATGACCTAATCCATGACCAAAATAATTTCCATAACCATGACTAGTAATAATACCTCTAGCTATAGAATCAACTTCTTGTCCTGTTTTTCCAGCAGCTAAACCAGCTAAAGATTCTTCTTGAGCAGTTAGAACTATTTGATATATTTCTTTATGTTTAGGTGATGCTTCACCTAAAGCAACTGTTCTGGTCATATCAGAACAATAGCCTTCATAAACAGCACCAAAATCCATTTTTAAAAAGTCACCTTTTTTTAACACTTTATTACTTGGACTAGCATGGGGTAAAGAAGAATGTTCACCTGTAGCAACAATAGAATCAAAAGAAGGTTTTTCTGCACCTCTTTTTTTCATTTGATATTCTAACTCTAACGCTACTTCTAGCTCAGTCATACCTATTTTAATCCAACCAAGCATATGTTGAAAAGTATTATCTGCTATTTGAACAGCTTTTTTGATTAAATCTATTTCTTGTTCATCTTTGATCATTCTGATTTTTTCTACAGCATTTTCTAAAGGTAACAATTTTAATGTTTTTACCTTATTTTTTAGTTCATGATATTGTTGATAAGTAAAATGGTCTTCTTCAAAGCCAAGAGAAGAAATCTTTTGTTCTTGAATGATTTCAGCTACTTTAGTAAGAAGAGGTCCTTGACAATCAACTATTTGAAAAAAAGTCGCCTGTTGGGCAGCCTGCTCTAAATAGCGAAAATCAGTAATAAGCAAAGCCTGTTCAGGAGTTATTAACAGTATTCCTGTTGAGCCTCGAAAACCACTAACATAATGTCTATTTTCTCTTTGTTCTAACAATAAAGCATCTAGTTTTTTTTCTTTTAAAATATTACGCATTCTTGCTAAACGTTTTTCCAATTTATTTCCTTTCCTTTCTTTTTATTACTGATTTAGCCGCCTGTAAACCTAATAAATAACTATCCGAGCCAAAACCACAGATTTGACCACAAGCTATAGGAGCAATCACTGAATGATGCCTAAACTCTTCTCTTTGATGAATATTAGAAAGATGAACTTCTACTACTGGCAAAGCAACTGCTGCTAAAGCATCTCTAATAGCAATGCTATAATGAGTAAAAGCAGCAGGATTGATGACAATAACAGCAACCTCTTCTCTATACTGAGAAATCCAATCAATAATTTCTCCTTCATGATTTGATTGGTGAATCAAAAGCTCTATCTCTTCCTTGTCAGCCCAAGCAAGCATTTTTTTATTTATCTCAGCCAAGGTATCTGTGCCATAAACACCTGGCTCTCTTATCCCTAAAAGATGTAGGTTTGGACCATGTATAACTAAAATTTTCATCTGCCATACCTCCAACAAACTTTATTTATCGTTCATTCCTTCTGTTAATACTTGACGTAGTAACTCAGTATCTATTTGTTCAGTAATAAATACTTTACCAATAGCTGTTGGTAAAACAAACCGCAGTTTGTTAGAGATAACTTTTTTATCATGAGCCATACAGATTAACATTTTTTCTTTATCCAAAGCAGGCAATATAACAGGCAAGCCTACCTCTTCCAGCAATATTTTAATCCTAGTCACATCTTTAGCTTTGAAAAATCCCATTTTATTGCTCAAATTAGCAGCAGCCAACATACCTAAAGCCACGCCTTCTCCATGCTTATAAGTTCGGTAATTAGTTAAACTTTCCACAGCATGTCCAACAGTATGTCCATAATTTAAAATCGCACGTAAATTCTCTTCTTTTTCATCTTTCTCTACCACTTGACCCTTAATTAAACATGATTTATTTACTATGTACTTTATTATTTCAGGCTGTAAAGATTTTATGTAGTGTCTGTTTTGTTCCAAATAACTAAAAAATTCTTCAGACCAAATGACTCCATATTTAATGACTTCAGCCAAACCTGCTTTTAACTCATTTTCAGGTAATGTATGTAATGTAGCAATATCAGTAAAAACAAATTTAGGCTGATAAAAACAGCCTACTAGATTTTTTCCTTGTGGTAAATTAACTGCTACTTTCCCGCCAACACTACTATCCACTTGTGCCAATAAAGAAGTAGGGACTTGCACAAAATTGACTCCTCTCATAAAAGTAGCAGCAACAAAGCCAGTTAAATCCCCAATAACGCCACCACCTAAAGCCATAATAGTAGATTTTCTATTAATATTATGTTCTATAGCAGTTGCATAAAGCTTTTGCGCATTCATTAAATTTTTTTCTTCTTCACCTTCTGAAATTTCTACTATCCTCACAGAAAAGCCAGCATTTGCTAAACTTTTTGCTACAATTTCACCATATAAATTATTAACAGTAGGGTTGGTTACCAGAAGAACCTGCTTATTGACTGGATAAGCAGCCAATACCTCTCCGATTCTTGGCAAAATTTTACTTCCTAAATAAATAGAATAACTATTTTTCCCCAGAGCAATTCTCATTTTTTCCATCTAACCACCCCTTCCAATAACCTATTAAATGTTCTGCTACTTCTTGTCTGTTCAAAGAAGAAGTATCTATAGTATAATCAGCAATTGCATAGAAAGATGCCCTTTCTTGCAAAAGTTGCTTGATTTTTTCCAGTCTATCTTCTACTGCTAAAAGAGGTCTACTATTATCACTTTCCACTCTCTGCAAAATTATCTCAGCTTCAGCTTGCAGGCAGATAAGTAAACCTTTTTTTCTTAAATTAATAACATTAGCTTTATTGAGTACAACACCCCCACCAGTAGAAATGACTAGATTATCTCTTGTTGACCAGTGACAGACAATCTCAGCTTCTAGTTGACGAAAAAAAGTTTCTCCCTTTTCAGCAAAAATAGCGGGGATTGATTTACCCGCTTTTTTTACAATCTCTTCATCCAATTCCACAAACTTTTTTCCTAGTTTATCAGCTAAATACTTACCTATACTACTCTTGCCAGTTCCCATAAAGCCAATTAAAACCAGATTTTTTTTCACTCCACAACACTCCCTACATATTCCTGGTAACTGGCATAATTCCTGAGCATTTCTTCTAAGCTATCGCCGCCAAACTTTTCTTGCATAGCTTGAGCTAAAACTATAGCAACCATTGCTTCTCCTACTACCGCAGCAGCTGGTACAGCACAAACATCAGATCTTTCAATACTAGCTTTATAAGGTTCTTTTGTTTTCCAATCAAAAGAAGCTAAAGGTTGATACAGTGTTGGGATAGGCTTCATAGCAGCACAGACAAGCAACCTTTCACCATTGGTAATTCCACCTTCTAAGCCTCCAGCGTAATTTGTTGCTCGCCAAACACCCTTTCCTTGCTGATAATAAAGTTGATCATGTACCTGTGAGCCTTCCTTTTGGGCAGCTTCAAAGCCTAGACCTATCTCTACTCCTTTGATTGCTTGAATACTCATCAAAGCTCCAGCTAATCTAGCATCCATTTTTCTCTCCCAATGAACATGGCTGCCTAAGCCAATAGGTAGATTATCTACAACTACCTGAAATATTCCACCTAAAGAATTACCTTCTTGTTGAGCCTTCTCAATTCTCTTGATCATTTTTTCTTCTGCTTCTTTATCCAAACAACGGACAGAAGACTGCTCTGATAAAGCAGCAATTTCTTCTATAGGCAAAGAAAAGCCTGTAGATTTGATTTCAGCTATTTGGACTACAGAACTGGCAATCTTGATTTGAAACTGCTCTAAAAAAGCACGAGCAACAGCACCTACTGCCACTCTAGCTGCTGTTTCACGAGCACTAGCTCTTTCTAATATATTGCGAAAATCATTCTGAGAATATTTTATCGCTCCAGCCAAATCAGCATGACCTGGTCGTGGCTTAGTCACCATTTTTTCATCTTCAATAAAACCATGCTGAGCAGTCATTATTTCTTCCCAATTTTCCCAGTCTTTATTTTTGATTAATAAAGTCAAAGGGCTACCCAAAGTTTTAGCAAATCGCACGCCAGAAAGAAACTCTACTTGGTCTTTTTCAATTTTCATTCTTCCGCCCCGACCGTAACCTTTCTGTCTTCTGCTTAATTGCTCATTAACATATTTTTCTGTGATAGGCAAACCACTCGGTAATCCCTCAATAATAGCAGTAAGCGCTTTACCATGCGATTCACCTGCTGTCAAATAACGCAACATCTCTTTTTCTCCTTCCTTAGGCTCCCTTTTATTATCCACCTAGCCTTATTAATATTATTCGCTATGTCTTGGATTAGCTGCTACACTCTCTATTGCTTTCAATATGACAGGAATAACATCAGCTTCAAATTGATGATGTAGTTGCTGAGTTTTAGCATAGATTTCGCCTTTATCAGTTACTACATATCTAGGCATTAAACTGTTTAAAGTTAAAGCAGCTATATCTAAACGGCATCTTTCACATTTGCATAGCTCCGGCCTGCTAGCCAAAATACCATCTAGCACTTGAAAAACAGCATCCTCCATATAATTTTTTAAAGACATCTGACCATCCTCCTTTGCTCTTTTCTTTCTTAATTTATATTTTCGCTCACTAGCTGTTTATTCCTTCTTCTTAGAATAAAAAGTACATTCAAGGCCAAGGAGCATAATCCTTATACTGCCAATTGCTAACTTGATAAGGAGAAAGATAATCAATTTTGCAACCTTTACCTAAGCTTATATTTTTATAAGCAACCAAACAACCTCTTATCTTAACCTCTGGAGCTACATTAATCTCCTTCTTACTGTATAAAAGTACGCCCTCAATATCTTTTGCTACATTAATACTATCTTCAGCTAAAATAGCTATCTTACCTTGTATCTTTTCTTTTATTCTTACCTTTCCTCTCACATAAATAATCCCTCTGCCTCTTAATTGTTTATCTAAAAGCCAATCCCCTTGACACAAATAAAAACCACTCTGCAATACACTTTTATCTGTCCACTCTTTTGTTTTTTCATAATCAGATTCGAGAAAAAAAGGAAGAGCAATGAACTCAGAAGAAACCTGACCATTAACACAACTATCAATCAGATCAATCTTTTGAGCATTTACTCTTCCTAAAATTTCTACATTTTCACCACTTAATTTTTCTTGCGTTATGAGAGCATAAGTAAATGCCGATTGAAAAAAATGTACTTGAGCACTTACTTTTTTGCTCACTAAAGCTTGCTCATTATTAACTCTACCCCAAGAAATAAGCTGCAGAAAGCTTCCTCCAGGTGATAAGGAAAGTTGAACCAGATATTGTTTGCCATCTGCTAAGGTTTGAATTTTATCAATCCAAGGTACTTGACAGTTTTTATTTTTTTCTAAATAAGCAGCTGTTTTAACTATTCCACTTTCAGCTAAATAAAAAGCTTGGATACCCTTATAATCATCGTTAATCCAAGCAATTTGATTACTTAAAAGAGCCAAAAAAATTAACAAAGTAGTAAAGCTAAGAAAAGCCCAAAAAACAGTCAATAACAAAGCCGATGCTCTTTCTGTTCTCATTCTAGCCACCCATTTGCTAAAAAAATTTGCTGATTATAAGCTATTTTTTCTTTTTCTGCTGTTTGTCCTGTTATCTGCACATGAAGCAATCTGGAAGAATTTTTTCGAAAAATTATTTCTACCTCCACTCCTTCAGTAAGAGGTGCAGAACTGCCATTATCATCACGAATTAGCTGTTTTTTCCCTTGCTGAACATAGTAATGAATATTATGTTGCAAATAAACATCAACAAAAGAAAATCTTAGTTGTTTTCCTTCCCCTGTTATTTTAATTAAGCCTTCTGCTTTTTTTAAATCTTCTATTATTTGTTTTCCAGCCAAAGATAGATTTTGCTTTATATTCATCTCTCCTAAAGCAACATACTGCAAACGACCAAGGACAAGAGAAAAACTACAACTTCCTCCAGCAATAAGCAAAAAAAGCAGACAACTTAGCATTACTTCCAATAGAGTCATCCCCTTTTCACCTACCATTCCTGCTCTCCTCCTGCTCGTAAAGAAACCAAGGCAACAGAAAGATTTTCTTTTTT
>Ga0079099_1023916_pt1 | contig 11404 bp, 15 predicted proteins | sample ADurb_H2B_02_Slu_FD_77098 | JGI IMG/M metagenome (GOLD analysis project Ga0079099, IMG submission 77098) | Active sludge microbial communities from Illinois, USA, of municipal wastewater-treating anaerobic digesters - ADurb_H2B_02_SludgeMetaT... | ecosystem: Engineered > Bioreactor > Anaerobic >... | reverse complement strand
CAATGAACGGCAACAATTTTGGGTTAAGTGCTGCGGTTGATCCTACAACAATTGCGTTTCCCCATTTTTCGTTTCTAACGAATCCAGTCGCAGTCTGGGTGTATTTAAAAGTGGTGGCGTCGGTACCCCCGCCATTTGTGATCGAATCGCCAATCACCGCAACGACGGTTTTTCCAGAGCGTGAGGCTGGCAAATATCCTGCTTTGGCAAGACTAGGAATTTCAATCCCCCCGGTGAGTTTGTTGGTCGTTGCTAGTACAAACGGTGACGGCTCACCACGATTCCCGACGATGCCGACAACATTGCCCGCGTCGTCGTACTTAACGCGATAACCAACGTCTTCCAGATCTTCACTTCGTGACATGTTCAGAGACCTCCATAAGTAACGGTTCTTGTCTTGTGGTTGTAGCGCTCAAGCTCGGCCTTGACGAAGCTGCAATACGCCTCGAAGTCTTGCTTACCCTGGAGGCTGGCCTGCGGGTTGAAGGTGTCGGCATCCTGCTTTTTGTAAGCGAGGTGCTTCATCCAGTCCAGCAGGTGAATGTGGTGGTCTTCGTCAACGTCGGTCAGTTCCTGGCCGGCGGCGGTGATCATGTCGAACGGTAGGCGGTAGACAAACAGGTCTGCTGTGTCGCTGACCTCGGGCACCATGACCCAGCGCACTGTGCCGCGCTTCATGCCGTGCACCATATAACGCACGTCACCCTGACGGTCGTCGAGGGTGAGTTGCTTGATCTGGCCATAGTCTGACGAGCGCATCTTGCCGAGATCCGCTTCGTTGATGATCTGAATGGGTTGTTTCGTCGAGCGCAGGGTTGCGCTCATGATGCGCAGGATCGTCGGGCTAATCTCAGCCGTCGCCTCACCGGCGACAATGTCTACCGCACAGGCGTCTGACAGGAAGTCAGCCACCCCGCCCGTGAGACGGACGAACATGCGGTAGGCGTCGTTGGCGTAGCGCCAGACATCTGCATCACTCCACAGGTAGGGCTTGGCCTCGTCGACCACGTCCGAGCGGAACGCTTGATAGAGGCCCGTGCTGTCCATTACTCAGCCTCGGCCTTGGCAATCTTGTAGGCGGTCCAGGCTTCAACCAGCTCGGTGCGGTCCACGTCGAAGCCAATAATCTTCTCGACTGCTTTGACCGTAGGGACGCCCTGGCCGGTGAATTCCTTGGAGTCGTTCTTCTCAGAAATCAGTGCGAAGGCTGCGTACAGCTCGTCCTGGCGCTCAATGCCGACAGGTGAAGGTTTCACCTCTGCAACCGGCTCTGAGGTGTCGACCTGCTCGCCGTCAGCGCGTACGCCGCCGATGGCGATGATGTCTTTCACCATATCAGGGGGCACGTTGGTTGGCTCGCCTTTGACAAAGGAAATAACGCCGTTGGTGGTGCGCAGCGTGTGGGTTCGGTTCAATACGAATTGGGGCATGACTATCCTCGTGTGAAGGCCAAGCGCCTAGGCGCTTGGTTTGTAAAAGCCCAGACACCCGGCTTAGTGGGTGTCTGGCAAGTCCCGCGTTAGATCGGGTTGACTTCGTTGGAGCGACCAGTCGTGATGTACTGAACACGGAGCGTTGCTTTGCCCGTGGTACACACGTCAGCGTTGACGATGGTGACGCGAAGGTTCTCACCGTCACCGCGGTAGCCAGTCGGCACCAGATTGGTAACACCCAGTGCTTTACGGTCAGCAGCGGCCAGATAACGGGCTGGGGTGACGGAGTCACCGACAGCGACCGAGTATGACGCCGTGTCGAAGGCGGTCTCGACGGTCAACGAACCGGCCAGCACAACTGCACCTGCTGGGAGGTTGATGACATCGAACACCGTTGATGCGATGTTGGTCTTGCCGAAGTCGACTTCGGTAGTGCCGCTGATGGCGGTGCCACCAGAAATCGGCACCATCGTGTCGTCAAAGTTGAAAACGAACTCAGCTTCCATTACGTACTGAGCACCGCGAGCTGCGAGTAGTTTAGCCATGTGAATATGCTCCTAATTACTGCTGAGACACAAAAGCAGAAATCACGCCGTGATCTTCCTTGGTGCCGCCGCTGTACTGGGTGTTGAACTGGGGCTTCAGGAAGCCAAGAATCTTGGCAACGCTGATACCTGGCTGGTTGTCGTAGTCGAACTCTTTCTCGACCCAGTCCGGATTGCCGAGGTCGGCCATACCGAGAGCCTGTGCGCCGCAGAACAGAATCTGGCAACCGTCAATGTTGGAACCCGCACCCCACTTGTTGACACCGGATGTCGCCATGCGTGTGTTCGGTACGTGGCGGAACTCGTGCAGGTAGATGCCGTCGACCTTGACTGCAGAGCCTGTGAATAACTCGTTACCAGAACCGCGCTGCTGGGCGTAACGCAGGTTGTCACGATAGGTCGGGTCGAGCTTGAGCATCGACATAGCCATCGGTGACAGGAATGCGTGGTAGGTCTCTTCGCCGCCATTTTCCTTGATGCCGCGCACGTAGTTCTCTTTGGCGTAGGCTTTGAGAGCGATGAACAGTTCCCAGGTCGGGCGGTCGGCTGCGACGACGGTGTTGGTGCCGGTGCCGACGTTGAACGTCTTGGCAGTAGCATCCCAACGACCGGAGCGCTTGGCTGAGGCTGGCTGGATGTCAGCGGCAAACTCAAGGTTCTTGAGGTCGGAGCCGACACGGACTGCGCCGTTCGGGTACTTGGTGTAGTTCAGACCGGCCAGCGTCAGGAAAGCCATCTGGTCAATACGGTCGGCCAGCCAGTAGGCCAGCTTGTCACGGGCGTTTTCGCGGAAGTTGACGACCGACTTCTGGTCAGCCATCTTGCCTTCGTGGCGGGTAGCGTTGCGCAGTTGGTCAATACGGATCACTTGATCGTACGACTTCATGGCCTCTTCGTTACCTTCCAGCGTGCGGTCACCCACAATGCCGTCACCTTCGAGGTCGGCGAGCAAGGTAATAACGGCGCGTGCGCCTTTCTCGGTCTTCTTCAGCTCGGTTACGTGCTGGATCATTGAATTGGCATCTTTGCCAAGGAATTTATTGACGAACGACTGGTTGCGGGCTTGCTTCCAGAAATCCATCGACCAGATGGTTTTTTGCTCGTTGGTTAGCAACGCAAAATTGGTAGTGGACATGCGCCCTCCTGTGTAAATGAAATCGAATGTTTCGAGGCTTGGCCTCTGCTCTGTGCCGGTGTCGCGGGCGACTTGCGAGGTGAAACAAACGACCACTTACGAGGACGAGTCGGCTGGTTTATGAAGCTCTTAGCTGGAGCTGTGACCGTGTCGCTGGTCGTGCGAGGGTGACCCCGTGTCGTGGGGTCAATCCGGCTCGTTGAGAGCAAGCACGAGGTAGGTGCGGGTTAGAATCTATCAGAGTGTGTCAGATTTGGCAATGCGTTCTGCTAACAAATACCCTTCAAGCTCCCACAATTTCTGAAAAGCATTCTCGTATGCGATTTCGCGCCCAATAGCCTGGTCGAAGTTTCGTGGATCGACGCAAGCGCTCTCCCCGCGCACACCGAAGCCGTTGACCATCGTGATGTTGCAGATGGTGCAGGTGGTGTCAGGCAGGACGAAGTACGCTACGTCCTTCATGCGGGAAACCAGGTAGGGTTTGTCGATGGAGGTGCGCATCATACGTAGTCCCCACGAAGCTTAGCCAGCGTGCTCTTGGGCAGTGCCTTGAACTCGTCCTGCGTCATGTTCGCCACGTCAGGCAGGCCGTCAGCACCACCCTTGTCTGAGTCCAGACCGGCGTCGCGCATACTGGCCGGCTGCTTGGCAGCGGTGTCCAGGTTCTTCTTGATCTGGGCCTGCTTACGGTCTGCCAGATGCTGTGCACCCAGACCCTTGGCCTCGGCGACCGGCTCAGGCTGCTTACCGAAGCGCTCCATGACGGTGTTCGCCGCCTTGGTCAACGCGGCTGAGGGCTGTAGACCTTCCTGCTGGATCAACGTGCGCTGCTTGGACAACACCAGCTCGACCAGATCCTGGTCGTAAGACGCTGAGTCCGGATTCAACAGGGCGTGGTCTGCTTCCAGACGGGCAATTGCCGTGTCCACGCGCTGAGCTTCCAGGGCCTGGCTGGTGCGCTGTGTGGCGACAGCATCGCTCTCGGCACGGGCAATAGCGCGGTCAAGCTGGCGAATCTCCTTGCGCACGGCGGTGGCCGCAGCGCTGTCGCCGTCGAGCATCAACTCGCTGTACTTTGTCTCAAGGGTCTCCAGCTTCGCTTCCAGCTCGTCAATCTGCTGAGTCTGGACCTGCTGCTGCGCGGTGGCTTGCAGCTTGCGCTCCAGCTCGTCAGCACGCCGCTCGGCGGATTCACGCGCCTCACGCTCCTTGCCGACGGCTTCGTCGAAGCGCTCCTTGGGGATACCCTTGGGGGCATACTTACCCTTCTCGTCACGAGGTTTCTCGTCGACTTCAGGCTCGTCCTTAACAACAGGCACGTCCTCAACAACAGGCTCGTCCTTCTCGAAGATGTCCTCGACCTTGTCCTCAGGCGGGGTTTTCACAACAGGGGCTTCGACCATGTCACCACGGACTGACGGGTCAGCCACGAAGTTTTCGATGTCCGGTGCGGGTGCTAGGTTGTCCATGTCCATTTACTGCTCCTTACTAACGGGGTTAGCGGCTTGTTTTAGGTCGTTCGCACGCTGAGTGGCCGCTTGCTGCTCAGCTTGCTGTTGCTTCAAAACCTGGTTCTGCTGGTGATCTTCTTGCTGGAACTGCTGCTTCTGAGCGTGCTCAGCGGCCTGCATCTGGAACTTCATTTCCATCTCTTGCTGCTTGAGGGCCATCTCTTGCTGCATCTTCTGCAGCTCCATGTTTACCCGCTCGCGTTCCATCTGCATCTCGGCCTGCATCTTCTGCAGCTCGCCGTCCTGACCACCCATCGCTTCGTTCTGCTTGATCTGGGCGTCGGCACCCTTCTGTGCGGTCTCGGCGGTGGTCTTCTGAACCTGGGCCTCCTTGAGCATCACGTCGGCCTGTAGGGCGCGTTGTTGCAGCTGGGCCTGGGCCTGGGCTTCCGGTGAGTTCGTCGCGGCTTCCATCTGCTTGACGATCTCGGCGCGGCCTTGCAGACGGCTGTTGTTGATCAGCACGGCGTCTGGGATGGGCAGACCCAATTCCTTGAGCGCCCTCGCCTGCTCGAACTGGCTGTCTTCCAGGCTGTCGCGGAACGGCGTGCTGGAGATCACGATGTCGTACTCACCCACGGTCAGGTCGTTGACGATCTGGTCCGTTTCCGGGTTGTACTTGTTGATCTCGACCTGCTCGGCTTCACGGGTCACGTCGTAGTGGATGATGTTCACCAGCCGCGACTCGGTGTAGTAGTTCTGCACCAGGTCCAAGACGTTCCGGGCCAGCAGCCAGTCGGTACGTGCCAAGTTGTCAGTCATCTTGCTGTGGTTGACCGAGGAGCGCTGTTGCTTGTAGGCGATGGCCTTGGCAGCGACATCTTCGCGGTCATTACCCTGCATGGAGTCATTGACGTTGCTGATGCTCTTGATGTGCTCCTCAGCCTTGTAGCTGATGCGGTCCAGGCCCGTCGGGGTCTGGTTCGGCTGAATCTTTTCAGGCGGCTGGGCACCCTTCTGGAACTCAATGACCAGACCTGTCTGAGCACCCTTGTTCTCCAGCTCAGAGATCGTCATGTTGATCAGTGAGTCCTGCTCGACCACCCAGCCGCTGTTTGCCGTGGTGTTCACGATGTGCAGCTCTTGGCTGGAGACCTTGTTCAGAATCTCCTGCGGCCCGAGCAGGCTCTCGACCGCCCCGGCAGTGCGCCCGTAGCGGAAGTGCGGGAAGTACGGCACCGGTGTGAAGTGGTTGTATGGCGACCAGTCGTCATGTAGCACGCAGTTCGCAGCGGTGACCGTCCAGCGAATACGCTTGACCTGCTTCTTCATCGTGGACAAGGTGCCGCCGGCCTTGGCCAGCAGCGCCGAGATCCGGTTCCGGTCCCACTCAGCCGGGATAGGCCGGGTGTCACCGTTCTCAATGTCGACGAAGTGCTCCTGACGGTCTAGCACGCGGTACTGGCGCTCAATGGCACGGACGTTGCGACGCAGGTCGATGTCGTCTGACAGGCCGTAGTAGCCGGTAAACGGCACAGCACCTGCGAAGCGGTCACGGACGCGCTCGATGCTGTCGTAGCCGTAGGGGTACGAGCTACCCGAGTTGTTCTTGAGGTACTCAGCGTCGTCCTTGGAGTACAGGATTGCGATGTCTTGGTAGGTCAGCCACTTGGTGATGAACACCTGGCCCCAGCTGTCCGGGTCGTACTCGTCGGCGTCGGGGTCAATCACGACGTTCTTGCTGTTCAGCTGGGTGATCTTTACCTCACCCTGCATGGAGTCCGTGAAGTCCAGACGTACGTCGTAGAACCCACGACCACGCACCAGACCGTCTTGGTAGACCTCTGAGCGCACCCACGGCAGCTGGTTGTTCTGACTGATCTGCATCCAGACCTTGGACAGTGCGTCCGCCGTCTCTGAGGTCGCCCCGTTCGACGGTCGGAATAGAACCTCTGTCCTGTTCTGAATCTGCTCGCCGAGCAGCGTGCTGATCGTTGGCAAGATTTTGTTGATAGTAAGCGCCGGACGACGCTGCAGGGCCAGCTCGTTCATGTCGGCCTGTAGCCACTGGTCGTTCATCAAAAAGCGATCACAACGATCAGCTTTCGCAACAAAGTCAAGGTGGCCGCGATCTCTAGCGTAACTGAAAGCTTCAAACTGTTTTTGTGTCAGGGCGGCGTTAATCGGCATATTCTTACTCCGCGCGAACTGGCTGACCCAGCACCTGTGCCCCTGTCAGGGCGATGTTTTTCTTGATGGTCGCCGGAGCGTTCACCACATATTTAGTCCCGTACAGCTTTGGGCCGGTAGCTTTGGAGAGCAGCGCACTCAGACCGCGTAGACCTTTCACAACAGGCACCGCTTGAGCAGCATTCATCACCGTGCCGCCATCCACTTGATCTGCTGCCATGTCGTTTGCAACCTGGCCGGCTGCGACCAACGGGTGGATACCAGCAAGGTTGTCCACCGTTGGGTACTCTTCACGCAACTGTTTGATGGCGGTGTTGCCCTGGGCCATGTCGCTTGCAATCGGCCCACCGATGGCCTCCCGAAGCCCCTGCCCCAGCTTTCTGACGCTGTACGGGCCTGCAAACGGCGTGTCTAAGAGGCTTGGCATTACTGCAACTGAATCAAGGGTTCGTCGACCGGCTCGACTGGGGCGGCTTGTTCTTCGCGTGACTCGCGCATGGCGGTGTACAGCTCCTGCAGCGGGTCCAGCTCCAACTTCTCCAGCTGCTCACGCTTCCAAACCCAGGTGCTGCGGTACTTGTCGTAAGTGGCAAGGCCAATGCGCTCGCACTCCTGAGCGATGACGACGGAGTGGAAGCCCGCGCCAACGATGGCGTCGATAGTGAGTGTTTTCATTTCAAGAATCTCAGTTTGTAAGCGCTGGTGGCGCAGAGCTGGACGACTTCATCCACGACGTTCTGCAGGTGCGTGTCCTCGGCGTCGATGGCTTCGTAGCGGTTCTGCTCGACCCACTCTTTCAGCTCTGTCACAAGCTTCAAGCCGTCTGCCTCCTGGGTGAACCGGCTCTTGGAGGTGAAGTCGATCAAGCCGTGTGCACCCTGGTAACCCTCGGCGATGCTGTCAGCTAGCGCGACGATGCCGTCGTAGAACTCCTGAAGCGCGACGTGCTGCGCATAGGAGCGCACACCGAGATGAATGATGTGCGCGTTGGTCCGCGCATGAAAAAGTCGGTAGATCAGTTCACCAATCATGGGATGTCTCGTCAGAGTGTGCATGGAGTGTATCAGATTACGAACACATATGTGAAGCACCGCCTGTGTCCATAAAGCGACCCAGGTCGTCCTTCCAACTCTTCAACTTAGGTGTGTAGTCCTTCTGACGTGGTGCCAAGCGGCTCAGGGTGAGGCGTATGCACCAGCTGGCGCTGTCGACCATATCGTCGTGTACGCCACCTGCACCGAAGCGGAGGAACTCCTTATACAGCTCACTGAACCAGTGGGCGTTCTTGTCGAAGTACACGCGACCGGCCTGCATCTGGCCGCGCAGTGGGCTGGCACGGACCATCTTGTCTGTAAGCGGCTTCAAGACCTCGAAGCTGGGCCAGATCCGCGCTTCGTCGCAAGCACGCTTGAACTGCGCTTCCAGCGTGCGCCAAATCTGTCCGTCCTCGAAGCCAATCAGCACAGGGTCGTACTCACGAGCGTAGTCCAGGATGGTGTTGGAAATAATGATCCCGTCGCCCGACTTAAACCGACGCACGTCCAGCACGTACACCGAACCACGATGGTCTACACCCACTGTCGTGCCGACTGTGTAGTCGTTTTTCTGGTCTGTACTGATGGCGAAGTCCCACGCCTGGTAGATGTGCAGCTCTCGGCGATCCGGTGCAGAGCTGTAGTACCTGAACATGTCTGGCGTGAAGTAGTCACCGTCGTCGGGTGTAGGATTCTGCTGGAACAATGCGTCCCACCAGCGTTTCTGACCCAGTGCACAGTAGTTAGCCCGCTTACGCATAAGCTCGTCGTACGGGTAGCGCTGAGGGTGAAGCGCTGTGTTGTGAGGGCGTAGCAGGCGTGAGCCTGGCGGCGGTAAACCTGGGGCTGGGAACTGCTCGATACTGTCGTTCGGCAGTAGGTACTCGTCGCCGAACTCGTTGATAGCCGGGTACTTGACGATTTCAAATACGTCACCCTCACCCGTGGCCATCACCTGCTGAATCCTGCCCGCCCAGTCGTCTTCGTTCCACCATGTAAGAATACCCAGCACGCCGCCGCCTGGGGCAAGACGCGTGTATGCGGTAGACATATACCACTCCCACGTATTCTCTCGAACCGTCGGGCTGTCTGCTGCCTGACCGTCTTTTACGGGATCGTCGATAATTAGGCATGTGGCACCACGGCCCGTAATCATCGTACCAATACCCGCCGACAGGTAGCCGCCACCCTTCAGGATGTTCCAGTTCTCTACCGACTGACTGGAAGCGTCCAGTTTCGTGTTCGGAAACACGGCTGTGTAGCCTGGGTCACGAATCACATCCCGTGCATACCGACTGAAGCTCATGGCGAGGTTCTGTGCACCGGAGGCTGCGATGATTTCCCACTCAGGGTGCTTGCCCAAGATCCACGGTGGTAGGTGCCGTGAGCAGATTTCCGATTTTCCATGACGGACGGGCATCATTAACAACAACCGAGGGCTCTTTTTAGCCTCAATGTCCGCGACAAACTTCTCCAGACGACGACAGATGTCCGCGTGGACCCAACCTGCGTCGTATGACGGCCTGAACCGCTGAATAAACGGCAACAGGCGGCGTCTGGCAAGCTCTCGCGCAGCCAACTCAGCCTCAGGGTTCGCCGTGGCGTAGTCAATGTCAAACAGAGGTGCTTCATACGCTGCAAAGTCCGCAGGAGACAGGTCTGTAGGCGGCACTTCTGGCGTTGGTTCGGGTAGCGGGGCTGGGATTGGGGGTACTTTGACTCGTGTTTTGGGCGTGGCTACGGGCGGCTTGGGCTTCGCGGCTTCCTGCTGAGCCTTCAGCTGGCCAACGGTAAGTGGTTTGCTCACTGAATTACCTCACCTTCGATAACCTTGGCACGGCCGGAGGCCATTTCAAGCAACTCGTCGTCGCTGAGAGCCTTGATCTTGTTGGACAGAGCCGCCTGGTCAGTCGTCAGTACGTGCTTGATCGTCTCAGGCTCGTAGTAACCCAGCATCTTTCCCGCTTCCTTGGCCCCGTTGATCATCTGAGCCGGGTCAGCCAGTGTCCTGGCCATGTCGATGGCTTCGATGAAGATATTCAGGATGTCCAACCGCTTGATCGTGCTGATGTTGCCCACTTGTCGACGCCCTTCGGCTATGTATTCCTGCACTTCTTCCTGTCGCATTACGTTCTTGGCTGTGCTTGGGTGATACCCGGCGATACGCGCCGCACCAGCTTCGCTCTGACCCTCAAGAATTGCATCGGCAAACACCTTGTGCTTCTGCTCGATGACCGCTGATTTCTCACGCTGGGCCTTCGTCGGTTTCTTGTTCGGTGTGCGTGGGCCTCGGTTGGCGTAGTCGACGGGCATGGGTTCCTCGTGTGCGTGCACCTAGGGGTAGGTACTCGGCTGTTATGCTCTGAGCATCTTCGCTCTGATAAAATCTAAAAAATATTATATACGACTTTGAGAAAAGCGCTATGGGGGGTGGGTGGTTGGGATTTGTTTTGGCTATGGGTATGAAATTTAGATATAGGGCAACTTAGAACAAAGTGCGTGGATCTGAGCAAGGCACATCCCTCCCCCTCCCAGTCCCGAAGCCGGTACTCGGTTCGGATTCGGATTCCCGAATCCAGTAGGAGTCCCTAAACCCTGGGCCTCCTACGATAGCTCGCAAGCTCGCAGCAAAGGCATGAAGAACCGTAGGGCGCTGCCCTACAACCCGCTGGACCCTGACGGTCCAGACCCCGCATTAAGGTCAACAGCTCAACGGCTCAGCCCACAAGACCTCACACGATAAGGCTGTGTGAGGTCTTGCGCCCCACTCTTGGGGCGTCAAGGTCAAAGGCCCAGCACTGCGTGCTGTGTCGACTCGTTCCTCGTCGACTAACACCAAGCTAGGTCTTTCGACCTAGCCCTTGTTTTCGGTGGTGTTAATAACCCACCGGAGTAATGATCATGTCCAACATTCAATCCCTGCTGAAAGGCAAACCCGTCCTCGTGATGCGTCGCGGCCTGTTCCCCAACAAAGCCGACATCGTTGACATCGCGTCGCGCTTCCCCGACTCGGTCATCCGTACCGAGACCATGCACAACCCGTCGACGCGCTTCGTCGTCACCGTCCAGAGGAAATCATCATGACCGTTGAAGAACTTGAGTTCTCCCACTTCGAGCGTTGTTTCGACTCAGATGGCTGGATGTACATCAAAACGTGGTACGTCGTCATCGCCGACGGTCGCCTCGTCTACTTCGTCGAAGACTAACCACATAGCCACCTCTTTCGAGGTGGCTTTTATTTTCGTTTGTGTAGTTGTCGGGAATTCTCCCGCCTACACACTGGAGATTGAAATCATGGCAAACGTCAAAACCAACACCGCTGCTGTCGCAACCCTGCCGAGCCGCGAGCAGTTCATCGCCGAGTATCTGGCCAGCAAGGCCAACCCGGCCAACCGTGCGTCGCTGTTCACACGCACCGTCGCGTTCATCGAGAACTCGGCTGTCGACGCTGTGGCAGACTCCACGCGCCTCGCTGGTCGTGTCAGCGCCGCTGCGTCTGCGGCCGGCGACGGGTTCCACCAGGCAGCTGCCGTGGAGCATGCCCGTCAAGCCGAGCGCATGGCGATCCGTCTCGGGCTCTAACAGCACAGCACACCACACACCGACTGCGTCGGTG
>Ga0079099_1525183_pt1 | contig 11489 bp, 8 predicted proteins | sample ADurb_H2B_02_Slu_FD_77098 | JGI IMG/M metagenome (GOLD analysis project Ga0079099, IMG submission 77098) | Active sludge microbial communities from Illinois, USA, of municipal wastewater-treating anaerobic digesters - ADurb_H2B_02_SludgeMetaT... | ecosystem: Engineered > Bioreactor > Anaerobic >... | reverse complement strand
TTCTCATAAGGATGTTTAATCTGTCTCATCTCTGTGACCAAGTCCGCTAAGTCAATGATTTCTTGGGGAGGAAAGTGCCGTCCGGTGAAGACTAGCTCCACTTGCTCCGGCTTGTTCTTGATTAAATCAACAATTTGTTCTGTGCTAATTAAGTCGTAGCGTAGAGTATTATTGATTTCATCTAAAATAACAATATCATATTCATCACTTAGAATAATCTCCTTAGCATGGTCGTAAGCTAAAGCAGCAATTTCCTTGTCTTCCATTTGTCCTTTTCCTTTGGCAAAGCATTGGCCACAGCCCGTACATTTCTTGATGCCAGCTTTGATCATAGAAGCATAGGGGCAGTTGCGACCGAACTGAACAATCTGTAGGTTAGGGTAAAGTCGCTGGGAAGAATAAAGTTCTCCGGTATAGCTGCTACCTTTCATGAACTGAATGATATAAACTTTAAAACCATGTCCTACTGCCCGCAGGGCTAAGCCTAAGGCACAAGTAGTTTTTCCTTTGCAATTTCCAGTATAAACCTCCACCAAACCTCTTTCTAACCGGGGTCTCCTCATCATTTTTACCTCCTTTGTTCCAGACAAAAATTAATAAAGTTTTCCGCTAGCTTAGGTTGGGAACCAAAGTGAATATGCGTATAGGCAGCTAAAACATTTTTGTATTTTAGTCCTTCATGTTTACTTTTTCCTCTCTTGCTGGAGGAATAGATATAGACTAAGTCTTCATCAGTATCTTCCAGCTTAGACCAATGGAATTCGTGGCCCCGCAGAATTTCTCCTTGAGAAGCCAAGAAATTATCTTCCAGTACCTCTAAAGTTACATACCCCATAGCTTCCCGCTTGTGCTGCATAGCAGCCCGGGCTCCTAAAAGACCTACCATAGGAAAAATATTTCCGGTAAAGTCTTTAATTTCTCTAGTCAGATACATCAATCCACCACACTCAGCATAGATGGGGAGGCCACTTTCCCCTGCCTCTTTAATAGCTTGTCTAAGCTCTTGGTTTGCTGCTAAATCTTTAGCAAAAATTTCCGGATAGCCTCCTCCAATATAGAGGCCGTCTAGATCTTGGGGCAAAGATTTACCCTTTAAGGGACTGAAATAGACTATTTCCGCTCCCCAAGCCTCCAGTAAGTCTAAAGTGTCCTGATAATAAAAGTTAAAGGCATCATCATGGGCTACTCCTAAGCGGATCTTTTTAGGCATCCCTACAGGAAAAATAGTTTCCTGAGGTGCTTCTAGAGAAGGAGCTTTTTCTGCAATTTCCAGAAGCAGGTCTAAATCAATGCTTTTCTCTATCTGCTCTACTAAGTTCAAAAAAACCTGCTGTAATTCCTGCTGTTCTCCTGCCATGACCAAACCCAAGTGTCTTTCCGGTAAAGTAAAGTTCCCATTCTTAGGCAGGTAACCCAAGACCGGTACTTGAGTATAGAATTCCACCGCTTCTTTAACCATAGCAAAATGGCTTTCACTACCTACATTATTGAGGATTACTCCTCTAATCTGCACTCCCTGATCCAATTCCTGATAGCCCTTGACAATAGCTGCTGCGCTGCGGGCCATCTTGGCCACATTGACAATAAGAATCACCGGAGCATTGAGGGTCTTGGCAATATGGGCAGTACTCCCCCGCTCTTCTAGGGCACCAAAACCATCATAAAAACCCATGACCCCTTCCACTATAGCTAGGTCAGCTTCCAAAGAACCCCGCAGAAAAAGTTCTTTAATAGTTTCATCTCCCACAAACCAGCTATCCAAATTTCTGGATGCTCTCCCTGTAGCTAGAGTGTGATAGCTAGGGTCTATATAGTCAGGACCCACTTTAAAGGGCTGAACCTTTTTTCCTTTTCTAGTCAGGGCAGCCATCAGTCCCGTGGAAAGAGTGGTCTTCCCTACCCCACTCTGAGTTCCTCCGATAATTATCCGTGGAATATGCATTCCTATCCCCCCAATTTAGCTAAAAGTATGGAAAGAACTGTGCCGCAGGCCAGTCCTAATAAAGAAGTAATCTTCATTAAAGTAATAGTTTCTTCTATATGTGAAAATCCTAAAGGATGATCTGGGTCTCCTAAATAAGCTCGAAAAGACATCTGACCATGATAGGAATTATATCCACCTAAACGAATACCTAATCCACCTGCTACCAATGATTCGGGAATTCCCCCATTAGGGCTGGGGTGTTTGGCTGCATCCCGCCGCATGATCTTCCAAGCTTTCCGGTAGTCTTTTCCTCGAAAGAGAATAGCTGTCCAGAGTAAAAGCCCTGTTAGGCGAGCCGGTAAATAATTAGCCAAGTCATCCAGTTTAGCTGCCGCCCAGCCAAAGTGGAGATAGCGAGAATTTTTGTAAGCAATCATAGAATCCAGAGTATTAATAGCTTTATAAGCCATGGCTAAAGGTGCTCCCCCTAGGAAGGCATAGAAGAGAGGAGAAATAATGCCGTCCACGATATTTTCCGCTACTGTTTCTACTACTCCCCGAGTAATCTCACCTTCCTGTAAGTTCTGGGTATCTCTTCCCACGATATAGCCTAAGTATTTTCTAGCCTCCTCTAAGTTCCCTGCTGCCAAAGGTTGGGAAACCTGCCTAGCAGCCTGGGCCAAACTCTTAGTGGCTAAGGTAGTAAAAATAAGTATGGAACCGACTATCCAGCCTGCTGCAGGGTGCAATTTCTCCGCTAGGGAAACTGCTCCCCAAGTTAATCCCCCTGTCCCTAGGACAATAACCGCTACTAAGAAAATCCCTGCTATTTTTTCCGTTAAAGGATTTTTGGCAATTTGGCGCAGCAAGTTTTCCAGCCAAGTTATTGCTTTGCCAATCAGCACTACAGGATGCGGAAGCCAAGCTGGGTCTCCTACTAGCAAATCTAGAAAATAACCTGCTGCGATTCTATCCCACCACATTCTAACTAGCCCTTCATGCCCATTAACTGATAAAGAAGGGGCATATTCAGGTTATCCCTGACCACCTGGGCCAGTTGGTCATAAGCTTCTTCCTTAAGCTGCTGTTGGGTTTTGAATTCAGCCCAACCTTCTAGGGCAATACCTTTTTGCTGGCAGAGGAAGCGAATAATATTCTGTCTTACCCAGTCATTATCAAAAATACCATGCATGTAGGTACCAATAACCAGACCGTTGGCACTGACAGCTCCGTCTATAAACTCCACTGCTTCCCCGGAGCGCAGAAAGATTTGGGCAAAAGGTGTGGCTCCTGACAGCAGTTCAGTCCTCCCCATATGGATTTCGTAACCAGAGACTTCTTTCTCTTCTTCACTCTCACTAAAGAAAGACTTAGCTTTCACCTTAGCCTGAACCTGACTGGTTATTTTTTCAGAAGCAAAAGTGGAAACGGTATTTAAAAGACCCAAGCCATCTACGATATCCTGATCGGATTCTACATGCTCAGGGTCATAAAGTTTCTGTCCTAACATTTGGTAACCACCACAAATTCCTACCACTGGAGTGCCTTGCTGCGCTTTTTCCCTAATGGCTTGAGCTAACCCGGACTGGAAAAGATGAATTAAATCGTCCACCGTATTTTTGGTCCCCGGCAAAACTATTAGATCTGGCTCGCCCAGATCCTGGACTTTGTTGATATAGCGCACTCTTACCCCTGGTTCCATTTTCAGAGAGTCGAAATCAGTAAAATTGGAGATATGAGGCAAGTGAACAACCACTACATCTAAATCTCCTTCTTCTAATTCTGGCTTCTCCTTTAACAACCTTTCTGTCATTACCACTGAATCTTCTTCTTCAATATTAATATCGTGCAGAAAGGGAATTACCCCTAAGACAGGCTTGCCTGTCCTTTCTTCCAGAAAATCTAAAGCTGGCTGCAGAATGGAGATATCACCCCGGAATTTATTAATTACCAATCCCGCTACCCGGTCTCTTTCCTCTTGGTCCAGCAATTCTAGCGTACCCACTAGAGAGGCCATGACCCCGCCCCGGTCTATATCGGCTACCAAAAGAACGGGAGAATCGGCTAAGTGAGCAATTTTCATGTTAGCAATATCATGGGCCTTTAAATTAACTTCCGCTGGACTCCCTGCTCCTTCGATAACAATAACGTCATAGTCTCTTTCCAGATTACTCAGGGATTCTTTAATGATTTCTAAGGCTTGGGGCTTATATTTAATATAATCTTTGACAGACATATCTCCAACTGGTTTGCCTCGGACAATGACTTGGGCTACTGAATCCTTCTTAGGCTTTAAAAGAACAGGATTCATATCTACAGTTGCATCTACCCCAGCTGCCTCTGCCTGTACGCCCTGGGCTCGTCCGATTTCCCCGCCATCTTTAGTGACAAAGGAATTTAAAGCCATGTTCTGAGATTTAAAAGGTGCTACTTTAAAACCATCTTCTTTAAAAATTCGACATAAAGCTGCTGTAAGGACACTCTTCCCTACATTGGAGCTGGTTCCCTGCAGCATCACTCTTCTATCCTTCATTATCAATCCTCTCCTTTAGCTGTTGACTTAGTACTTTTAATTCTACTGGTATCCCTGCCACTACTAAATAAACATCCCGGGCTGCCGAAGCCACTATCTGGTTAGCTTTGCCCAAGATATCCCGGTAGAGCCTCCCCAACTCATTGTCAGGCACTAATCCTAAACCCACCTCGCTGGAAACTATAACTATCCGGCAAGGGCTGTCTTGAGCTGTTAGGGCTAGTTCTTCTATCTCCCTTAGTACCCGTTTCTCTGCTTCCAGTGGTTCTAAATTCTCCTCTTGAAAAAGCAAATTAGATACTAGTAGGGTTAAACAATCTATAAGAATGACCTGGGATGCGGGTGCTACTTCCTTGATTACTTGAGGAATATTCTGAGTAGCTTCTACGGTCACCCAATGTGGAGGTCTTACTGCCCGATGTTTAGCTATTCTCCGTTCCATTTCCTGGTCTAGACAAGCAGCCGTAGCTACATAAGTAACCTTTTTCCCCCATCTCTTGGCTAATTCTTCTGCAAATGCACTTTTTCCACTCCTAGTTCCTCCCAGAACTAGAGTTAGCTTACTCCCCACCTGCTTTCCTCCTTTTACACAAATAAATCCCCAGTTGTTAACTGAGGATTATTAAGCAAAATAAATATTTTACTCTTATTCCTCTCCTCCGGAGGAATACCGAAAACATCTCAATAGGCAGGTCTTCTGGCTACAGGTCACAGCCACCTTAAACCTTCCCAGGAGTCTCTCTCCCAGTGGTATATCTTAAGGCGCTCACTGTTTACAGCAACGGGGACTGCGTCGTTAGATAGAGACAGGCTCTATCCTCGAACTTCCCTATTAAACCCTAAAAGAAGGATTATTCTTTTAGGGTACCTATCTTCTTTGCCAAAGCAAAGGGCTATTTAATTGTCTAAAAATATTATTCTCTATCCAAAAATAAATTCCTGCTCTTTTCTCTATTTCTCCAGCAGTTTTTTTAATTCTTTAACTTCCTTCCTGCTTAAAGGTCTGAAATGACCTCTGGGTAGGTCCCCTAGTTCCAAGGGACCTACCTTAGTTCTTTTTAGATAAACTACTGGGTGTCCAATAGCTTCACACATCCGGCGCACTTGGCGATTACGTCCTTCGTGGATCTCAATCTCCAATAAAGCTTTACCTTTGCTAATATCTTGGATAAAGATTTTGGCAGGAGCGGTGATCCCATCTTCCAACTGCAATCCTCTGGCAAACTGCCTGAGGGTTTCTTTCTGGGGCACACCTTCCACTCTGGCCAAATAAACCTTGCTTATTTCATGACTGGGATGAGTTAGGGCATGGGTCAATTCTCCATCATTGGTCAGAAGGATTAGCCCTTCTGTATCATAATCCAATCTTCCCACCGGATAAATCCTCTGGCGAACAGAGGAGAAAAAATCTAAGACTGTGGGTCTACCTTCCGGGTCTTTGGCAGAAGAAATATAGCCTGCTGGTTTGTTCAGTAAAAAATAGACTTTTTCTTCTTCTTGATTAATCGGCTTGCCATCCACTAAAATTATATCTTCCTGGGGGTTAACCTTAGTCCCTAGTTCGGTAATTTTTTTCCCATTGACCTCCACTCGTCCTTGAACAATCAGTTCTTCACTTTGTCTCCGGGAAGCTACCCCCGCTTGAGCTAAAACTTTCTGTAAACGTTCTAACATCTTGCCACCTCTATTTTTACTATTTCTCTATTATACTATTTTTTGTCGATAAATACCAGTTAAACCAGCTTCCTCTACTCTTTTCTCAATAACTTCTATATCTGTGGCATAAAGGGCTCTCTCCTTCATGCGTTGAAAATAGAGGGAACCAGAAAGAGTATATTTAAAAGCCAAACCCTCTGGAGTGGCTAACTGTTCTCCAATAAAAGCAATCAAGTCTCCGGTAGCTAAAGTCTGGGGCAGTTCTAGAAGAGATTTCCCAGCAGCTAAAGCTGCCGCGTTAAAGCCAGCTAAACTACCGGTGACAATAGCTTCTGTATGGCCTACTAATAATCCTACCTTCTCGCCGGCACAAAAAAGGTTTTTAACCCCTTCTACCTGCAACCTATTATCTCGAGGAGTAATAACAATAAAGCGCATGGAATTTCCTTTCCCTCCCCCGTATGGATCTAGAAAGCGAGCTTTTTCCAGACCAGGAACTTCTCTTAAAAACTGAAGCGGAAAAAAGGGAACCATTAGCTTGGCCTCTCCGGTATCTAAGATAATCAGATTATTCTTAAACTCAGGTAGAGCATACTGCTGACAGGATTTTTTCTTTAATTCGGCTTCCCCAATTACTTTCTTCTGCAAAGGAATTACCAAAACCCCTTGCTGCTCTAATTGTTCCACTAACTCCGGTGCTATAGATTCCTTAGCTATTTTGCAAGATCCACTCATACCTTGAAAAGAGACAGTAGTGTCTTCTAAATCATATTCCTTTACTCCGGCTTTAGCTGCCAGGCTAATCCTAGGTCCAAAACTAGGACAGCGAAGGATACACATGCAGCATCCATGTCCATATTTGCTGCAGTTATTCATTCCGCCCCCGGTTCCTGTGGTATCAATAAAAACATCTCCGCGGATTATTTCACCCTGACTGTTGACTACACCTTTAATTAAACCTTGCTCCATTTCCACTTCACAAATCCGACTCTGCATTCTTAGCTCTATTCCCATGGATTCTAACAATTTCCTTACTGCCGGTTCTACCAGATAGATATCATAAAGAGAAGCATGTTGGTGACCGGGAAAATTGATGTTTCGGTGTCGACTAAACTTATCGGTTAAGGCAAATAACTCTTCTGCTCCCATAGCGATGGCTTCTTCGGTGGCGGTAAACCTACCGTTATTTCTCATTATTCCACCTACCAAACCAGTACCCAAAAGGAGGTCTGTTCTTTCTATCAATACCACGTCTGCTCCTGCTTTACTGGCCCCGATGGCTGCAGCACAGCCAGCCCAACCCCCACCCACTACTACTACTTTAGTCATAGAAAATACCTCCTCCCTTACTATAGGATATTCCATTCCAGGGATGAATGTTTACCGGTTATATTTACTAGTCAGTTCAGCCAGTCGCTCTGCTATTTCCTGAGTCAGACTTCCCGACTTAAACCGCCACTGCCAATTCCCTTCGGTAGTTCCCGGCAGATTCATTCTGGCTTCGCTGCCTAAAGAAAGTAGATCCTGCAAGGGAATAATAGCAGTGTTGGCTCTACTTTGCCAAACAATTTCTATTAATCCCCAGCAGATTTCTTGAGGGCTGAGGCTGGGATGCAGATGAGCGTATTTCTGCAGGAATTTAGTAATCTGGGGTGCTTCTTCCTGCATTTTTTCATACCAGCCCAGGCTAGTATCATTATCATGAGTTCCCGTATATACCACAGTGTTTTCTGCAAGCTGGCAGAGAAAATTCCGCCTATCCCATCTGCTGCCCAAAGAGAAATGTAGAACCTTCATCCCCGGGAAATTAAACTTATTTTTTAGTTCCTCCACTTCTGGGGTAATGATCCCCAAGTCCTCCGCGATAATCGGAAGTTCTCCCAAGTATTTTCTGATCATGGCAAAAAGCTGTTCTCCCGGAGCTTTAACCCATTGACCATTAATGGCAGTCTCCTCTCCTCCAGGAATCTCCCAATAGGCTTCAAAACCTCGGAAATGGTCAATGCGCACTATATCTACCAGTTGGAAAAGATTACTGAACCGTTCCCGCCACCAGTGATATTCATCTTCCTCCATCTTCTCCCACTTGTAATGAGGATTGCCCCAAAGCTGACCAGTGGCGCTAAAATAGTCAGGAGGCACTCCCGCCACCTTGGTAGGATTGCCTTTCTCATCCAATTCGAACAAGTAGGGATTAGCCCAAGCATCACTGCTGTCAGCAGAAATAAAGATAGGCAAGTCTCCGATGATTTTGACTCCCTGGCTATGAGCATAACTCCTTAATTTTTTCCATTGTCTAAAAAACTGGAATTGCAGAAAGTTGTGGTATTGAATTTGTTCCCGGAGAAGTTCCCGATATTGCTGAAGGGTTTTTTCTTCCCGAAAAGCCCCACTTTCTTCCCAATGATTCCAAGCTACTCCCTGAAAATGTTCCTTCAAAGCCATAAAAAAAGCATAGTTGTCTAACCAAAGCCTGTTCTCTTCCAAAAACTCCCGATATTCGGAGTTCTCCCCCAACAATTGAAAATTGAGAAAAGCTTTCTTTAACAAATACTCTTTCCAGGGCTTCACCAAGGCAAAGTCAACCTTTTCCTCTGGAAAGACAGGATGCTCCCTTAAGTCATCTGGGGATAGGAATCTTTCCTGGACCAATTCAGCCAGACTAATTAACATAAAGTTCCCGGCAAAGGCAGAAAGGGACTGGTAGGGTGACTCGCCATACCCTACCGGTCCCAAAGGCAGTATCTGCCAGAGCTTCTGTCCACTCCTTTTGAGGAAATCCACAAATTCATAGGCCTCTTGCCCCAATTCTCCAATTCCATAAGGACTAGGAAGTGAAGAGGGATGCAGTAAAATTCCACTAGCTCTTTCCATTTCCATTTATTTCACCCTCTGCATAAGTATTTTGCCTTCTAAGGGGCTAAGATTAATAGGCAACTGGCCATCCGGTAGTACAATCTCCCGATTATTATCCAATAAGTCTACCAGAGAATCCGGCTGCCACTGCCTAAGATCCAAGGAAAACTGATAATTCTGGTCTGTGCTCCTATTGAAGAAAACTAGAGCTAGATTATCTTCCTTAGGCTGCCCAAAAACATCATGACCATCAGCAATCTTTCTTAGGTAACCATAGACATCGCCTTGAGCATAAAGCAGCTTCCATTCCCCAGTTTTCAAAACATCATAAGTATTGCGTAGATTTACAATTTTCTTATACCAATTAAGTAATTCTCCTTCTTCCCGCCCCCAAGGATAAGTTCTTCTGTTTAGAGGGTCTGCATAGCCTTCCAGCCCAGCCTCATCTCCATAGTAAATACAAGGAACTCCGGGAAAAGTCATCTGCCAAAGTGCTAGAAGTTTTAGACGAGCTATAGCTTTAGACTTTTGTTCTGAGGGTAAATGGTAATGACCTTGCTCTTCTTTGCTTAAATCATGCTCTGGCGGTGCTTCTCCCAAAAGAGTCAGAGCCCTAGGAACATCATGACTGCCGATGAGATTCATTACTGAATAGAAGTGATGGCGAGGATAATTTTCGTAAAGACTCATCAAAGACCAGTGAGTCTCCCAGGCATCCTTTCTCCCCAGCATGAAGTCCAGTAGAATGGTTCTAAAAGGATAATTCATGGTAGAATCCAGCTCTTCCCCTAAAAGATATTCTCGAAACTGATGATAACTGGTTTTATTAGAAGCATCCTCCCAGACCTCTCCAATGAGAACAGCTTCTGGGTCCATTTCTTTCATAGTTCGATAAAAATTCTTGACAAATTGATCTGGCAGTTCATCCACCACATCTAAACGCCAACCCTTAATGCCCGCTCTCAGCCAGTGCTTGAGAACGCTGTTTTCATCATAAATAATAAAATTCTGATAGGCAGGTTCCATTTCCTCCACATTAGGCAATACATCAATGCCCCACCAGCTCTCATAGTGATGAGGATATTCAGTAAAACGATACCAGGAATAATAGGGTGAATCTTTGGACTGATAGGCTCCCAGACTTGGATAGTTGCCTTCTTTATTAAAATAAATGCTGTCACTCCCGGTATGACTAAAAACTCCATCCAAGATAATGGCAATCCCCATTTCCTGAGCTTTGGCGCAAAGTTCTCGGAAAAGCTCATTATCACCAAACATGGGATCAATCTTATGATAATCTCCGGTGTCATATTTATGATTGCTAATAGCCTCGAAGACAGGATTAAAGTAGATAACACTAATACCTAGTTCTTTTAAATAAGGCAGCTTCTTGATTACCCCTAACAGATTACCGCCAAAGAAATCAAAGGAAATAATCCGGCCTGTTTCCGGGTCTCGCCGGTATACAGGGATATCTTCCCACCAATTAGTATAAAGATAACTGTTAGGTTTGGGATTCTCAATATGGCCATCCTCATAACCATTAAAGAAGCGATCTACAAAGATTTGGTACATTACTGTTTCTTTAAACCAATTAGGAGTAACAGTTCCTGCTTTGTAGACGGTAACTTGGTAGGAGGGAGGAGCATATTCGTAAATTTGTCCTCTGCCTCCCAGATGCTGCGAGTTATTGCCATAATAATATATCTTGCCGTCGGCTAGCCTAACCACAAAATAATACCATAAAAGACCTGGATTATCAGGAGCAACCATTTGGGCTCGGTAGATGCTCCCTTCACCTCCGGTTTCCCCTAAAGACATGGGAACTAGTTCTTCCTGCTGATTATTCTTCCAAATTCGCAGCATAACAGACTCCACAGTTTCCTGTGCCTCAGCTATCTGTAGCTGTAAAGTAATTCTCTGGCCACAAGAAACTGCTCCAAAGGGATTACGGAAAAACACATCATGAGAGTTATGGAAAATCCAGTCCTTCTGCATAACCACACCTGCCTTATCCTCAAATCTAGCCTCTCGGCTTTACCTTAATATATTATGCCAAATAAACTAGAAAAGAAAACCACCAAAATTGGTGGTTTACTCTTGGATATTGAATATGTTGACTTTCTTTTCAGTTGGTTTTAGTTTAAAGGTAATAGATTTACCCTTCATATAAGTAACAACTAAATTAGCATAACCGTCTTGATCTAATTTGAGGTAGATATCCCGAGTTGGATTCCAGGCAGTTCCTCTGGTATCCACTTTGATATGAGCCCCTTCACTGGTTAATCCTTGATAGACATAATTATCAGCAAGGATTTTCTTACCTGTTTGTTTGTCATAAACAGTTAAGATAACTACTTCGTCTCCTACTTTAGCATTATCACAAGGTGTATATTTAAAAACCATTAATTGATCCTCACCTACCTGCTTTTCCTCAGCAGCTAAGACAGGAAGGCAAACACATAATACTAATAATAAAGATAAAAACAAAATCTTTTTCACTTTTTTCCCTCCTTTCCC
>Ga0079099_1024869_pt1 | contig 11726 bp, 14 predicted proteins | sample ADurb_H2B_02_Slu_FD_77098 | JGI IMG/M metagenome (GOLD analysis project Ga0079099, IMG submission 77098) | Active sludge microbial communities from Illinois, USA, of municipal wastewater-treating anaerobic digesters - ADurb_H2B_02_SludgeMetaT... | ecosystem: Engineered > Bioreactor > Anaerobic >... | reverse complement strand
CCTCCTTTTATTTATATTCTTATCTCATTAATCATTTTCAATAAGTCCTGCTTATTACGTGGAACATCTGCTTTTTTCAATAACTCATTAGCTTGTAAAGCAGAATAAATCTCCAATATTGTAGGCTTAATTAAGCCTGCTTCTTGTAAAAATCCATCATCTGCTAAAATATTTTCGGGTAATCCTTCACCTAAAATATTGCCATTTTTTAAAATAATTATATAATCAGCCCAATTATAAGCCAAATCTACATCATGAGTAGAGAGAATAATAGTAGTACCTGCTTGATTAATTCTCTGAAATGTTTGCATAATATTTTTCGTACTAGAAGGATCAAGCCAAGCAGTAGGCTCATCAAAAATGATTACTTCTGGTTGCATTGCCAGTACATCAGCAATAGAAACACTTTTTTTCTGACCATAACTTAAAAAATGTGTTGGTTTATCCTGAAGATGAACAATAGAAACTGCTTCTAATGCTTGTTGTACTCTCCTTTCTACTTGTTCTTCTGATAAATCAAGATTGATTGGGCCAAAAGAAATATCTTGCTTAACAGTAGCAGCAAAAAGTTGTGAGTCAGGATCTTGAAAAACTATACCCACTTTTTTTCTCAAATCAATCAGATTTTTATGTTTATAATCTATTGGCTGACCATTATAAAGAACTTTGCCTTTTGCTGGTTTAAGTAATCCATTAAAATGTAAAAACAAGGTTGTTTTACCTGCTCCATTCAAACCTAAAAGAGCTATCTTTTTTCCCTTTTCTATTTTTACGGAAATCCCATTTAAAGCTGGAGTCCCATCAGGATATTGATAGTATAAATTTTCCGTTTGTAAAATATACTCTGCCATTATTTTTCCACCTTATCTAATATTTGCTGTTAAAATCAAAATAATTAACCATATAAAAATAAGAAAAATATTCTTAGAAGAAATTTTATATTTTTTCTCCATTACTCTTAAACTACCTTGATACCCTCTAGCTTCTAAAGCTGAGTACAAATCATTAGATCGTTTAAAAGCACGGATAAAGAGATTGCTAATTAAATGACCTAAAGAACTATAGCTTTTTTTTAGATCAGCATAACCTAAGCGAGAAGATTGAGCTAAATATATTTTATCTGCTGTTTCTAATAAAACAAAAATAAAACGATAAATAAGACTCATTAATTCTAGGAAAAGCTCTGGCATTTTTGCTTTCCGTAAAACAGCTATTATTTCTACTATCGGTGTAGTTAAAGATAAATAATAAAGGCAAGAAACAGAAGCCAATGCTCTAAAAAAAAGTATGTTAGCAGTATGTAAGCCTTGTTCAGTAAAACCTAGATAATATTTACCTAAAGGTAAAGAAGAGACAAAGTTGCTCTGTTGGCTGCTCATATCTAAAGCTATCCCTAATAATCCTAACAGCAAAAAAGATATTGGTAAAAACATCATTTTACAATAGAACTTACTAGGTATACCTACATAAAAGATTAAAAGCAAAGCCATAAGAGCGATTACCAAACCATCAACCAATAAAGAGTTCACTGCAAGGCAAATGATTAAAGTCCCTATGGAGAAAGTAACTTTCTCCATAGGGCTTATACCTTGTATTTTATTACAATAAGCATACTTATCAATTAATATCATTTTTATTTCTCTTCCTGTTTTTTTCTTCCTTGCATGTAACCTACATAATAACCAATAAAACCAGCACCAACTGCTGCTTGCAGAGCAAAAAGCAAGCTCTCAATTTCACCGCTTGGTGGTTCCCAGAGAGAACTAAACCATGGTTGATAATTTTTGTCAATCTGAGTTATAGCTTGTTCTGCCTGAGCATCAGCACCAGAAAATTCAGCATGCTTCATAGTTATAAGAGGATAAACAGTCAATCCAATAACTAATAAAATGAGAAAGAGATTTTTTTTCCAAATTCCCTTAGCCGCTTTAGTTTGCATTAGCTTTACCTCCTCTTTTAGTCAAGTTAGCTAGAAGTTTTAGCTCTTCACCACTATAAGCAGTAAGGAAATTAAACATTACTACTGTTAAAAACCCTTCTGCTACAGCCAATGGTATTTGCGTAACAGCAAAAATGCCTAAAAACTTAACTAAAGAAACCATGATTCCACCAATAGGAGAAGGAAAAGCCCAAGCTAATTCAATAGCAGTAGTTACATAAGTGAATAAATCACCTAAAGTGGCTGCACAAAAAACAGCTACATTACGTGAACAATTCATTTTTTGCAATAAATGATAAATACCAAAAGAAACAAAAGGACCAACAATAGCCATAGAAAAAACATTAGCTCCTAATGTAGTTAATCCTCCATGCGCTAAAAGTAAGGCTTGAAAGAGAAGAACAATAAAGCCAAGCACAGTAGTAACAGTAGGGCCAAAAAGAATAGCACCTAAGCCTACACCTGTAGGGTGAGAGCAACTACCTGTTACAGAAGGAATCTTCAGGGCTGAAAGAACAAAAGCAAAAGCACCACATAAGCCTAAAAGCAATTTAAGTTTAGGATTGTCTTTTACTATTTTTTGAATACGTACAAAACCTAATATTAAGAAAGGCAAACAAATAATACCCCAAAAAGCAGCAAACTTAGGAGGTAAAAATCCCTCCATAATATGCATAGCAAATGCTGAATGAGAAGTAACTACAAGCAAACTGACTATGGTTAGTAAACATGTGAGATACTTATTTTGCAACAACGTAATCTCTCCTTTCATATCTTTCATCTAAAATTTTTCCTCATATTATAAGGATGACAGTTCTCTTCTAGTATGAGCAAGGAATAAATTAACTACACTTTTATTTTCTCCCATTCCTTCCAGAATACAGTCAACCTCATAACCAGATTCTTGTAAAACAATTTTCCAAGAATCTTCTTCATCTCCAGCCATATCATTAATGGAATGATCTCCTGCTACTACCATGAAAGGAAGCAGATTGATTTTTTTAAAAGAACCTTTTTGTAAATCAGCTTGAACATGATCTAAGCCTGGGTATCCTTCTACTGTTGCTAAAAAAACATTTTTATAAATATGACGCAGAATATCGTTTAAACAACCATAAGTGCTAAAAGCAAAATGTTCTGTTCCATGTCCCATTAAGACTAAAGCCGTATCTTCGGATTGAGGAAGATAATTTTTTAAACTTTGTTCTGTTACATGAAGATAATCTTCATATTCATAAAGTAATGGCTTACCTAGGAGTAGATTATGGAAAAAATTTTTTCCTTTAGCATCTCTTAGACCAGCAAAAGACTCGACTATATTGTTCAAATCATGATATTCCTGTCCAGGAAAGATATGCAAAGATTGAACAATCACATTTTGATAGCCTTCTTCCTGCAATTTAGCTAATGCAGTAGCTGGGGTATCAATAAATACTCCTTCTTCTCGCCAAATCTTTCTTCTTACCATATCAGATGTATAAGCCCACCTGATTTCCAAATCACTAAAAGCAGATTTATATTCTTTTTCAATATTTTCCAAAGCTAATCTCGCTCGTGGTACAGTAGTTCCAAAGGCAGCTAACACAATAGCAGTTTTCATGATATCTCTCCTTTATTCTCTTTATTTTGTAAAAAATTGATTACATCAGCAGATTTAAGCATTACTGCTTTTTGAGATAATTCTTTATAAAGACAAGTAGCTTGTCCATTGGTAAAATCTCTTTTTTCTATAGGGCTATCATCAATTATCACTAATCTCTGAGCCAATTGGGCAATTTGTAAATTAGGCAAATTATTCATACCAAAAGCACAAGAAGTTAAAATAGTCCAATCTGCTTTCTCTATCATTTTCTTATTAAGCTCATAAGCTTCTACAGATAAAGGAGCACAAGCAGGTAAAACAATTTTTTCTATGCCTAGCAGAGAAGCTATTGCTGTATCACTGTCTCCTTCATGCACTATCCCTAAAGATAGTTGATAGCCGCATTGATATAATTCTCTTAGGAGAGCTGTAGCACTTCCTCCTCCTCCTATGATATGAACTTTTCCCTTTTTACTCGTCTTCTTACATTCAGGCATATAAATGTCCCATTCCCCAGTCAAGCTATTATAATAAGGACAACACTCTACACCATAAGCCTTTTGTAGGTTCTCACTAGTAAAAACCTCCGCAACAGGACCATCAGCTATAATTCTTCCTTGATATAAAAGAACTAAGCGGCTACAATACTTAGCAGCAATGCGTAAATCATGAACAGCAGCAACAATACTGCCACTATTTCTACAAAATTGCCTAGAGTAACGAAAAATTTGTTCCTGATGAGCCATATCTAGATTAGAAGTTGGTTCATCTAATAAAATAAGAGGTGCTTCTTGGGTCAATACTTTGGCAAATAAAACTCTTTGCCTTTCGCCACCAGAAAGAGCAGTCACTTTTTTATCTGCCAAATGGCAAGTATCTGTGTATTCCATGCATTTCTGAGCGATTTCCCTATCCTCTTCTGTTTCCTGCTTTGTCCAGCTTAAATAAGGATATCTTCCCATTAAAACAACTTCCCAACAGGTAAAAGGAAAAGTAATCTGTGTTTCCTGTTTCATCAGCGCAACTTGCCTAGCCAGTTCTTTATCTCCCATATTTTTGATATTTTTACCTTGTACCCAAATATCGCCACACCCTTTGTTAATCCGATTAATATTTTTTAGAAGTGTGGTTTTACCTGCTCCATTCGGGCCAATTAAACCGATAAATTCACCTTTTTCTACTTGTAAACTAATTTTCTCTAAAATTTGTTTTTCCCCTAAAGAATAGGATAAATTTTCTATGCACAAAGCTTTCATCAAATGGCTTCTCCCTCCTTCTTCGCTTTAGATAAAAGAAAGAGGAAATAAGGAGCACCTAAGAGAGCTGTAACAATCCCTACTCTCACTTCTCCTAGTGGAAAAGCAGTACGAGCAAGCAAATCAGAAAGAACTAAAAAGACACTTCCCCCTAAAGCACTAGCAGGTAGCAATACTCTGTGGTCTGGGCCTACTAAAAGACGCAAGATATGAGGCACAATCATACCTACAAAGCTGATAGTGCCACTAACAGAGACAGCTAAGGCAGCAGTTAACGAGGCAATAAATAAAAGTTTAGCCCTTGTTTTAGCAGGGTTAACACCTAAAGCCTGTGCCTCTTCCTCACCTAAAAGCAAGATATTTAACTCTTGACTGAAAAACAATAGAGCGCCTATACCTAATAATAAGGGCAAAAAAACCATATCCACATGTTCCCAACGTCTATTATCTAATCCACCCATTGTCCAAAAAAGAAATTCTTTTAGTTGATATTCATAGGCAAAGGAAAGGATAAGAGAAATCACAGCATTAAGAAAGGTAGACACAGCTATTCCAGAAAGAATAAGAGTTAAAACAGGTATCTTGCCACCTCGGCTAGCCAAGGAACAAACCAATAGAGAAGCTAAAAGTGCACCTAGACCAGCTAAAATTGGTAAATAGTAAAGACTGATAGCAGTTAAGCCAAAACAAATAGCTGTTACAGCACCTAAGCTTGCACCACTAGAGATACCTATGACAGCAGGATCAGCCATAGGATTACGAAACATTCCCTGCATCACCGCTCCACAGATTCCCAAAGCAGCTCCCACTAAAACAGCAATCAAAACACGAGGAAGTCTGATAAAAAATATAATCTCTCTTTCTCCATGAGAAAAAGAAAAATTACTGCCTAATCCCCATGAATGCAAAAAAAGCTGAATAATATGTGTAAAGGGAATAAAGACAGTGCCTATTCCAACAGCTAAAATCATACCTGCCACTAAAAACAACAGTAAAAAAAATATTATCTTCTTCATCATTTACCACCTAGTCAAATTCTTCTGGATAAATTGTACGAGCCAAATCTTCCAGACCCAACATTATATACTGAGAATAACAACTAAAATGCCGATCAGATAAAACATAAACTCTTTTTTCTTTCAAAGCACGTAAAGATGCTAGGCTAGGATCTTTTTGCCATTCTCCCAGTATTTCTTGCTCTTGCCCAGCAAAACTCCAATTAGCCAAAATAATGATATCTGGATTCATATCTATGATTTTCTCTTTATTGAGAGCTACAGGACCTACTAATCCAGCTTCAGCTACAATATTTTTCATTCCCAAAATATTAGCTAATTCATCAAACTGTGTACCTTTTCCCTGCGTCCCTGTAATCGAGCTATAGTATAAAACATGAGAATTTTTAGGTAAAGTAATCTTTTCTTTTATCCGCTTTTCCTCTTCTTCCATTTGCTTAACTAAGTCTTTTCCTCTTTTCTCTTCATCTACTGCTCTGGCAATGTCAAGAATATTTTTCTTTATTTCTGCCATATTTGTGCTTAATTGAAAAGAATAAACAGCAATACCAGCTGATTTCATTTGATTAATTGCTTCTTGAGGAGTAAAAGTAGAAGTTATCACCAAATCTGGCTGTAGCGTAATAATTTTTTCCACGTCCATACCCACATGCTCTTTTACCTCTAATGCTTGCTTACAAACATTAGAAATGTTAGGGTTGGTAGATAAATAAGTTAGCGCTGCAATTCTCTTTTTATCTACTAAGGAAAGAAGAATTTCATCAGAAGCAACAGAAAGAGAAACTATCTTTTGAGGTCTTTGAACTGTTATAGCTTTTTTAGTGCAAGCAACTTCTTTTTTGCCTGTCCCATAGATAGCTCCTAAAAGCAAACAGAAAACAAGGAAAAGCATTATTGTTTTTTTTTCCATAATGCTCACACACTCTCTAAATTTAGTGTAGACAAGAAAAAACCTCCGTCTAGTCGGAGGTTAAAAGATTCACTGTAAGCTACACCTTCATGTATCTTCGTTCTTCTCCCTCCCCATCTCGCGTGGGTATAACGGTGAACTTAGAATAAGCAGGTTTCCTGGCTAGAGTTCTTCGCTCTCCTTACACCTTCCCAGACTTTTCATCCAGTGGCTTTTTGTAAGGCAGCTCCCTCTTACAGTGGCGGGACCGCGTCAGACTTACACTGACTTCCCTTTTCAACTCATAACGAGTCACTTATTCCGTTAAAATATTCACTTTTCTAATTTGATTATATAACAAAGAAAAAATTCTGTCTAGCAATTAAATTAAGTCTTTTCTTGATGGAAAACATCCCCTCCACAATACTTTCTTACTTCCAAAACATTACCCCAGTTTTGAAAAAAAGCATTGATACATTGGGGATCAAAATGCCTACCTATTTCTGCTTGTAATAATTTTACTGCTTTATCTATATCCAAAGCTTTTCTATATGTTTTTGCAGAGATTAAATTGTCAAACACATCTGCTACAGCAGTAATGCGACCTGCCAAAGGAATCTCATTACCCCTCAATCCATTAGGATAACCTGTACCATCATATTTTTCATGATGGGTTAAAGCAATATCAGCAGCTAGTTGTAACAATTTATCAGAACTATCTTTAAGTAGTTCATAACCTGTCAAAGTATGTTGTTTCATAATAGTGATTTCAAATTCTGTCAATCTATCTGGCTTCAGTAGAATGTAATCAGGAATACCTATTTTACCAATATCATGCATAGGAGTAGCTTTAAAAATCAATTCTTGCTCTTCTGGAGAAAGTCGAAGATTCTTAGCAATATGAAGAGAATAATAGGCTACTCTTTCAATATGATTTTGAGTTTGAGGGTAACGATACTCTACTGCTTTAGAAAGGCGCATAATTAGCTCTTTTTCGCGAGTAGATATTTGCGGTGTAACTGTCATCCCAGACTTGCCAATTAACATTTTATAATTTTTACGCAAAAAGAAAAAATTCTTGACACGAGCTAAAAATTCCACACTATCAATAGGCTTATTGAGAAAATCATTAGCACCTGCTTCTAATGCTTCATAACGAGTTTCTTTATGATAATTAGCACTAATCATAATAATAGGGGTAAAGGTTTTTCCTGACATCTGTCTTATTTTTTTAATGCATTGCACACCATCAGGTGCAGGCATAGAATAATCAACAATAATCAGATCTGGGTCATTAGCTTCACACCAATCTAAAGCTTTTTGCGATACAGCAAAAGGAATAGCCATACAGCCATCCAATTTTTCTATTAAGTTTTTCAGCAGCACTAAATTAGTTTGACTGTCATCCACAAGAACAACTTGCATTTCTCCCTCCCCATTCCTTAAGCAAAAAACTTTATTTTTCAATTTTTATATATTCTCTTCCATTTTATTTTTTCCTTCTAACAAATTAAAGAAAAAAGCAGGCTTTTAGCCTGCTATAATTCTATCGCTTCTTGTTTTTTCATGACATGCCAAACCTGATCATCACAAATTCGTAAGTATGTGCCCTTCATCCCCATTGATTTAGCCTCTAACACTCTAGCACTAGCTAGCTTTCGCAAAACATTGACCAAGGAAGACTGCCCTATTCCAGCTTTAAGAGCTAGTTTACGCATCACTATATGATCCTCTTTATCCTTCATTTCTTCAACAATGTACTTAAGAGCAATTTTCTCTGAATGAGAAAGATTTTTTAAAGCTACCTTCAAAGAAGAAAAAACATTATGTGGCTGCTTTTTATCTTCTATATTCTTCTTAAGAATAAGAGACAAAAAAGCAATAGAATACTCAATTAAAACCCTTTGATCATAACTCAAATTTGGAGGACAATCAAGTAATAAAAGTGAGCCTAGCTTCTCATTCCCATATTCAATAGGAAAAGAAATACTCCTTTCCATCAAGCTTTCCAACTGCTGTTTTTTCTTATAGGTATATTTAAAAGTATAGCCTTGATTATCTATCAGTTGTACATTAGATTGTAAGCAACTAACTAATTCTTCACAAATTTCTTCTATAATAGTAAAATCATTAGCAGATTGAGAAAATATTCTTCTTATCCTTTTTAAGTTATCTAAAAGATTCATTTTTATCCACCCTTTCCCTAAAATAAAAAAACCACAAAGATAAGTGTTCCCCAACGAGAAACAACTAAACCTTCATGGTTTCATGCATCTTAATTGCCTATAAATAAACTAAATCTTCATGATTTAGTTTTCACCTTATTTTTAATTATAACCATATATTTTCCTCATGTCAAGCAGTTTAATGGAAATATTGAGAAAAATATTACAAATACTATAAATATTTTTTTAAATTAAACGGCTACTAAAAAGTTGCTTAGTATAAGCATGTTTTGGAGCAGCAAAAATCTCTTCTGTCTTACCTATTTCCACTATCTTTCCCTTTTCCAAAATAGCCACCCTATCTGCTATATATTCAGCTACATCTAAATCATGAGTAATAAGCAAACAAGAAAGATTAAACTGCTCTCTTAATTTTTTTAGCAGATCAAGTACATTCTGTTGTAATTTTCCATCCAAGCCACTAGTAATCTCATCACAAAGCAATAAGCTTGGTTGCAGAGCCAAAGCTCTTGCTAAATTCACTCTTCGACATTGACCACCACTTAATTCTTTAGGATAACGTTTGCACAATTCTTTTTCTAGACCAACTAAGTCCATAAGTTTTCCAATATCTCCTGTTAGATTATGTACTTTTAATGGTTCAGTAATAATTTCTTCCACCGTCATATAGGAATTTAGAGCAGACCAAACATCTTGCCAAACTATCTGTACTTCTTGTCTATACTTTTTCCACCTAGCTAAGGAAAACTGAGCTAAATTTTCTCTTTGCCAATAGATTTTTCCTCCTTGAGCAGGAGTTAAACCAGCAATAATTTTAATTAAAGTTGATTTTCCTGCCCCAGACTGCCCTAAAAGAACAAATATCTCTTTTTCTTGTAAAGTAAAACTAACTTCTTGAAGAATTGTTCTCTCTTTGGGTAGAGTAACTTTTTTACTTATTTGTTGCACATTAAGTAAAGTCCTCATTTTCTCCTCCTCAAGGGATTACTATAATTAAGTGCAAAATCTTCCTGCACAATAATTCTTTGTAGCTCCCCTTTTTCTATAATAGCTATTCGATCACACATTTGCCAAGCTACACCAGGATCATGCGTTATTAACAGTATAGTCATAGACTCTTCTTCTTTTATTTTTTTAATAAATTAAGAATGCTTTTTTGTGTAATCAAATCCAATCCTGTAGTTGCTTCATCAATAACCAGTAATCGTGGCTTGGCTGCTAAAACTAAAGCTATCATTACTCTTTGCTGCATCCCTCCACTCAACTGATGAGGATAAGCTTTAGCTATACCTTCTTCCAAATCCACTTGAGCCAGCATCTTTCGCCAATTTTCCTTGCTACCATGTATAGCTAAAACATCTTTTAATTGTCTGCCAACAGATAAAACAGGATTAAGCGCAGCACCTGAGTTCTGAAAAACAAAGCCTATCTCTCTACCCCAATAATTTCTTTTTTCCTTTTCTTTGCAAGTAAGCAAGTTTATTCCTTGATAAATAATCTCACCTCTTTCCACCTTGGCTGCAAGGGGTAATTGTAAAAAAGCCATAGCAACAGTTGTTTTCCCACAACCACTTTCTCCCCACAGTCCTATTGTTTCTCCTTCTCTTACTTGAAGAGAAAAATCCTTTACTGCCTCAAATTTTCCACCTTTTCTCGCCTGATAGGAAATAGTAAGATTATTGATATTGAGCAAAAAATTCTCTTTGTTCACTTAACCACTCTCCCCAAAGATGAATCAGTAGTAATGTACAAACGCAAGCAAGAGCTGGAAAAAGCACTTGCCACCAGTAACCACTCAATAAGGCATTTTGGGCATCACTAAGCATATTACCCCAACTCGGATAGTTAGGCGGTAAACCAAGACCTAGAAAACTAAGAGTTGTTTCTAAAAGTACAGCACTAGAAAATTCCAAAGTAAAAAGAGCAAAAAGCTTCCCTATCAAATAAGGAAATAAATGCTTACCTAAAATACGAGGCAAAGAACAACCCAAAGCCCGAGCAGCATACATATGCTCTCTTTCTTTTAATGATAAAACCTCACCTCTCACAACTCTTGCTGTAGAAACCCAACTAACAGCAGCAATAAGCAAGACAACTCCTAATAAAGAAGGTTTACTTAAAGATTGCCAAAAAACAAGCAACAAAAGACTAGGAATAGAACGCAAAATATCCACCAACCCCATCAGCAGATTATCCACTATACCACCACAATAACCAGCTAACATGCCTACTGTCGTTCCTAAAAACAAAGCTACAAAAGCAGCAGATATTCCAACTAAAAGTGAAATCCTGCCTCCTTCTATTATTGTTGTCAAAATATCTCTACCTAAAGCATCTGTCCCCAAAAAATGTTGACCTGAAGGAGATAAATTAGCTGCATCAAGAAATATCTTTTCGCCTTTTCCCTGAGAAAAAAAAGAACCAAGCAGAAAGAAAAAAGCCAACCAACAAAAAGTAAAAACTATTAAAAAAGATTTGCACCTTATCATTTAATCACCACCATAATTCTGACTAAAACGAATACGTGGATCAGCTAGTTGATAGAAAAATTGTGCTAAAAAGTTGCTCACTATAACCAAAATGCTGATAACCAATACAATAATGAGTAACACAGGATAATCTCTTTGATTAGCAGCTTGCACAACCAATCTTCCCATACCTGGCCAAGCAAAAACAGTTTCTACCACAAAAGCTCCACTAAATAATCTCGGCAAAGACATAGCTACTAAACTAATTATTGGCAGTAATGCATTAGGTAAAGCATAGCCCAATATTACTTTACTAGGTTGCAAACCAACTGCATAAGCAGTTCTAATATAATCCTGTTGTAAAACCTCCCCCATAGATTTGCGAATTAG
>Ga0079099_1019402_pt1 | contig 11782 bp, 10 predicted proteins | sample ADurb_H2B_02_Slu_FD_77098 | JGI IMG/M metagenome (GOLD analysis project Ga0079099, IMG submission 77098) | Active sludge microbial communities from Illinois, USA, of municipal wastewater-treating anaerobic digesters - ADurb_H2B_02_SludgeMetaT... | ecosystem: Engineered > Bioreactor > Anaerobic >... | reverse complement strand
GTTTATGAGGTTAAATGAAACAATTGGAATATCAAGGTTGGAAGAACTGTTACCAAATTGAATCGGGCGATTGCAGAATGATCGCAACCGCGGATATAGGTCCTCGGATTGTGCATCTAAGCCGTGGAAATGGTGAAAACCTTCTGAAGCTATTTGAAGAGCAAATAGGCAGGGTGGGAGGCGATGATTGGCGGCTTGTTGGCGGTCATCGTGTTTGGTATGCGCCGGAAGACCCTGTAACATCTTACATACCGGACAATGATCCTGTCGAGGTGGAAGTTATTTCTTCAGATGAGATCTGTTTTAAGGTTTCGTTAATTCCTGAGGTCGAAAAATCGCTAATAATGCGCGTAGCCACAAATACTAATGAATTTGAATTAATTAACCAGATAAGAAATGCAAGCGATCAAGTACTTCGGACAGCGTCCTGGGGCATCACAACCTTTGCACCGGGTGGGGTGGGATATATGCCAATTTCCAAGGCAATATCACCTTCTGATACACTTTCTGCAAGCGGACAAATAAACCTGTGGGACTATACCTTGTTTTCGGACCCGGCATTTACCTGGCGTTCTGAATGGATCGAATTCCACCAGGAACGTACCCTTTCCAAGCAGAAGGTTGGAACATATCTCCGTAATCCATGGCTCGCATATCGGTTAGGGGAATCTTTGGTGATCAAGACCTTTGATTTCAACAAAGAAGATCTAAGTGCATATGATTTCCCTGATCTGGGGAGCAATGTTGAAGTTTACTTTGATACGTATATGCTGGAGTTGGAGGGTTTGAGCCCCTGGACGGAATTGAAACCTGGAGAAACTGTTTCACATACCGAAAAGCTGCAGGTACTCGCAATTGAACCTGATTGGAGTCACGAAAAAGTGATCGAGCTGGTAAAAAGCGCAATCACTTCTGGATAATTAAGCGTGTTTACAAGATTAAGGAAATTAGAATTCCTATCATTAACCCCGTCGCAGAGATTGAAAAAAGCATCAATGCGTCCGATCCGATTTGCCAGAGTATCTCCCTGTTGTAATTCCGGATCTATGGACTTAGTTCTTACTGGCACGGTTGGTTGATAACTCAATTCCTGGGTGTATGATGCATTCAGCAGGATGGATTCAACGGGTTCCGGAGACTTTGCTCTCTGAATTCGTTGTGTGTCAAAGGATAACCGGATATCCTGATGACCATTTGTGGGGTTACTTGAACTCCGACTGGCTTTGCCGGACTTTTTAAAGAATAATGTGCGTGGGGATAAGACAGAGCGCTCCATATTACCCTCTTGAGACGGACATCTTACTGATATTACCTTCTTCGTCTGCCACGACTCGTACTTGTTGGTGGATAGTTTTTCCGCCTGGTAATTCATCTGCAAAAGCATAGATGAGCAGATAACGCCCGGGAGACTGTTCCGTCACTTTTGGGTGCTTCCCGCTCAATTTGGGGTACTTGGCGCTGACTTTGTCAGAAACCTTTTGTATGGAGCTTGCTTTCATACTTAACCTACTTGTTATTCTGCCTTCTACGAAGAAATGCTGGGACTGACAAATTGTCAGTCATGTTGGGCTGATTTCCATAGCTTGATAAACTAATCTCATTGAAATTTTCCGGGACAGGGCTTTCTTTTTCCTGATAGGTTGAATTACTACTGGTCTCTTCTTGTTCAAATCGTGCAGGGGATTTTTCAAAAGCATCTGCAAGTGTCTGTTCAGGTTTTTTGCCTATACCCGTGACAATCAAAATCAACTGAACGCGATCTTCCATGCGTGGATCTGTAATAATTCCAGGAATGATGTCGGCATGTGAGCCGGTAGCTTGCTGGAGCGTATGAAGGGCATCTGTGACCTCCTTGAAAGACATATTACTGCTGCCGGTAAAGTTGGCGATCATTCCAGTAGCGCTGTAAAGGTCAATATCGTCCAAAAGTGGATGATGCAGCGCTTTTTCGATTGCCTGCTGCACCTTATTCGGACCGCTGCCAGTGCCAATTGCCATCAGGGCACCGCCGCCGCGCGTCATAATGTTCTTAATATGGGAGAAGTCAACATTGATCAGACCGGTTTCTGTAATTAGCTCGGAAATACCCTGGACACCCTGCCGCAAGACATCGTCGGCAAGTGTAAACGCCAATTCCAATGGGAGATCTCGGGGTGCAATTTCTATGAGCTTGTCATTGGGAATGACGATCAGAGTATCGACGTATTCCTTCAATTTGGCAAGACCTTCTTCGGCATTGCGCTGACGACGTCCGAGTTCGAACGAGAAAGGTTTGGTAACAATCGCGATCGTCACTGCGCCAGAGGCTTTGGCAACTTTGGCAGCGATCGGAATTGCACCGGTACCAGTCCCGCCACCCATACCAGCCGTCAGAAAGACCATATCTGCGCCATGTAGTAAGTTGGCTAACTCCTTTGTGCTTTCTTCAGCAGCGGTTTCACCGATTACCGGCAGTCCGCCAGCCCCTAATCCACGCGTGGATTTTGGACCAAGCTGAATCTTGTTGGGAGCCATATTGTTCGCCAATGCTTGTGCATCGGTGTTTGCAGCGATAAAGGTAACGCCTTGCATGCCACTCTCAATCATGCGATTGATCGCATTGGAACCGCCACCACCCAAACCGAGGACAACAATCTTGGGTAATGTTGTGTTGAGTGGGACCTGACTAGTATAAGTGGAATAATTGTTCATTTTGTTCTCCTCGTTCAGACGGTGATGCCGATGCTGTTGATAAGTTGTTCTTCAACCAGGCAGCCAGCTTCACGTAATAGTTGGATATCATGTTCGGAAAATGCCCCGTTCTCATTCCAGACGGTAACTTTTCGGGCATTTGTGGCTTCAATGACGGAAAAGCCAATCGTTGGGCGGGCATCCCGGATGATAGGTCGGATGCGGTCAAGCGTGTTTTCAGGAATACCCCAATCATAGGAAGGCAAGAGCAGATAGTGGTCAATTGGATAAATCCATTCCGCAAGTCGGTTCGAGACTGCATATTCCTGCTTTTGTTTGTTGCTTTCTTCTATCTTTTGCTTGAACGCAGGGACACCTGCTTCTTTTGGCTTTCCTGCTGTGTCAAAGTACGAGGTTTTACCGTGAGGATCATTCTCAGCTGCGCTCAATAACCAGAAGCAGCAGCCCAAAACGGTATCAGGCAGGGCATTAGCTTTGGCGGTGTCTTCAGACAGCGAGAGGGCAATATCAACCATCTGTTCGAAACTGTTGTTGGTGTCCAGCTTATCCCCAGCTACGCGCGACATGCCATAGTAAAAGAGGAAAAACTTGGGGTTGACATTGATAACCTCTTTGACCAGGTCAGCATACCACTGCCAGGTGTTAAAGCCAATATGATCTTCTTCACCCAGATCCACCTTGCTATATGGACGCGGGGTTTTCCAATGCGCCTGGCCACCCGCACCCCAATCGAGGGGATGGTCAAACGTCTGGGAACTGACTGCCATATGGAAATTTGAGCTGAAGTCAAATGAGCGCCGTTGTTGAACCAGTTGCAGGACCTTTTTGAGGAATGACAGATCCCAATAATCACCACCTGGTTCCAAAGGGGGAAAGACAGGAATAATATTTTGTTCAGCCAGGCTGACAAAAGGTAAATAACGATCAAGAAACCGCTCCACGAGGTCTCCCTGGGACCAACTCCCATCGGTCCAGGCAACCTTGGTGTTAGGGCGATCAAAGAAGATTACATATTTTATGCCCCAACGTGAGTAGGATGAAAGCAAAACGCGCAAATCCTCCGGGCGTACAGCACTATTCACCTGAAAGTCAAAGTGCAAGATCGGCTGGATGCCTGCCTGGATCAAGCCCGTTATGAATTCTTCGAGAATGGCAGCGGTTAGGGGAGCTTTAAGTACCAGCCAGGAAGCTTTTGAAGATGCAAGTTCTGGAATCCAAAGCTCAAGGTCCCGCATTTGATAATGGTCATAATCCTGAAAGTAATGAAAGCCCAGTCGTTTTTCCATGTCATCATCCGTCCATGTCACATTTTGCCTTACATTTATTGTGCAAGTAATATGCCAAATAAGTTTTTCTGCTATAATGCCGCCATGATTTTAGTAACTGGTGGGACTGGTTTCATTGGCAGTTATTTGGTCCGTCATCTCGCTGAACTGGGAATGCCATATCGTTTGCTCTTGCAGCCCGGTATAGATCAGGCTAACCTTCCCAGACAAACTGGCATAAACGTTGCATTGAGCTCCTTGGAGGATGAACGTGGAGTTAGTTCGGCTCTGAGAGGAGTGGAGGTGATCTATCACCTTGTTGGGGTGGAGCGAGCTGGTGTAAAGGCCAACCTGATGGAAACCGAGGTAAATGACCTTGATCGGTTGACAAGTCTCGCCAAGCGAGCCGGTGTCAGGCGATTCTTTTACCTCAGTCATTTAGGAGCAGATAGAGCCTCCGCTTATGGATTGATGAAAGCCAAAGGAATAGCGGAGAGCATTATCCGGAAATCTGGTTTAACTTACACAATAATCCGTAGTTCCATGGTTTATGGTGAGGGCGATAACTTCACGATCAACCTGGCAAGATTGATCAAGATGTCTCCCGGCTTGGTTTTGGTGCCTGGTGATGGCAGCACATTAGTCCAGCCTCTTTGGGTGGAGGACTTGGTTACCAGTCTGATCTGGGCATTGGACTTGCCTTCAACTGAAAACGCGATCATAGAGGTGGGTGGGCCAGAACACCTTCCTTTTCTGGATGTGATGAAGTTGATTGGCACGCAACTGAAGTTGAGGCGGCGATACGTGGACTTTAACCCTGTTCAGTTAAGCTTTTTGACCCAGTTACTCGAGAATCGGATCAAGGACTTTCCGACTACCGTTTTTTGGATGGATTACCTGGCTGAAAACCGAACTTGTGATCTGGACAGCATGCCGCGCAACTTCGGTATCAATCCAGCCCGCATGAAGCATAAAATTGACTATCTAAACACAACTCTGAGGAGATAAAGCGATGCCACTTTGCGTTCATGGACATTTCTACCAACCCCCGCGGGAAGATCCGATTTCCAACTATATTCCGGACGAGCGAGGTGCTGAACCATTCCATAACTGGAATGAAAAGATTCTGGCTGAATGCTATGAACCGAATGCCCGTATGGGTAACTTTGGCAAGATAAGTTTTAACATAGGGCCAACCTTGTTTGACTGGATGTGGGACTTTGCCCCGGACGTTGCCGAAAGCATCGTTGAACTGGAGCGAGCCAATTTCCTGAAGTTTGGTGTCGGTAACGGCCTGGCACAGGGCTACAATCACAGCATTCTGCCGTTGCTTCCACATCGCGACAAGGTCACCAATGTACGATGGGGTGTGGAGGATTTTGTTTATCGCTTCGGTCATCGACCGCAAGGGATTTGGTTACCTGAAACAGCAGTTGATATCGAAACCCTTTGCGTTCTGCAGGATTGTGGCCTGGAGTTTACCATACTGGCTCCCTGGCAAGTTCAGCCCTTAGAATCAAAACCCGGTCCTTATTTTGTCGAACTTCCAGATGGACGAAAACCGTTCATTGTTTTCCCTTACCATCGTGAACTGAGTACCGAGGTCAGTTTCATACCCAAAGCGACTGAGAATGGCGATGAGTTTTTGTCCTCAATTCGCTTCCACCAGGGGATGGATACTTCGCATTTTAACCTGATCGCCAGTGATGGAGAGCTTTACGGTCATCATCAAGTGTTCCGCGACCATTTTTTGCGGTATATTCTCGATGGAGGAGGTGCGAGGAATGGGATAGAGTGGTCGTGGCCTGGATTATGGCTGCTTGATCACAAGCCTGAGGCTTATGCAATCTTGATTGAGCCATCATCCTGGTCGTGTATGCATGGAGTCAATCGCTGGTCCACTGAATGCGCATGTACTCCTGGCGCCAGATGGAAGAAGCCCTTTTTCAACGCGATGAGGCATATTTCCTCCTGGGTGGACTCGGTATACGAAACACATGCGAGTCAACTGGTCTCTAATCCGTGGGAAGTTCGGAATCAAATGGTGCAACTGAAACACGGAAAGAAAAAACTGGAAGAAGTCTGCAACGAGTATGGTGCGCCAGACTTGGACGAACAAAATCTGAACAAACTCAGCACTCTGCTTAGAGCACAGTATGAATGCCAGCGCATGTTTACATCCTGCGGCTGGTTCTTTGATGAATTTCACCGCATAGAACCGCAGAACAATATTGCGTATGCGGCGAAGGCCATCTGGCTTACTCAGCAGGCTACCGGAGAACAAATTGACCCCTCGATAATCGAGGAAATGGCCCAGGTTCGAAGTGAAAAAACAGGTCTGAGAGCAGATACTATCCTTTCTCAGACCTTAATTCGAGCAGAAAATGAGCAAAACGGATTAAGCAAGATGCTCAATTAACCGGTCCAACTGGTAACTTGAATCTTCAACGGCCTTTTCAATTTCTTTGAACAACCGTTCCTGTAAGAGGATGGCTGCAAATGCCTCTGTGGATTCGAGATTTACGGATGCCAGTCGCACAAATCTGACAGCCCGTTGGTACCAGAGAAGATCGGTAAACTTTTCCTTGTTGAACCAACGAATGCCGTTATAGGTGTTGATTTCAAGATAGTCCGCTACGACCGAATCTGCTAGGAGCGATTCAAGGAATTTCTGGCTGGTAGTATCCTCATCGATGACCGAAACCTGGTTTAGCAGCCAGCGGACCGCCTGACTACCCCGATAGGCTTCGTAGTCGCTGAAACCAAATTCCTTTAATTTCGATGCAATTAATTCACTGACAGGTCGGCGATCGGCTATCTGTCGATTGATGGCGTCTACATCCTGCTCTTCGATTGAACCAGCAAGATTGCTGAAGAAATTCCACACAAGTAGAAGTAAAGATTTACGGGGATCCTTCTTGATCCCATCAAGCAGAGTCTGGCTTAGGTCGCTACCAGTTTTACTAGCTGCCAGACCGAGTTTTTCGGTTGATTCTTCCAGCGAGGTCAAGATTTTAAGTTGTTTGGTCCAGGATTGATGTGCTGCTTCCCGATCGTGAATGGGATAACCCATGATAGATCTGGCTGCAGAATCAGCCTGATCGAGCCAGGCAAGGTTGCGATCGATCAGTATCTGCTCATTTAGAGCATTTCCAGGGTCAGAACCCATTACTGTCAGTTCGTGAAGGTTGGTAAAGCTTAATGCCTGCTCCAATGGATTTAGTAAGTGCTCATGCACAATTTCGTCTATTGCTCTATCCAGATCCGTGACTCCGCGTCCGTTTAACCGTTGGAATAATTGCTCGTAGTGGAGACCGGAAACGATCTTGAAGTTCATGAAAACCTGGCAGGCATAGGATTGCAGTGTGACGAACAGACCTTGCTCGCGCAATTCCTGGAGTCTTCGGAGGTAATAGCGCTTGGAGTATTGATCCTGGAATAAAACCAGGTCAGTATAATTGCCATTCAATCCCAAAGCTTCCGCCAGATTTTGGGTTTCAAGGTGACCTTCACTGCCTTGTTTCACGAGGTACGGAACAGATGTGTGAATCCAACCTGAAGTTTCGGCAAACTTGTTGTGGTAGACAACCAGTGCCGATTGACCATCCTGGTGATTGGTATAAGCAAACACATCCTCGTTAACTGCACCACCGTCGGCATGGAAATCATACAGCCTGAAACGATTAACGTTGGCAAATAACTTGCGGTGGTGGAGCAGGGGGAAGATGACTGCCTGGTGACGATGGATCAGATCCTGGTCCGGAGTTTCATCCCAGTAAGGACGGTAGTATTCCATGCCATATTTCTCGGAATAACCTTCAATCTGACCGTGACCAAACATGGGCAAGCCAGGCATCGTTGAGAGCAGAGTACAAATGCCGAAGTATTTATCACCCTTGCCAAACTGCTCGACAGCGGTTTTTTCATCCGGGTTGTTCATGAAATTCACATAACGCTTGAGAATCTCAGGGTCATAAACCAGGGTGTTTTTGATCAACTGGCGGTACTTTTCATTCTCTTCGTTGCGGAGCATGTTCATGAAAGCGCTGTTATAAACCCGGTGCATACCGAGGGTGCGCACAAAGTAGCCTTCCATCAGCCAGAATGCTTCTGCTAGCAGCAGGGTATCGGGTACTTCCGCAGCAACCCGCTGAACCACTTCCCGCCAGAATTCTTCTGGCATGGCAGCATCAAAGGCTTCTCGCGTCATGGCATACTCTGCCCTGGAAGGAATATCTCCACCGCTGCCTGGTTGGGGAAACCATAGACGCTGATAATGCTTCTTGGTCAGGGTCATGGCTGCGTCAAAGCGAATGATCGGGAACTTCCGGGCAACGGACAGAATGGTCTGAATGACCGCTTCCCGCACTTCAGGGTTGAGGTAGTTCAATTGCGCTGTGTCATTCCACGGCATGCTCGTGCCATCGTTGCCGTGATAGATAAAGCGCGTTCTGCTATTTCCGTGGTCATAGTGCTTGAAGACGACTGCAGCGTCACTGCGGGAGTAGTAATGATCTTCCAGGTTGATGCTGATGCCAGGTCTGGTGGAGAGATCCGGTCCATTGAAAGTATAGGCTGGGAAAGGGCTTTGATCGGATTGAATGAACCAGTCCGGATGTTCGTAAACCCAATCTGAATCGATCCCCATGTGGTTGGGCACCATATCGCTCGCAAGCCGAATACCGCGAGCCGTACAGCGCTGGTTGAGGTTCTGGTAAGAAAGTTCTCCACCGAGCCGTTCAGCAATCTGATAACGGGCGAGGGAATACGCGGAAGAAACTGCATCCGGGTTGCCGCACATTTGCTTGATCCGGCGTGAAGCCTCACTCCGCTCCCAAAGACCAATCAGCCATAGACCGGTGAAGCCCCAACTTGCCAGTTGGTCGAGCGTTTCATCCGGGATTTGATCCAGGCGCTCGATCTGCCTGCCATACTGCTTTGAAAGCTGATTAAGCCAAACGAAAGTGTTTTTGGCTATCATGACCACTTTTGGCATCCAGTCACTATCCGGGCTGAAATTTTCCTCTTCACTGAGTTTCTCGCCCCATGCGTCGACTTTGCCATATTCCGGGACGATCGTAGGCCCGGGTCCGCCACCCGCGCCAATCAGGAGCGCTCGGGCTTCTTCTGAGAGCAGGTCGAGACCACCGAGCAAGCGGTAGAGCAGCGAACCCAGCAGTTCAGACCAATTGCTACGAATGTACTCGAGTTGACCCGTCAATGAAGTTGGCGCAACCAGGGCAGGCGTACGCAGCATGGTAACCAAGTCCTGCTTTTCCGGTCCAAAAACCGGTTGATTCTTGAAGAAGATCTGGATGCCGTCCACAATTTGTGGATAGGCGCTGTTCTTATAGAGCGGCGTATCATCAAAGAGTTCACGATAGGAATTAGCTGCTGGGTTGATATTAGTCAACCAGGTGAGAAGCATTTCTTCGACAGTATTTTCAGCGTTGGGCACGCCATCGGTGCTTTCGTTTAGATATACGTCAACGGTTTGTTCACCTGTGTAGACAGCAACGGGAGGAAATTGTTGGTTGAAGGATTTCAAGGTCGCCCATAACCTGGGTTTGCCAAGCGATTGCTCCAAATGTGTGTAAAGCGCATGGCGCAGGGTTGTGCCGTTTGTCTCATAGTATTGATTGATGACGAGATGAAAAACCTCGTCTATCAGGCCCAGGGCATTGATCTGTCCCGCCGCAACATAGATGCTGGGATCAGAAACATTCGTTCGTTGCTGATTCATTCGGTGGGCAAAGTTGCGAGATGCCTGGAAATTGGCAAAGATGACATTGCCATTGTAAGAAAATAGAAGTTCATCAAATTGGTACTTATCCCGGGCTGCACGCGTGATGTGAAATTCCATATTAGATGATCTCCTTGATCTCGATGAATTTGGAGTACCTTATGATTTTATCATTCACGCTGCAGGATGTGGGTAGTGATATTCGAACCCGAACCGCCAATGTTTTGGGCCATTCCGTACTTGGTGCGTTTTACTTGAGTGGCACCAGCAGATCCGCGAAGCTGCTGCGTGACCTCAAGGAGTTGATAGACCCCGGTAGCTCCAACTGGATGCCCCCGGGCTTTAAGCCCACCCATGGTGGCAACAGGTATCTCCGAATCGAATTTGATCTTGCCCTCCAAAGCCAATTGAGGACCGCGACCAGGCTCGGCGAAACCGCAAGCTTCAAGCGATAAGGCTGCCATGATCGAAAATGCGTCATGGTATTCGAAAACCCCAATATCATGCGGTCCAATGCCAGCCTGCGCATATGCGCGGTTCGCTGAGTTGGCAGCAGCAGTCAGGAATGTGGGTGTTTTCCGGTTTTGGACCGAGAGGGTGTCTGTGCAGGAGGCAGACCCCGCAACAAAGACTTGGGGATGATTGTGAGAAAGTGGCTGACTGGTAAGCACAATTGCAGCCGCGCCATCTCCGATCGGGGAAGCATCCATCAGGTTGATTGGTTCAGCAACCATGGGCGCTTCCAAAAAAGACTTCCTGGAAATTGCTTTCTGGAAACGAGCGTATGGGTTGTGGACAGCGTTAGCATGGGCATTGAGTGAAAAATCCGCAAAATCTGCATGCCGCCAGCCATATTCGTACATGTAGCGCTGCATGATCAAGGCGTTGATAGCGACGAAGGACAGCCCAAAATCGCTTTCGAGCTCAGCATCAGCGGCTGTTGCCAAGCTGGCAGTAATTTCTGATCCAGGTGAATCTGTCATTTTTTCGACCCCGATGACCAGGGCAGACTCGATTTCACCTGACGCGATGGCGATTACGGCTGCCCGAAAAGCTGCCGCTCCTGATCCACAGGCAGCTTCGACAGCCAATCCGGGTTTATGGTGGAAGCCGAGCCAGTCGGACATCATCGTGCCAAGCTGGGCTTGCCTGTTTGCCGTGATAGCCATCATGTTGCCAACATAGAGGGCATCCGGATAGCCAATATCTGCATCCTGCATTGCAAGCAGAGCAGCATCACCAGCGAGTTCCCTTATTGATTTCTCCCAGTTTTCTGTGACAGGTACCTGGCCAAGGCCAGAAATGTATACTTTTCTCATTGCTACCTCAATTAATATCTATTTTATCGCTTCTGACTATCATTACCTATCAGAAAGGTATAATCCTGTCAGAAAGGCTCCAAGAATGCGAATATATGACATTACTCAGACAATTCGAAACGGTATGCCGGTTTGGCCTGGTGATCCGGAAGTGAGGCTGAATTGGCTCTCACAGATTAGCCAGGGCGGACTGGTCAACCTGACGGAAATCCACATGTGCGCTCACGCGGGGACTCATATTGATATGCCCAGTCATTTTTTGGATCAGGGGCAGAACTTGGATGATCTCGACCTGAATATTTTAATTGGCAGAGCAAGAGTTGTTTCTGTACCTCCTGAGGTTAAGGTTATTAGCGCTGCTTTTCTAGCGACGGTGGCACTTGAGGGAGTGGAACGAGTCTTGTTCAAAACAGCAAACAGTGAACTTGTGAAGGCGGCCCCCCATTCTTTTGACGAAAACTATGTTGCACTGGATGCCAGTGGTGCCGAGTTCCTGGCTGAAACAGGCTGTAAATTGGTGGGGATTGACTACATGTCTGTGGCGGTCTTTGAGGATCCGGACGGTGGTCATTTGCCATTGTTAAAGGCTGGGATAGTGGTGCTGGAAGGGATTAACTTGGAATGTGTTGAGCCGGGTGATTATCAATTGATTGCTTTGCCATTGAAATTGGGCGGGCGAGAAGGCGCTCCGGCACGGGCAATCCTTCTGGATGATTGGAATTAACCTATTATTGCGCGTAGCCAATTATATAAATATATATTTT
>Ga0079099_1030356_pt1 | contig 11896 bp, 12 predicted proteins | sample ADurb_H2B_02_Slu_FD_77098 | JGI IMG/M metagenome (GOLD analysis project Ga0079099, IMG submission 77098) | Active sludge microbial communities from Illinois, USA, of municipal wastewater-treating anaerobic digesters - ADurb_H2B_02_SludgeMetaT... | ecosystem: Engineered > Bioreactor > Anaerobic >... | reverse complement strand
ATTTCTGGGGTAACTAATCCTCCAGCAATATGAGGAGCAATAGCATAAGTTTCTTGATCTTTTTGGATAATAGCACCTTTTTCTAAAATATCACCCATTGATTTCTTCCCCCTTTAATTTTTATTATAATTTTATTGCAATTTTCGTGCCATTTTTATCTTGGGTACCAATCAACTTCTACTTTTTTTTCTGGTTCTTCGCTTAAGATTTTATGTACTTCTTTTAATCTTTTAGAAATACCGATTTTTTGCGGACATTTTTTTTCACACTGACCACATTCCAGACAAAATTGAGCATTTTTCCCCTTCACCCAATGACCTTTTTTCCCTAAAAGTCGATATTCTTCTTTAGCATAGTCTTTAAGTCCATAAATATTATAATGATTGAAATAGGAAAATATTTCTGGTATGTTAATATCCATAGGACAAGGCAGACAATATTCACAACCTGTACAATAAAGGTCAGCTAGTTTTTTCTTTTCTGCCATTATTTTTGTTATTCTCTTCAGTTCTTCGGGAGTAAGCTGTTCTGACCGTAAAGCTGTAGCTACATTTTCTTCTACCATTTCTTTAGTCCCCATACCAGATAAAGTAACATCTACATTCTCATTAGAAAAAACAAAGCGCAAAGCCATTTCCGCACTGCTTTGTACTCCTTGAGGTAGCATTTTAGTTATCATTTCAGAAGGAGCAGCTAGCCTTCCTCCTGCTACTGGTCCCATTACTGTTGTACCTAATCCTTTAGCTTTAGCATAAGCCAATGTTTTTTCATGCTCACGATCAAGAAGATTATATTGACAAAGTACAGCAGCAAAAACATTTTGATCTATTATTTTCATCACGTTTTCTCTAATATCATGCACTGAAAAACAAAGATGCCTGATTAATCCTTCCTCTTTCGCTTTCCATGCAGCTTCTAGAGGACCATTGGGAACATCAATTCTGTTTTCATAAACATCAAGATTAATACTCCACATATAGTAATAATCAATATAATCAACCTGCAAATTTCTTAAAGATTTTTCTAATCTCTGACGCCAGTTAGCTCCTGAAGCATCTTTAATAGGATTTTTAGTTGCCAAATATATTTTATCTCTCTTTCCTTTGATGGCCTTACCTACTGTTATCTCACTTGTTCCATCCATATAATAAGGAGCTGTATCTAAATAATTCACACCTAAATCCAATGCTCTTTCCATTACTTGCAGAGCTTCCTTTTCTTCTTTAGGCAAACGCATAGCACCAAAACCCAAGGGAGATACTAAGTCTCCAGTCTGACCAAACTGTCTGTATTCCATTATTTCCCCAACCCTTCATTCAGACTACCGCAACGGTAACCTATTAAATCCATTGTTATATAGTTAAAACCAATCTTTTGCAAATACCTATTGACCTTATCTCTTTTTTTCAATAATAATGGCATTTCTGAAGGTAAAACTTCTATTCTTACTATTTCTTGATGATATCTTAATCTAACTTGTTGAAATCCTAATGCGTGTAAATAAGCTTCCCCATTTTCTATTTGACGCAGTTTTTCTTCACTAATGGTAGTTCCATAGGGAAAACGAGAAGCAAGACAGGCTAGTGCTGGCTTATTCCAAGTAGGCAAACCCATTTCCTCAGAAAGCTGACGAATTTCCTCTTTATTCAAGCCTGCTTCCAACAAAGGACTTCTGATTCCTAATTCTTGTAAAGCTCTTAAGCCTGGTCGATAATCATGAAGATCATCAGCATTAGAACCATCTATTATCCAAGATATTCCTTCTTCTTGAGCTAATTCCTGCAAAAGAGTAAAAATTTGCTTTTTACAGTAATAACATCTATCTAGCGGATTATTGATAAATTCTTCCCGTCCTAATAATTTTTCTTCTAAAAGTATCAATTTAACTTCCATAGATAAAGCTAAATCTTGTACTTGATCTCTTTCTGTCTGAGGAATCAATTCTGATACTACACTGGCAGCCAATACTTTCTCTCCTAAAACATTTTGCGCTGTTTTTAAAAGAAAAGTACTGTCCACACCACCAGAAAACGCTACTATCACCTTACCCATTGTCGCTAATATTTCTTTTAATTTTGCTTGTTTTTCTCGCATTACTACTCTACCCTCACTTGTTGTTTTGCTGCTTTTTTAGCTTCTTCCATGATTTCTTGGAGTGGCACCTTTTTTTCTTGCGCTCTAGCAACACATTGTTCATATTCTGGCATAAAATTTACTATCTTTTCTCCTAGCTTAGCTATTTTTACATCAATTAAACCATATACTGTTTTGACTTGTTTTATTTCTCTAAACAAAATTTTTCTCTCTAAAGGCATTATTCTTATCCCTAAAGTTGTTGTTTCAGCGAAAATAATAGATAAAACTTGCTCCAACTTTTCTTCTTGCACTAAAACATGCAAAATTATTGCTGGACGGCTTTTTTTCATCTGTACAGGCTGTAAATAAGCATCTAAAGCTCCTTCTAATAACAGCCTTTCTAAAACATATTGATAAATCTGAGGGTTCATATCATCAATATTACTTTCTAGCTTAACTATTTTCTCAGTAAGATAATCTTTTTTTTCCTTAACTTCCCCTATACTTAAACGCAAAAGATTAGCTAGAGGTAAATTCTTTTCTCCTGCTCCATAACCTATTTTTTGCACTGTCATCTCAGGTAAATAAGCAAATTTTTCACATACAGTAGTTATTAACGCTGCACCTGTAGGAGTTACCAATTCTCCTTCTATTTCGCTAGAATAAATAGGTACACCTTGTAAAAGTTCTAAAGTTGCAGGTGCAGGAACAGGTAAAATACCATGAGCACATTTGATTGTTCCTTGACCTACATGTAGTTTAGAAGCATAGACCTTCTCTATACCCCAATAATTTATTCCTATAGCAAAGCCTACTATATCTATAATAGAATCCAAAGCACCTACCTCATGGAAATGAACTTGCTCTACAGAAACTCCATGTACTTTAGCTTCTGCTAAAGCCAAGCTTTCAAAAATTCTCCTGCTCAATTGTTTAACAGGAGGCGAAAGAGTGCTTTTTTCGATGATTTGTTTTATTTCTGACCAATGTCTATGTTTTTTTTCTTCTTTTATTTTTACTTGCACCTTAGTTCCCTCTAAACCATGTTTGAGCACTTTTTCTTCTACTAATTCCCAATTAGACAAGTTCAGTTTTTCTAATTCTTCTTTTAGTATCTGCAAAGGGAGACCTAAATCTACTAAAGCTCCTAAAGCCATATCTCCACTGATTCCTGCAAAGCAATCAAAATAAGCTATTTTCATTTTCCTTCTCCTTTTAAAAATTTATTCTACCTTAGTTTACCCTACAAAAGAAAAAATGACTAGCAATTAACTTGACAGAGAAGGAGAAAAGTGATAAAAAAGAGAAAGTATAAGAAATCTAAAATAAGGAGGAGATATTAATGGCAGAATTACTTATCAATAAAAAAATGGGTATCATCGAAGTGGTGCAAAAATATCCCCAAACAGTAGAAGCTTTCATGAAACACGGTATGGGCTGCTTAGGTTGTGCTGCTGCTCATTTTGAGAATATTGAACAAGGTGCTATGGCTCACGGTATTGATGTAGATGCTCTAATTGCTGACTTAAATAAAGTAGCAGCTAATAAATAAAAGAAGGCGTACGCCTTCTTTTATTTTTCTACTTTTTCTTTAACCATTTTTTCAAATTTATTTCTGGGTAACATGACAACTCTGCCACATTCTAAACATTTCAATCTAAAATCCATTCCTACACGCATAATTTCCCATAAATAGCTCCCACAAGGATGAATTTTTTTCATTTTAGCTATATCGCCTAATTTCCACTCTATTTTCTCTATCATTTTTTCACCTCTTAACAAACCATTTCCATTATTTTTTCCATTATTTTTACTACCTGTGCTGTAATATAATTTGGTCTGTTGTCATCCATAGGTATAAGTGTCAAAGGTAGTTTTCCTTCTTTTTTAGCTAAAGCTAAGGCTGGATCATTAGTATCCATCACAGCAATTGTTTTGATACCTCTTTGCAAAGCTGCACCAGCTAAACCATGGTCAGCTAAAACCACATCAGGTAATTTCTTTTCTTGAGCCAGCAAATCTAAAATAGCTAGCATAGGTTCTGGTGAATGAGTATGGCGCAAAATTTCTCCATCAGAAGTAACAGCTACTTTTCCTACGTAATCCAATCTTACTTCCACATCATGCTGACCACAATGAGGACAAAGAAAACGATCTACTATTAACCCTGCACCTTTGCCATCCAAAACTTCACAGCCCATCTTTTCCAATAATTTAGCCATTTCTACATAATAAGCAGTCATCGCTCCTGTATGTCCTGTTGCTAAAAGAACTTTGCCTTTTTGACTACTCACTTGCTTTAAAAGAAGAGCTGCCTCATAAAGTCCCTGTAAAGTAGCAGCTGGATCGATATAGCCAGAACCTTTTTGGATAGTATAGTCAGTCGAACATTTAGTATATTGAGCAACAATGCTTAAAATCTCTTCTTCACTATAAGCCTCTGCACCAGCTAAACCAAAAGTAGCCTTAGGATTATTTTCTTTCAATTGTTTAATTGCTTTTAGATTAAGATGGCGCTCATGCCCTGCCTTTGCTCCTGCTAGCTGCAATTGCAAAAGTTCTTCTACTATTTCTCTTTTAAAAGTCTCTGTCAATCTATCCACTTTGCTCACCTGCCTTTTTTTGCAGAATTACTTGGTGAGGATAAGGAATCTCAATGCCTTCTTCTTCAAATTTATTTTTTATTTTTTTCCTTAATTCTCTTTCCACTTTCCAATGCTGCATAGGCAATGTCTGCATAAGTATACGAAAGCTGATGCCTGATTGACCCAACTGAGTAACGCCCATTACCTCTGGATCTTTAGTAACAGTGTCAGCCCAATCCTGAGCCACCTGTTGAGCTATTTCTTGCAAAATTGCTAAAGTTTTTTCTGTATCTTCATGATAAGCTACTTCCACATCTACTACTGCATTAGCATAACCTCGATTAAAATTAGTCAAGGTTCTAATTTCACTGTTAGGTAAAATATGCAAACCTCCATTAGCATCCCTGATTTTAGTAATACGCAAGCCTATTTCTTCTACTGTTCCAGCAGCATCAGGAGTAACTATGTAGTCACCTACAGAATATTGATCTTCAAAAAGAATAAAAAATCCTGTAATAACGTCCTTAACCAGGCTCTGTGCACCAAAACCAACAGCTAAGCCTAAAACCCCTGCCCCTGCTAAAAGCGCAGAAGTATTAATGCCAATTTCTCTTAAAATCATCAATATTACTAAAGCATAAACCCCATAGCGAATAATGCTTTTTAGTAAAACAGCTATTGTTTTTACCTTGCGCTCTTCCCAAAAATAATTCTGTTCTTTCTTATTCATTAAAGTCTTATCTACTATATGCCAGCTAACAGTGATAGCTAATTTAGCTAAGACAAGAATAAGAATTATTTTTAGAAGAATAAAAGTTAAACTTGTTAATTCTTCTAGTGAAAAAAGCGTAATTATTTTCTGCCACACTTTTTAGTCCTCCAATAAACTTTTTAAGAAAATTATTTTTCCTTCTTCATCCCAATTATAGATACCTGCTACTTTTATCTTTTCCTGCAGAAAGATTTCTTCTGCTTTTTCTTTTTCTTCTAAGGCTATTTGCATACCTAAACCACATTCAGCAGTTATTTCTCTTGGTATAGGAACTACATCTACTTCTATTTTTGCTTCTTTGAGCATGGTTTCTGCTCGTAGAGCATGATGAGTAGAAGAAAAAGTAAAAAGACAATATTTTGCTTTAATTTTTTTTCCCTCCTTAGCTAAAGCTAATCACTTTATCTGCTTGCAACATTTGTTCACTAATATCATACATATTAGAAATTCTGCCAACAGCTATTTTTTCTTTTAAAGAGAAGTAATCTAAGCAAGTACCACAAACAAGAATATCTACTCCTTTTTCAACCAATGTTTGCAAGCTTTTTAAGGTATCAGATCCTTCTACAGCATTCTTTACTCCACTATTCATCAAAAGAATAACTGTTGGATAGCAAGTACTTTCACTCAAAGCATAAAGGTAAGATTTCATTAATACTTTTCCCAATTCATCTGAACCTCTGCCTATATTATCAGAGCCTAGAAAAAGAACTATTTTCTTTTGTTTTCCTTCTGTTCCTTGCTCAATATTGCCATCTTTGCTAATAAGCAATTTATATACTCCCTCTTTTTCCTCTCTTTGTACAGGATAGCCTAAAGTTTGAGCCATTTTTTGCACATTTTCTACTGAAATATTGTTATCTAATAATACTTCTATTTTTCCTTGGGCCAAATTTCGCAAGGCTTTTTTGGTTTCAATTACAGGACCTGGACAAGGCAATCCCCTTACATCAAGCTGTTTCATTTTTTCACCCTCCATTCACTTTTAGTAACTTAATTCTTATTTTCACTAAATAAATCCTCTAAAGAACCTTTATTTTTCCTTCACCTTTGCTTGTTACTCTGCCAACTACTTCCCCTTGAGGAAACGAGGCTAAGAAATCAGAACATTGTTGAGGTGCAAGAGCAATAAGCAAACCACCCGATGTTTGTGGATCAAAAAGCAAATCACTTATTACTGGGCTAACAGAAACATCAATCTCAATTTTTCCCTGCAAATATTCCTTGTTTTGGTAAGCACCAGCAGGTATCATTCCCAAAGAAGCGTATTCTTTTGCTTCTGCTAAAATAGGAATACTTGTACTTTCTATTTCAATCATAACATTACTAGCAGAAGCCATTTCCCAACTATGTCCTAAGAAGCCAAAGCCAGTAATGTCAGTGCAAGCATGAGCATGAAGTTTCTGCATTATTTCTCCTGCTTTTTTATTCAACTCAGCCATAGTAGAAGCAGCCTTTTGCTTTGCTATTTCTGAAGCCAAGCCACCTTTGAGAGCAGTGGCTATAACACCTGTACCTATTGGCTTAGTCAAAATAAGATAATCACCAGGCTGGGCACCAGCATTACTGATAATCTGCTTAGGATGTACTGTTCCTAAAAGAGAAAGACCATACTTAGGTTCATCATCTTGGATTGTATGTCCACCAACAATAACAGCACCTGCTTCCTTTATTTTCTCTGCCCCTCCTTTGAGTATTTCTTCCAAAATATTAAGAGGTAATGAACAAGTAGGAAAAGCAACAATGTTCAAAGCCGTAAGAGGCTTTGCACCCATAGCATAAATATCACTTAAAGCATTAGCAGCTGCTATTTGCCCAAAAATATATGGATCATCTACTATAGGAGTAAAAAAATCAACTGTCTGTACTAAAGCAGTTTCTTCATTGAGATAATAAACAGCAGCATCATCTGCTGTCTCCAATCCAACTAATAAGTTAGGATCATCCTCTTTTGGTAAATGCCGCAGAACCTGCGACAAGGTCAAAGGACCTATTTTGGCAGCTCAGCCTGCAGTTTTACTAAAGCTAGTTAATTTAATTTTGTTATTCATTTTAGCTGCACCACCTTTCTAAATAATTTTATCCGTCTGAGCAATTTTGTATTTTTCCACATAGCAAGCATTTTTTCTACTTATATTTTAGCACATTTTTTTGCTGACAAGAAAAAATTATTAATCTGGTTATCTTACCAGATTAATAATTTTTATTTTTTTCTTCTGTTATGAGGATTATAGGGAGACTCTATCTGTGCTACCTGAAAACGCCGAAAAAGCTGCCAAGTAATAAAAAAAAGAATAGGAACAGTCCCTAATATAGGTAATATTTTACTGAGAAAAAGAAAATCATATAAACCATGTAATATACTAGCTAAGACTATCCCTTTTACAATTAGGTAATTACTTTTAGCAGGTTCCATTTTAGCTAAGCCTAAATGGTAACCTACTATACCAGAAAAAGAAGCATGCGCAAGACAAGTAATAACTGCTCTCACAGCGCCTGTTCCCAAACCAAAATTAGTAGTATAAAAAAGATTTTCCAATGCAGCAAAGCCAAGTCCTGCTGTTACTCCATAAATCAAACCATCCATAGGATTTTCATCAAATTCTTGACTTTGATAAACAGTAGAATGGACAGCAACATATTTCCAGAATTCTTCCACTATTCCTATCACAAAAATACTAAAAAACAATAAAGGAATAACTTCTTTAGGCATTTGTCTATCAGGTAAAAAAAACATAATCATTCTTTCCATAGCTGCTGCTGGAAGAACAGTTAGTGCTCCAACCAAAAAAACTTTTAAAATATATAGCTTAGGTTCTGGCTCATAAATATCTTTTTTATAAAAATACCAAACCCAGAGCAAGCCAGGTACAAAAGCAATTAAGCTATTAGCCAGCCAATTTGACAAAAGTTCATCTCCTTTCTAATATTATTCAAACAACTATTATATTGTTTTCTTTTTCTGAACAAACTATTAAATAAAATTAAGGAAAAAATTCTGACTACAGGAGGAATATCCTCTTCAAAAGGGAATGATATTAGATAAGAAACAGAGCATGCCTCAGACAAGAAAATAAGGAGGTAATCGTGATGAAAGAGTACAACATTGGCAAAATAAGGAATGTTAGCATCATCTCTCATGGTGGAGCAGGCAAGACATCTCTTACCGAAGCGGTTTTGTACAACACTGGTAAAATCACGCGCTTAGGAAAAACCGAAGACGGCTCTACAACAACAGATTTTGACCCAGAAGAAATCAAAAGAAAAATGAGTATCAATACTGCTCTTGCTCCATGTGAGTGGTCTGACCACAAAATTAATTTTCTAGACACTCCAGGCTACTCAGATTTTGTAGCTGAAGTTCTTTCTTCACTAGAAGTTGCAGACTGCGCTCTTTTGGTTGTCTGCGCTGCTTCAGGTGTAGAAGTAGAAACAGAAAAAGTATGGCAATATACTAAAAATTCTCATCTTCCTTCTCTAGCCTTTGTCAATAAGATGGACAGAGAAAATGCTGATTTTTTTGCTACATTGAAAGCTATGCAAAAATCCTTTGGCTTAGGAGTTGTTCCTATTACCCTTCCTATTGGGGCAGTAGAAACCTTTCAAGGTTTTGTAGATTTAATATCTCGCCACGCCTATCAATCAATGGATGGTCAAATAAGTAAAATCTCTATCCCTACTGATTTAGCTGATCAAGTAGATGAATTCCGTCTCATGTTGATGGAATCTGTTGCTGAAGCTGATGATGAACTACTTGCCAAGTATCTGGAAGGAGAAGAGCTAACAGAGGAAGAAATACGACATGGTTTAATGTTAGGAGTACATAGTGGTAAAATAACTCCTGTTCTTTGCGGCTCAGCTACCAAAAATATAGGTATTTCTCATCTTTTAGATTGTTTGATTGCCTGTGCTCCAGCTCCAGATATAAGGCAAGAAATCACAGGTTTTAATCCACAAGATCAAGCTCCTTTAATCAGACCTATTTCTTCTGACCAACCATTCTCTGCAATAGTCTTCAAAACCACTGCTGATCCTTATGTAGGTAAGATTTCTTACTTTAAAGTTCTCTCTGGTAAACTAAAATCAGATATGCCTATCTATAATGTTTCCAAAGATAAATTAGAAAAAATAAATCAAATTTTTACTTTACGAGGCAAACAACAAGAAAACCTTGCTTCTCTTTGTGCAGGTGATATTGGTGCAGTTGCCAAGCTACAATTTACTGGAACAGGAGATACTCTCACAGAAAAAGAAAAGCCTGTTCTTTATACTCATCTCACCTATCCTAAACCTATGTTTACTATTGCCCTCCAGCCTAAAAGCAAAGGTGATGAAGATAAGCTAGGCGGTGGATTAGCCCGCATGTTAGAAGAAGATCCTACTTTAAAAGTACAAAAGAATTTAGAAACTGGTCAATTATTAGTCAGTGGAATGGGAGAAATGCATGTTGATATTATGATAGAAAGACTAAAAAGAAAATTTGGTATTGATGTTACACTTTCCACTCCTAAAGTTCCTTATCGCGAAACCATTCGTTGCAATGTCAAAGTAGAAGGTAAACATAAAAAGCAAACAGGTGGCCATGGACAATATGGCCATGTTTGGTTGCGTCTAGAGCCATTAGCCACAGGTAGTGGTTTTGAATTTACCGAAGAAATTTTTGGTGGTTCTGTTCCTCGTCAATTTATTCCTGCTGTAGAAAAAGGACTTCGTGAAGCTATGCAAACAGGAGTATTAGCTGGTTATCCAATGGTAGATATGAAAGCAGTTCTTTATGATGGTTCTTTTCATCCAGTTGATTCTTCTGAAATGTCCTTTAAGCTAGCCAGCACACTGGCTTTACGCAAAGGTGCACTCCAAGCTCAACCTATCCTTTTAGAACCAATTATGAATGTTGAAGTACATGCACCAGAAAACTATATGGGAACTATTATCGGAGATTTTAACAGTAAAAGAGGTAGAATTATGGGTATGGAACCACTAGAAAACAATAGAGGAGTAGTAAAAGCACAGGTTCCTTTAGCTGAAATGTATCGCTACCCTATTGATTTACGTTCCTTAACACAAGGAAAAGGAGATTTTGATATGGATTTCTCTCACTATGAAGAAGTCCCACCACGTATTGCAGATAGCATTATCACTCAAGCTAATGCACAAAAAGAAAAAGCACAATAAAAGAGGCGACCTAAAAGTTCACTTTTAGGTCAGCCTCTTTTTTTATTCACCTAAAGCTTTTTCCAATTCTGCTTTAGCTAAATTATAATCATAAAAAGCTTGAGTATAATTTGTTTCAGCCTGGGTTAAAGCTGTTTGAGCATCTATTCGTTCTACACTTGTCCCCATACCTGATTTATAACGTACTTGAGCAATTTTCAAGCCTTCTTTAGCTTGTTCTACTGTTTTTTTAGCAGTAGCCAAGCCTTCTTTAGCTTCTTGTAAATTTAAATAAGCTTGACGGACCTCATAAGCTATATCTTTTTTGTTCTTTTCTACTTGTGTTTGTGCTTGTGCTAATCTTTCTTCTGCTTCTTTAATCATTTTTTTCACATTGCCGCCATCCCAAAGATTGAACTGAGTAGCCAAACCTATATACGAACTGTTTTTATCCATGAACTTCTCCCCATCCCACTTATACTGACCGATAACTGCGAGATTAGGTTTATTACTTCCTTTAGCTGCTTTAATTCCTTCCTCAAACATTCGTGCTGTTTTCTGCCAGCTTTTTAATTCAGGACGCTGCTTTTGCGCTTTTACTATTAATTGTTCAAGACTAACTTTTTCATATTTAGGATCAATTGTTTGTGAATCAACAAGAGAAACAGCAGTATTTAGGTCTCTGTTCAAAACATTATTAAACGCTACTTTAGAAAGCTCCACTCCATTTTTAGCTTTGATTAATTTCTGACGTGCATCTAATACTGCTACTTCTGCACGTAAAACATCAAATTTAGGTACCATTCCTGTTTTATACATAGCTTGAGCAACTTTAAGATGTGATTCCATACCATCCAGATACTCTTGTGCCACATCTACTAAATGTTGTGTTCTTAAAACAGTGTAATAAGTTTGTTTCACACCATAAGCTACTCCTTGTTTAGCAGATTCTGCATTATAGTTAGCACTTTCTACCCCTAGCTCTTTAGCTTTAATCCCAGCTTCTAAAACTCCACCTGTATAAAGAGGATATTTTAAATCTATTGCTGTTTTATAGTTTTCTTTATCTGGAAGGTCTTGTAATTTTAAATAACTACTGCTAAAATCTAAACTCCCTTTTTTACCTGCTTTAGTTTGTCCTAATTGAGCAATTGCTATATCCACATTTTTTTGAGCTAGTTCTAGATTGAGATTGTTATGTAGAGCTATCTCAATACTATCTGCCAAAGTTAGATTTTTTTCTGCTGCTAAAACAGGTGATGCCCCAGCTAAGCAAAGAAATAGTGCTAAGAAAATAACTAATTTTTTT
>Ga0079099_1025424_pt1 | contig 11905 bp, 18 predicted proteins | sample ADurb_H2B_02_Slu_FD_77098 | JGI IMG/M metagenome (GOLD analysis project Ga0079099, IMG submission 77098) | Active sludge microbial communities from Illinois, USA, of municipal wastewater-treating anaerobic digesters - ADurb_H2B_02_SludgeMetaT... | ecosystem: Engineered > Bioreactor > Anaerobic >... | reverse complement strand
AGGGAGTATGATTAGTAGTAATATATTTGGGAACATTGCAAATAATCTTTATGGTTTTGTTATCTACGAAAATAGATTTTTGACAAAGGATGTTATATCACAGTCAAGATTTCCTTGCACTCATAAGAAAAGAATAGGAGTATTAAGTCAGTAATTATTTTAGTTTAACGTATTTAATTATTAGAGTAGATAAGAGATATGAAGAATATAATCAAATCACTAAATAAAATTCAAGATTTGTCATTAATAAGTCAATTAAGGCTGGCGTGTTCAAAACACAGGCCGGAATTGGATGTTGATGAGGCGGTTTTAGACTACATTGAAAAGTATATTCAGGCATATGGATTTTTTCCTAGAGATGTATTAGAGAGATTCCCTATGTTTAATGAAGGAGTTCATTTACCCGACCCTGAGAGGTATATAAAAGAGAAAATAGTAGAGTTAAAAGATAAAGAGATACGGAAAGATTTATTATTAGCTTCAACAGAGTTAAATCTTACTCCGGGAAGAATAGAAGCAATAAAGAATAAGTTTCCCTCGATGGTAAGAGAGAGTATACATGATCATAGAAGTTTTAATGGCAAAGAAATGTATCAGAAGATAGCTGACAGGCCTGTAGGGATGAAGTTGTTTGTAGACGCTATTGATGATGAGATTGGGGGCGTGTCATATGGTAATATATTAACAATGTTTGGATTTGTAGGGGCAGGAAAAACAACTGCAGCAATATCTGCGTCATATAGGAATGCTAAGGAGTTGGGTTATAATCAGGCGTATTTGAGCCTTGAGGTTCCAAAAGATGAAGTGTATTTTAATTATTTATCAAGGCATGCTTTAGAAATACAGTCGGATACAAAGGTGACAGCTAAGAAGATTAAGAAGGGTCTTTTAACGGATGAGGAAAGGGAGTTTGTATTTGATGAAGTTGAACCGTCTTTTAAGAATATTCCCGGGAAGATATTTATTTTGGATGTGGGGGATGTAGCAGAGCAGAAATCTTCGATAGTAACCCCTGAGTCGTTTACTGCAGCATTGAAGAATTGTCATGCTTCGTGTGAGGGAGGCTTGGATGGCGTAATTATTGATTATATAAATCAGATGAAGTTTTTTAAAGCTTCTAATGCTGAGTATGGAGTAGATGCATTTGTGGGGTTTTTAGATGGAATGGTTAAGAATTTTGAAGGTGGGAAATTAATATTGTGGATGTTATTACAAGCTAATCGAGAAGGTTGGAAGAAGGCAGCAAAAAGAGGTGGGAAGTATGATATAACCGCAATAGCTGAATTTAATCAGGTTGAGAGGTCTTCATATTATATAGTTCCGTTATTTTATGATAGTTTATTGAGAGCTTCGGGGGAGATAAAGATGCAGTTGATTAAGAATAGAAGTGGAAGTTTGATAGAAGATCCCATAACTACGCAGATGATGCCCGAGAATTTCTTTGTGGGAGATTCAGAGGCTTATAAGCAAGCGTATACTGAGGAAGCTTTGAATGGGTTGTTGGATTAGATATGAGTATTAGAGAGAAGTGTGGGTATTTTTCTTTTGAAAAAGACGTAGCGGGAAATAGAGTAGTATTGTGTGGGGAAATTTATTGGGATAAAACTATGTGTAGATGGGTAGCAGTAATAGGCGGAGGAAAACCAGTAGAAGGAATTGGTACTGACTCTGATCAAGCGGTTTTAGATGTAATGAAGAAATGGATGGAATATTAAAATGGGTCAGAAGAAAGTAAAAGTTAGAGTTTTCTTTGATTTGGAATTAGAGTATCCAGAGGATTGGGATAAATCTATGGTGGAATTTCATTTAAATGATAGTAGTTGGTGTTGTAGTAATATAATTGAAGAGTTAGAGAAAATTGATAAAAAGAATGGATGTATTTGTGGTATAACTGAATTTAGGGTGTTGGAAGATGACGAATCCAGATCTGGTGAAGAGAATAAATAAATTTTATAAGGTAGAGGATATATTAGAAAAATTATTTAATATAAGGTTATTTTCGGATACAATAATATGTCCTTTTCATGATGATAACAGAAAATCTGCAAAGGTTTATCATGATAAAGATGGAGATAGAATTTATTGCTTTACAGAGTCAAAGCAATATGCAATTTCAGATATATTGTTATTTAAGGGAGAAAGATTAGAAGAGTGGGATCCTGGGAGAAATAAGGATTTGGAAGAGTTAATGATGAATGAGTCTTCTACTTCTATACGGAAAGAGAAAATCACACTTGATAGATTTAAAAGTGGTGAAATAAGTATGAGTGAGTTTTTTCGTATATTAATAGATAATTAGGAGATGAAGTATGGATAAGAAAAAGAAGGAAAAGAATTTTATGCTTTTGTCAGATATAAAAGGAATATCAACACAAAATAAACAGAAATTGCAGGTTTTGATTATGATGGTGGAGTTGTCGGAGTTACAGACTTTTAAGAAAATAGCCAAGGACTTTGGAGTATCTGTGGAGTTAGTAAAATCAGCGTACCGCTTTGCTAAGTTTCTTCAACAAGAAGGTAAATTATAATGGCTGTAATAAAAACTTTTGTTGAAGTGCCTGATGATAATTGTTTTAAATGCTGGGGAATTGAATTACTTAGTGAAGATGGTGAGATTGTTTGTAAAGTGTTTGGGGTAGTTTTGAAAGAAAGAGATTATCAAGGAAGGTATTTAAGATGTAAGAAATGTGTGGATAATACAGTTCCTTGTTATAGTGGGTATTTGTTGAAGAAAGGAGTGTAGATTGTGGACCCGAGAAAAGATTGTTTATGGACAGAAGAAGATAGTATGGAAAATTTACCCTGTATAGAAGAAAAAGGGGTAGATGAAAGAACTTGTTTACGTTGTGACTTTTACAAGGATGGGCATAAGTATGAGGAAGGGTTAAGTGAAGAGAATCCTATTATTTGCGAATAAGAAAGTATTTAGTGATGTGATACCGGATATGACTCGATTTAAAATGCGGGTTGCCCATTCTGAGGCGATTGGAAGCGTTTTGAGTAGGGATCAATTAGATTTAGAAGCTTTGGACGGATTTTTAGTAGTAGAAGATAAGGGTGAAATTAAAGAGGTAAGAGTAGAAGAGAAAATTCCGTATATGAAGAGGTATTATATCCATTATGTGGAGGTCGAAGATTTGGAGGAAAGTTCGAATGAAAATATTTAATAGGATAAATGATTTTATGTTAGATTACTTTAAATGTGGATTTGCTTATAAAGTGGTAGGTTCTTTGAGATATGGGACTAATATTTCTTTATGGGTGCAAAATGTTAAGGATCCTGAGGGGACGGTGGCTTGCAAGCTTTGATAGGTTATTAATGCATGGGTAGCCTTGAGAAGTCTGGACCCGTTGAAGGTTCGATTTCTTCCCTTTAACCCTTTTAAGAATGGAGAAGATGTGAGTAAGGAAGATATAAAGAAAAGTTATGAACATTATTATAAAGAGGCAGATAAGACGGAATTTCCTCAAGGGTATAAATTTTATCTAGTTCATACCGTTGAACGTTTTAATAAAATGATGTCCTATTTAAAGACTAAGAAGTTTGTGGGAGCTGACTTAGAAACAACAAGTCTTGATTACTCAGTTGCAAAAATGGTTGGGGTGTCAGTGTCTGCGGGAGAAAAGATGGGATTTTATTGTCCTTTTCGTCATGAAGTGGATAGTCATTTGAATCTTCCGTTAGAGTGTTTTAAAGAGCTGTGTGAGTATTGGGCTACCGTGGAAACTCGGTGGTATAATTTTCTTTTTGATGGACAAATTATTGAATTGGAAGGTGGTAATGTAGAAGATTGGAAAATAAGTGAGGTAATGCATAAGGTTTTTAATGCAGATACAAATTGGAAGAAGATAAATGCTAAATGGGCTGCAAGGCATTTTCTTGGTTGGGAAATGCAGAAATTTGGAGAAGTGTTGGATGAGAATGTTAATTTTGCTTATGTTTCCCCCAAAGATGCCGTCTTTTATGCGGGTAGTGATGCATTAGCGGCGTATGAATTGGATGAGTATTTAACCCGGGAATTGAAAGAGAAATCTTCATTTATAATGGAGTTGGATAATCAGATAGTTATTCCATTTTTAAGGATTTTACAAACAGAACAATATTTATCAGAGAAGGTATTAGATGATGTGGCTTTGGAAGTTATTGAAGAAGCCCCAAAGTTGGAACAAGAAATATATAATTTGTGTGGAAGGGTGTTTAAAATAGGTTCACCAGAGCAAGTTGCTGATGTTTTGGATTCTTTAGGAATAGATACCGGGGTTAGAGGTAAGATTAAGAAAGATGGTACCCAAGGTCATATGAAGACAGGGGCTGAGTATTTGGAGAGAATAGAACATCCTATAGCGGAGAAGATAATAAGATATAAGCAAATAACTACTTGGGAGAATAATTATGTTAAGCCTTTAAAAAGAAAATTAGCGAAGAATGAACCAGTTAGGTTAAGTTATTTTTTAACGGGGGTACCTTGTTTAACTGAAAATGCTCAAGTGGTAGTTAATAATGAGTTGAAAAGTATAAAAGAAGTTAAAAAAGGTGATTTGATATTAACACAGCATGGTGAGATGGAAGTAAAGGGAGCATGGTGTGTTGGGGAAGATGAAACATATAAAGTAAAGACTCGAAATGGGGTGGAAGTAGAAGGAAATTTAGGACATCCTTTTTTAGTAAAGAGGGAAAGTAAGTGGAGATGGGTTAAAATAAAAGAGTTGAGAGAAGGAGATAAGATAAAAATAGCGCCGCTGTATGATAAGGGTGTATTTAAGGGAATAGATATAGGATTTATAAAAGGTTGTGAAAGAGGGAGAAAAGAAATTGTTTTACCAAAGAAAATGACCCTATCTTTGTGTAGGTTAATGGGATTTATTGCAGGTGATGGTTCGGTAACGAAGGATAAAGTTAAACTTTGTTTTTGGAAAGAGGATAGAGATTTAATAAAATATTATTCAGGATTAATGAGGGAGTTGTTTAATTTAGAAGTGGGGGAAAGTGTTGGGAAAGATAATACGGTAACAAAGAATTATTGTTCTATGGATTTGAAGGAATTTTTTGAATATGTTGAAGTAAAGAAAGATGGGCTGCCGAGTTTAATTACACGTTCGGGAGTTTTAGGTGTTTTGGAGTATATTGGAGGTTATTTTGACGCCGATGGTTCTATAAGTAGAGTAAATGGGAAAGTTGATGTTAGAATAGGGTCTAAAAGTAGAAATAGAATAAGAGAATGCAGTAATTTTCTTAATTTAATAGGAATTAAAACACATATTGGAGAAAAGAATGCAGGTCAGTTGTATTTAAGGATAAAGGGTGTTGGAAATGCCGAGCTGTTCTTGCATAAAGTAAATCCTGTTTGTTATAGAAAGAGTTGGAAAGGTCCGAGAAGGTTTAGTGTGGTAGACTATGATATTGTAAAGCAAGTTAAGAGTATAGGTAAGAGAGTTCTTTATGATATAGAAGTGGGAGAAGTAAATGAGTTTTTAGTAAATGGGTTGGTGACTCATAATACCGGTAGAACAAAGGCGGGAAAAGATAAAGATAACCCTGTGTGGTTTACAGGGATAAATGTTCAGGCGGTTGTTAAACCTAGTACGGTTAAGAGGTGGGCTCATTATTCAGGATCTGAAGAAGGGATTTTAGGTTGGGAGTTTTTAGAAGAAAAGGTTTCAGAGGAAGATTATGTAGTTGAGTTTCCAGACCCTTCTTTAAATATTAGGAAGGCTTTTGCCGCCCCAGAAGGGTGGATTTTTGCAAAGTTTGATTTTGCTGGGCAAGAGTTAAGAATACCGGCAAATTTATCGGGGGAGCCGGTATGGGTGGAAGCATTTTTAAATGGAGAAGATATTCATGCTAAGGTGGCTACTGAAGTTTTTGGGGAGGTTAATTCCGAAATACGAAAACAGGCCAAGGTTGTCAATTTTAGTATATTATACGGTTCTACCTCTTATTCTTTTGCTAAGAAATTTAATAAATCCCAGGAAGAGTCTGATGCTTTTTATCTTAAGTATAAAAGTAAGCATAGGAAGTTATTTGCGTGGGTGGAAGCAATTCAGAAGCAAGCAGCGAGATCAGGGGTAGTTTATACAGCTTTTGGAAGACCGCGTAGGTTGTACCATTGGTTTGCTAGTTTTGATATGAAAGTCAAAGCCTTTGCTAGGCGTTCTGCAATTAATAGTTTAGTTCAGGGTACTGCTGCAGATATACTGAGAATTTCTATAGTTAAGTATTATAAGAGGATTTGGAAGAAATATGCGGATGTAGTTAAATTTAGAATGACTGTTCATGATGAAATTGATGTGCAGATAAGAAGGGATAGTTTATTTTTGATAGACTTAATAGAAGAGACTTTGACATTTAGGAGAAAAGATTGGCCTGTACCGTTGACTGTTGGTGTAGAATTGGGAACTTCATGGGGAGATTTGGTTGAATTTGAAAAGAAAGATGGAACGTGGGTACCAAAGAAGAAGTGAGGTTGTTATGAAAGTGAGAATTCTTTATAAAGAATGTCATGAAGGTAAGTGAAATGAGACTTGAATCAATAATGTATTGTCCAGATTGTGACAGATACTATAATAGAGATATTTTTGTGGCGTGTCCTTATTGTGCTAATAGGCAATGTGTAACTTTGGTTGAAATATTGAAGAATCGTTATTTTGTGGGGTGTGAATTTAAAATAATGAAAGGTATTTCTAAAGAAAATCCTTTTTGTCCCAGGAATTGTTTTGGATTGAGTATAACTGAGGGAGGTCAAGATTTAGTTAAATGTTTAACGGGGGAAGTGGTTCCTCATGAGTGTTTAATATATAAGATAAGGTTAATTCATGGAGACCATCACCCAGAGATTTATAGGTGTGGGGAGTGTTTAATAAAAAAGTGAGGAAATAATGATGGTTTTAGAACGAAATAAGGCTTATTATGTTAATGATAAATTGATAGCTTTTAATTATGGTTCTTTTTATTATTTTCTTTTGGTTGTTTTGGTTTTGATAAGTATTATAGGAATTTATGTATCAGTACAATTTTTAGATAATTATGTATCTGAAAGAATGAAAGGGAAAGAACCTGTTAAGGTGGAGATTAGGTCAGAAGAAGTAATAAAATTGACAGATTTAATAGTAAAGAATAAGGTTGGGAATGGTGCTAAAATTATAGGGTATCCAGGTCAGTGGATAGTTTATAGAGGGGGTAAATTTGAGAGATTAGAGTAAATATCTATAAAGAAGGTTAGTCGTATATTGTATAATATGGGTGGAGGTAGTTGAAGTGGGGAAAAAGAAATTAACATGGGACGGTTGTTGGACTACGGATTCAGAGATTGAGTGGCTAAAAACAATAGGGGATACAATTAAGTATAAAAATACAAGTAAGTTGGTTTTATTGAAAAAATATAGAAAGTCCTTGGAGAAGAGAAGTGAATGGGGCAGTTTGAAGAAAGAAGTATTAGTAGAAGTGGTCGAGAAAATGATTCGTGAACATGAATAAAGGACAGGTGGTGGAAGACTTTTTATCGTTTCTCCCCGATAACCCCCTGGGGAGTTTTAGAAGTCGCCACCTGTCTGTATAAAGGAATCCGCAAAAGTGTTAAAATGAAAGTAAAATGCCCTGAGTGTGAAAGTGAGAGGGTGGTGCAAAGTCATTCTGCAAAAGAATATAGGTGTTTAAATTGTGGGAGGTATTTTAAAAAAGAAATAGAATCAAAGAATAAAAAGAAATGTTGAAAAAGTGAAAGGAAATAGTTAGTTTTCTAAAATAAATTTGGGAGGATGGAAAATGGTGGGAGAAATAAGGAAAATTAAGTATGGATCGGTGCAATCTTTGAATATGATTGCCGGAAAGATGATGAGAGTGGCGTTGCCGGTTAAAGCGGCGTATTGGCTTAAGAGGAATATTGAGAGTATTGCTCATTCGTGTAAAGATTTGGATAATCAAAGAACAGAAATGATCAAGGCTTATGGTATAAAAGAATCTGAGTATCTTAAAAAGCTTATATCAGAAATGCCGGAAGAGAAAGATGAACAGACTCAAAAATCATTGGAAGCGTATCAAAAAAGAATAAAGGAAATAGAATTGAATGGAGGGGCTGATGAAGGTTACCGTATTCCATCTGATGATGAAGAGTTCAAAAAATTGTGGGAGGAATTGTTAAATAAAGAACTTGAAGTAAATATAAACCCTATTAATTTAAAGTTGTTGGGGGATGTTAAATTGACGGTTTCTGAAGTTAGTGTATTAGATTTTATGTTGGAAGAGGATAGTATGATTGTCAAGCCATCAAGCACTATAAATTAATATTGATTATTTATATAAAGGAGTAGTATCTTCTGTCTCTTTTGATTTGTTTGGCTGCGTTCAAGTATTGTTGACTCCTAAAGGGGCTGATGAAAAGGGAGAGCTAAAAAGGAATTATTGGTTTGATATTTCGAGAATTGAAATTTTGTCTCACTTCAGAGTCATGGAACCTCCTAATTTTGAAAAAGAAACAAGTTAAATGGATAAGCCCGGAAAATATTAAATGGTGAAATAAAAGGAAGAAGAGTAATCCCTTGCGATTAATAATTGTGAGGGATTACGTATTTTTAGATAGAGGTAAGTATTATGAAAAGATATGGGATAGATGCAGAAACATGTAGAGATGAACAAACTGGCCAGCGTAAATTAGCCACCGTTCAACTCTGGAGTAGAGAGAAGAATGTTGGAAGAATTTATGATGTAAGGATTCCGGAAGAAAGGTCTTATTTGCAACAGCACCTGTATAATCCTGATCATGAATTTGTTTCTTTTGAAGCTCAGACAGAGCTTTTCTTTATAAATAAAGAGTTTGGGAAACAAATCAAGATTGTAGGGGATGCGTATCTTTTAGCTTGCTTATTGCAAGAAAAAGAGCAAAGTCTTGAAGCATTGAGTCTAAAGTATTTAGGTAAAGGAAAATATAAATCACTTGAAGAAGTAACAAATGGGACTTTTTCGTTTGATGGTCCTTTGAATGAAGAACAAGAGGAGTATGCGATAAGGGATGCTCAATTAGCTATTGAGCTTGAAGAAGTTATGGTCCCAAAGGTGGAGAAGTTTGATAAAATATATCGATTTGAGTTGGCTTTATTGCCAGTGCTGGTAAATATGAGGTTTGAAGGATTAAGGGTTGATTTGGCTCGTTGGGAAAAGGAAAAAGAGATATTAAAAAATAGGTTTAATGGTTTGAGGTCGTCACTATATTTAGAAGCTGGACAAGAATTTAAATTGAATACAAGGAAATTAGCTCCAATATTGGAAGCAGTGGGAATTACTAACCCTGGAGTAAAAACTGATACAGGTAGAGATTCTTTTTCGGCTGAAGTGTTAAGTAATTTAACTCAGTATTCGTTTATAACGGATTTGTTGGAAGCTCGCCATTTAGAGAATGTATTGAGTTCTGAAAAAGATATGGTAAATAATATGGTGGATGAAAGGTTGCATCCAGAATTTAGACCTATAAATTATAGTGGGTCGGCTAGAATATATACGACAAAGCCTTCAGTTAATTCAATGCCGAGAGAATTAAGACGTGCTGTTGTTCCCGATGAGGGTAAAAAGTTTTGGTATATAGATTGGAAAGGCGCAGAATTGATATATTTAGCGTATTTGGCAAACCAAAAGGATATTATAGAGGTTTATGAAAGGGGTGGAGATATACATCGTTATGTGTCTTCAAAAATTTTAGGAGTGTCGGAGGATCAAATTGATGATGCAGCTCGGGATACTTCAAAAGTTGTAACATTTTCCATAGTTTATGGGTCAGAAGGACACGCTGCGTCAAGAAGTGCTAAAGTATCGATAGAGGAAGCCAAGAATTGGGTTGAATCTTTTCTGAATAATTTTGAGGATATTCAGAAATATTTGGAGAATTTGAAACAATATGGATTGAAAACGGGACAGGCGGTTACTTGGCTAGGTCGTCGTAGATTAATATCAAAGGTATGGTCAAATAGTGAACAGACGGTGAAAGAGGGTGGAAGGCAGGCGGTAAATACCCCCATTCAAAATGGAGTTGCGGATTTATTGAAGTGGGCTATGATAAGGCTGTTTCAATTTCATAAGGAGTTGAAGTTAAAGTTTGTTGTGTTTGATTCTTTTCTTTTAGAGGTTGATGAAGATTTACGAATAGAAGAATATAAAGAGATTCTGAAGAAAGTATTTACCTTTAAAAAGGGGGATACTGTGGTGAGATTCAATTTTAAAATTGAGGAAGGTTATTCTTGGGGAGATTTGATGAATAAATAAATCACGGGGTTTTCGTAGCTTTATAGAAAAGGTGAAAATTTGTAGCGTATACTAGTTATTATAGGCTTTAAAATGAAGAATGGAAATGTAAAACAAATGACAGTTAGTTATTTTGAGTTGTATTCTATAGAGGTTTTATTGTAGGGCTGTCTTTAGTATTAATAGGTTTAGTGTTTTTCTTTGGGGGATTATAATGGAATATACTCAAGAGTCAAAGAAAGAGATTCTCCAGAAAATTCAAAAGTTGTTTGCTTTGGCAGGCAATAATTCAAATGAGAATGAAGTGGCCTCCGCAGCAGCGAAAGCTCAGGAAATGCTTGACAAGTATCACTTGTCAGTGAATGATTTAAAAGGATTGAGGAAAGAGGATTGTATTAAAACTTTTGATTCTATAATAAGTAGTAAATTTCAAGGATGGGAGACTTTACTTTTTGCGAAATTGGCACGTGTAATGGATTGTTATCCTTTCGTAGCAAATATATCTAAGAAAATAAGAATATTAAGAGTAGTGGCTTTTCCCGAAGATGCAGAGGTTTTCCAGTATACTTTGGAATATTTGCGTAGAATAATTAAGAAAAAGGCTGATGAAGCGTTAACAATTAAACAGTCTATTGATGGTTATAAAGATAGAAAAGAATCTTATGATTATAAGTTATCTTTTTGTCAAGGTTGTGTTGATAGAATTGTAGAGCGTATTAAGGAAGAAAGAGATTTGAGAATACAACAATCTGTACAGTGTCGGGATTTGGTAGTGAATAAAACGGCTATTGTGGAATCTTATGTAAGTAAATTGAGGTTAGGAAAAGGAAAGTCAGTGAATTCTCGATATAATAAAGGTTATCGTCACGGAGTCGATGCTGCAGGGAAAATTCCATTGAGACAAGGAATAAAAGGGTAAGTTTATGAGAAAGAAATATTATAATAATTAATTATAGTATTTTAATTTTGGGGTTGAGTATGAAATTAAAGGTATAGATGAGCAGGGCTGGGTAATGGTTGAGAGTGAAGATGTAAAAAGCATTTTGTGGATGAGGATATTGTAAAAAGAACCGTTAAAATTTCAGAAAGAAGGTGGGGGGGACAACAAATGGCTGAGCCTAAATTCAAAGAGCCTGGAATTGAAAAGTTCTTGGACCAATTTAGTTTGTCAGTATATGGAAGAGCGCGTACGGAATCTATTAGAAAGGATATTTGTGTTAAATGTGGGGAGCCGGCAAAAGAATTCGCAGATGAAGGTTATCAAAAAGAGTATTTAGTATCTGGTCTATGTCAAGTTTGTCAAGATAGTCTTAGTTAGTATTTCGGTAAATATTTTCCTCGTTATACGTATTATACATAAAATAAAGAAAGGAGGAAAATAATTATGGAAAGAGCAAAACAGATTGAAATGTTGAGAAATCACGGAATTGAAGCTAGCGTTTCCTGGAGTAATAAAAAGATTCAGAATGAAGTTAGCAAGGTTCGTCAGAGGGTGGCTTCTGAACGGCTGATTGAATCTTGGATTACTCGGAAAAGAAATTATGGTAACCCTGGACTGAAATCTACTGCTTTCCGTTCAGATGTTGTGAGACGTGCTTGGATTTCCCGCAAGCGAAATGTGAGTTTAAATTAAAAATGAACCGTAAGAAGGTTTAGAGGGGAGAATCTTGGTGAAGA
>Ga0079099_1043752_pt1 | contig 12046 bp, 6 predicted proteins | sample ADurb_H2B_02_Slu_FD_77098 | JGI IMG/M metagenome (GOLD analysis project Ga0079099, IMG submission 77098) | Active sludge microbial communities from Illinois, USA, of municipal wastewater-treating anaerobic digesters - ADurb_H2B_02_SludgeMetaT... | ecosystem: Engineered > Bioreactor > Anaerobic >... | reverse complement strand
TGACCACCCCTGGAGGACCTATGGAAAAAAGATAAATGGCAAACCTGTACTGAACACTTTATCAACCGAATAGGACATTTCTAAGTTGCCAGCATTAGGACATTTCTAAATTGCCTTGACAAATCCAATTTTCTCCCAATTTCTCCCAATCTTCTCCCTATCCAATTTTCTCCCTATCCAATTTTCTCCCGATCCAACTTCCTCCCAAGGTTTGTCAAAGGTGAGACTGCCGCCTAAACCCCGTGCTGGTTTACAATTACACCAATCAGAGAGGTGCTTATGGACCAAAACAAAAAACGCATTGTCTACTTCAGCCACGGCGGCGGTCCGCTGCCATTACTTGGCGACCCGGGGCACAAAGCCATGATCGATTTTATGCGCGTCCTGCCGGAGCAAATTGCCCGCCCGGATTTGATCCTCGTGGTCAGCGCGCACTGGGAGGAAGCCATCCCTACCCTGCTTGGCTCGCCTAACCCCCCAATGTTCTACGACTATTACGGTTTTCCACCAGAGACTTACGAGGTAACCTATCCCGCGCCCGGTGCCCCCAAAGCCGCCCATAAGATTGCCGAGATGCTCCAGGCTGCCGGCATACCAGCGCAGATCAACCCAACCCGCGGCTACGACCACGGTCATTTCATCCCACTGATGATAATGTACTCCGAAGCAGATATCCCCACCCTGCAGCTTTCGCTGATTCGGGGTCTGAATCCAGAACGGCATTTGCAGCTTGGCGAAGCATTACGCCCGCTGCTGGAGGAAAACGTGCTTATCATCGGTTCGGGCTTCTCGTTCCACAATATTTCAGCCTTCTCGTGGAGCGCCACCAAAGCGCCAGACCCTGCCAATGATGCCTTTCAGGATTGGTTGATCGAAGCCACCCAGCATACTGCCTACGCAGACACGCGCCACGCTTTGCTCAACTGGGCTCAAGCCCCTCATGCCCGCTACTGCCATCCCCGAGAGGAGCATTTGTTACCCTTATTGGTCTGTGCCGGCCTGGCGCAAAGCCCTGCCCAGGTGCTCTTCGACGACACCATTCTCGGAAAGCGGGGACTGGCGTTCGGCTGGTAAATGGATTTACCACCATAAAGATTCAAAGGCGCCAGCCTGATTCTCAGGCTGGCGCCTTTTCATTACTGTATCCATTACAAACTGATGACTTTTTCCGCTTCTTGCAGCGCTGCCAGAATTCCGGGCATACCGCCTATCTTACCAACCCTCACCTTGTCGGTCAGTCCAAAGTACTCCAGGCATGTTGAGCAGATTGTCAGCTCCACCCCCGCTGCTTCCAGTCTCCTCAGCCATTCCAGCACCAGCGAGCCTTCACATACCAGTTTCACGCCTTCAGCATAAAACACAACCTGCGCGGGCTTCTCCTCTGCCTGGGCTGCCAGGCTCAGAAATTTCACGGCCAGGGTCTGCTGTAAATTTTCCGGAGCATCCCCCATCCCATTTCGGGTAAACAAAAAGACTGTCCTCATTTGCTCTCCTACTGGCTGCGCAGTACCGCGCCAAATGTGTTTTTGGTCTGTTTCACAATCCGGTTGCGAATGTTCAGAGCATCTTTATCGGTCAAGGTGCGGTCAAACGCCTGGTAAGTCAACTGGTAAGCCAGGCTCTTCTTGCCCTCTCCCAACCTGGCATCCCGGTAGACGTCAAACAGCTTCACATCCACCAGCAATTTTCCGCCAGCCTGCCAGATCAACGCCTCCAGCTCATCCGCCGGCACGCTCTCATCCACAATCAGGGCGATATCCTCCACCATCGCCGGATAGCTCGAGATTGGCCGGTTGGTGAAGACCGCATTACTCAACCTGACCAATGCCTCTCCATCAAACTCAGCCACCAGCACCGGGTCCTGCCCGAAGGCGTAGTTTTTCTTGACCTGCGGGTGAAGTTCGCCCATCACGCCCAGGATTTCTTTTCCCACTCTTACCTCAGCAGACTTGCCGGGGTGAAAACTTGGGTGTTCCACTGCTTGGAATTTGACCCCCTCCAGGTGCAGACCGTCCAAAAGCGCTTCCACGACGCCCTTCAGGTCAAAGAAATCCATCGCCGGGCTCTGGGGTCGATCCCAACTCGCCACGTCCCACGCACCCGTCATGCCAATGCTCAAGCGCAATGCCTCATGGGGCAGGATTTCACCCACAACCGGCAAAAAGACCGGTCCCAATTCAAATAGTGCCAGACCCGGTCTGAACTTTGCGTTGTATTCCAGCAACTCAAGCATGGTTGCCATGGCGCTGCGGCGCATGACCGTGCGCTCGGGTGTGATCGGGTTCTTGAGGCGCACATATGCCAAGCCCTCTGGCGCTTTCCTGCCGATAAACAAGCGTGCTTCGCGCTCGGGTGAGGTCTGGCGATAAGCCAGGGTATCCTGCAAACCTATCGAGACCATGATGTCGCGGATACGTTCCTCTGATTCCAAACCGGGGTTGCCAACCTGGGGAGGAAGCTCGTCACTCAGGCGCTTCTCGGCGATGCGTTCATATCCATAGACGCGGGCGATCTCTTCGATCAGGTTTCTTTGCCCGATAATCCCAGTTTCGATGTCCGTGCGTGTTGCCGGGCTCTTTGCTACCAGTTCCCTGCCTTCCATCCAGCAAGTGAATCCCAATCTTTCAAGGATCCGGGTGGATTCTTCCAGCGAGATCTCCTGCCCAAGCACTTCTGCAATATTTTCAGCCGATATGCGGTTGACTGTATCTACATAGGGCTTGCCGTACTCGTCCAGTACGCCCTGCACCACCTCTCCGCCGCCCCACTCCTGCACCCGTTTCAAGCACAGGCTCAATGCAGTCTCTGCCAGCGCCGGATGAACGTCGCGGCTAAAGCGGTAAGCGGCTTCGCTGTTGATGCGGGTTTTGCTCAGGGTTTTGCGAATGTTGATAAAGTTCCAGTTCGCCGACTCAATCAGCAGGTTGCGCGTTTCCGCACGGACGCCTGTTTCACTACCGCCCATCACGCCCGCAATGGAAAGCGGACCAACGGTGTCGGTCACCAGTTCAATTTGCGGGTCAAGCTGCAGCTCAGATCCATCCAGCAGGGTGATCTTTTCGCCTTCGTAAGCCGTGCGGGTAATAATGGTCGGCTTGCCGCCCGCTCGCTCCCGCAGCAGGTCGTAATCGAAGGCATGCAAGGGCTGACCAATCTCGAGCATGGTGTAGTTCGTGGCATCCACCAAGGCATCAATCGGGCGCATTCCCGCCAGCGAAAGCCGCCGCCGCACCCAGTAGGGGCTTTGGCAGGATTGCGTTTCTCCCACCATCCCCAGCATAAAGCGCGGGTTCAGCTCGGTGTTGCGCACTTCCAAGCCAACCTTCTCCGCGATTGCTCCACCCTTTTCCAGGGCAACCCCCTCAGGTAAGCGCAGCGGTCTTCCCAAAACCGCTGAGAGTTCCCGGGCGATGCCCAAAATGGACGCATCTCTTGCCATATTTGGCAGGATCGCAACCTCGTAGACCACATCGCCCATGTAATCCACCAGCGGCATGCCGACTGGTGCATCTGCATCCAGTTCGATCACGCCCTCATGTTCTTCCGAAATGCCCAGTTCTTTTTCCGAACAGATCATCGAGCGCGACTCAACCCCGCGGATAGTAGTCTTTTTGAGTTTCGTCACAACCTGTCCGGGTTGATGACCGTCGTAAAGCAATGCCCCTTCGCGGGCGTAGGCCACTTTGATTGGCTGTTCCAGCCTGCCCTTGCCGAGGTAAGGGAACATATTCGGTGCCCCGGTCAGAACGGTTGTGATTCCCGTGCCGTCATTTAGCTCGCAGAGTGTCAGACGGTCAGCGTTGGGGTGTTGGTTTACCTCCACCACCTCTGCGACCACGAATTTCTCTTTATCCCAGGGCAATCCAAAATATTTATTCTCCAGTTTGCCTTCAGGCTTCTCCACGCCCACCAACTGCACACTTTCCACTTCCAGACCGACATTGGTCAGGAGGTTGGCGATCTCTTCAATGCCAACTCCGTCCAGGTCGATGTAATCTTTGAGCCAACTTAAGGGTGCTTTCATCTCATCTCCTCTTAGAACTGTTCCAGAAAGCGGATGTCGTTATTGCGGAAGTGGCGAATATCATCAATGTGATAGCGCATCAGGGTTGAGCGGTCGATGCCCATGCCGGCAGCAAAACCGGAATAGACCGCTGGGTCATATCCGCCATACCTGAGCACGGTCGGATGCACCATGCCGCAGCCAAGGATCTCCAGCCAGCCGGTGCCCTTGCAAACGCCACAGCCTTCCCCGCCGCAGACAAAGCATTCCACATCCATTTCAGCGCTGGGCTCAGTGAAGGGGAAGAAAGACGGTCGCAGACGTGTGCGCGCGTTCTCGCCAAAGGTTCTGCGCGCAAAGTCATTGAGCGTGCCGCGCATATCGGCAAAGGTAATGCCCTTGCCCACCACCAGCAGCTCCACCTGGATGAACTCAATTTCCGAGCGGGCTGTCAGCTGTTCATAACGCATGGTGGTGCCCGGCAGAATGACGCGGATATTTTCCGGAGCTCTTTCGCGCATCACCCGTACCTGCCCTGGCGAGGTATGCGTGCGCAACACAACGCCCTCCTTATCAGTATAGAAAGTGTCCCACATGTCTCGTGCCGGGTGATAAGGCGGCATGTTCAAAAAAGTGAAGTTATAATCCTCAGTTTCCACTTCCGGCGAGCGGTAAATCTGGAATCCCATATCGCCAAAGATCCTGTAAATCTGGCGCAAGGTCAAATGCAGCGGATGGATCCTCCCGCGGCGTGGTTTTCGCCCAGGCAGGGTCACATCCAGAGTTTCTTTGTTAAAAGCTTCCTGCTGGCTGGCAGCCTTGATGCCCTCTTCTTTTTCTGCCAGGGCTGCCTCCAGCCCCGCTTTTGCCTGGTTCACGGCTTTGCCGATGATCGGGCGCTCTTCTTTGGCAAGCTTTCCCATCGAGCCGTAAACCTGCATCACCAGCGACTTTTTCCCAAGAAACTCCTGTTTCCAGGCTTCCAGCGATTCTACGTCCGCAACAGTCTGGAGCGCTTCAATCCCGCGCGCCAGTTCCGCCTGCAACTTCCCTTCAATTTCCAACATTCTTCACCTCATCAATTTGTCATTCGGACAAAAAAATGCCCATCCGGATAAAGGGACGGGCAAAAAAGCCGTGGTACCACCCTTCTTGGCTGGCAGAGCCAACCCTCTCAGGTCGTTCTGTAACGGGAACTCCCGGCGCGGACTACTTGCATAAACGTTTCACCCGCTCGACTCCTGAGGGAACTTCAACTTTCGCTTGCCTGGCGCTGCTCTCAATCTCGACCGCGCCTCCCTGTTGGGGCTCTAAAGCCTACTTTCCTCAATCACCATCGTTCGCCCTATTATAGAAGTTTTCAAAGGCATGGTCAAGGGCACAGCCAATCGCATGCTATAATTAAATACTTATCTTAGGGTTCTATATGAAAGGGGTTCCCATGCACAAATTCTTCCCACACCTTCTACTCAGTCTGATATTCGCCATCATGCTGTTCTTATTTCCAAGCTGGAATGAAGTTTACGCCTATTCCACCGACGCGGAAACCCAGGGCGTGATTCTCTATGTCAAACCCGGTGCGAATGGCACCTGCGCCTCCTGGGCGGATGCCTGTGAGCTGCAGACAGCTCTGTTCAACGCGGTAGCTGGCGACCAAATCTGGGTGGCGGCGGGAACTTACAAGCCAACGACTTCCTCAAATCGTGAAGCCACAATCCAGTTAAAAAATGATGTGGCAATTTTTGGTGGCTTTCCTTCTGCTGGTGGAGATTTGTCACAACGGGATTGGGAGACAAACACCACTACTATAAGCGGAGACATTGGGATTGTTGGAAACAACGATGATAACAGCTACCACGTGGTCACAGGCAGTGGAGTGGGCGTGACCACTATTTTGAATGGCTTTACCATCAGTGGTGGGAATGCAAACGGGACTTCTCCAAACGTTGTCGGAGGTGGGATGTTTAACTCAGGTGGTAGCCCCACCCTAACCAATGTCACCTTCAGCGGAAATTCGGCAACGAATTACGGTGGCGGGATGTACAACTCCGGCAGCCCCACCCTGACCAATGTCACCTTTAGCAGCAACTCAGCAACCTATGGCGGCGGGATGTATAACACCAACAGCAGCCCCACCCTGAGCAATATCACCTTCAGCGACAACACAGCATCCAATGACGGCGGAGGGATGTATAACACCAACAGCAGCCCCACCCTGAGCAATATCACCTTCAGCGGCAACACAGCATTCTATTACGGCGGAGGGATGTACAACAATAACAGCAGCAGCCCCAGCCTAACTAATGTCACCTTCAGCGGGAACACGGCGATTAATGGTGGAGGAATGTATAACACCACCAACAGCAGCCCCACCCTGTATGATGTCAACTTCAGCGATAACACGGCAACGAATTACGGCGGAGGGATGTACAACTTCAACAGCAGCAGCCCCACCCTGTATGATGTCACCTACAGCGGCAACACAGCATCCAAAGACGGCGGAGGGATGTACAACTTCACCAACAGCAGCCCCAGGCTGACCAATGTCACCTTCAGCGGGAACACGGCGATTAATGGTGGAGGAATGTATAACACCACAAACAGCAGTCCCAGCCTGACCAATGTCACCTTTAGCAACAACTCAGCAACCTATGGCGGCGGGATGTATAACACCAACAGCAGCCCCACCCTGACCAATGTCACCTTCTCCACCAACTCGGAAACTGATTACGGCGGTGGGATGTACAATTATCGAAGCAGCCCCAGCCTGAGCAATGTCACCTTATCCGGCAACTCGGCAATATATGACGGCGGCGGGATGTATAACACCAACAGCAGCCCCACCCTGACCAATGTCACCTTTAGCAGCAACTCAGTAACCTATGGCGTCGGCGGCGGGATGTATAACACCAACAGCAGCCCCAGCCTAACTAATGTCACCTTCAGCGGTAATTATGGAACTCTTGGCGGCGGGATGTATAACACCAACAGCAGCCCCACCCTGACCAATGTCACCTTCAGCGGGAACACGACGGTGTTGAATGGTGGAGGAATGTATAACACCAACAGCAGCCCCACCCTGACCAACGCAATCCTATGGGGAAACACAGGTTCCCAAATTACTGGTTCAGCCACAGTCACTTACAGCGATATCCAGGGAGGTTATGCTGGTGTTGGAAATATCAATACTGCCCCACTTTTAGGTAGTCTCTTAGATAATGGCGGCTTTACCCAAACATTAGCACTAGGTGAAGGAAGCCCAGCAATAGATGTTGGCAATCCAGAATCTTGCCCCGGATTTGACCAGCGTTACTATGCCCGACCTGCAGATGGTAATGGGGATGGAATCACTGGCTGTGATATGGGAGCTTATGAATATGGGGCGTCTATTGACGGCTTTTTGTTGTCAGTAGAAGTGTCAGGAAGCGGTACAGTCCTTATCGACCCGCAAGAAACTGGATATTTTTATGGTGATGTGGTCAATCTTACTGCAATCGCTGATGAGAATTGGATTTTCACCGGTTGGAGTGGTGATGCAAGTGGAACAGATAACCCACTGTCTGTAACGATGGATGCAATTAAGAATATTACTGCAAACTTTCTGTTTGATGAATTGGTTCTAAATGTAATGGTCAATCCAGATGGAACTGGCTCAGTGATGATTGACCCTGTGAAGACCACTTATCATTATGGCGACGTAGTCACGCTAACCTCTGTCACTAATCCCGGTTGGAGTTTTGCTGGGTGGACTGGGGACGCCTCTGGCACAACTAACCCATTAACAGTTACGATGACAAGTAACAAGAGCATCACTGCGAATTTCACTCAAGACGAGTATTCTCTGTCAGTATCAGTCAATCCACCCGGGATGGGAAGTGTAACCAAATCTCCCAGTAAGCCCGTTTATTATTACGGTGAAGTTGTCACTCTGACCGCGAGCCCAACGGTTACAGGTTGGAGATTCACAGGTTGGAGCGCCGATGCCTCAGGTGTGACGAATCCTCTTCAAGTGACTATTACTAGTGACACCAATATTACTGCAAACTTTTCAAATCAATACGCTCTATCGACAATTGTCGATCCTCCAGACTCTGGAACAATAACACGGGATATCAACCAAGACACCTACTCCTACGGCACCCAGGTTGTCCTGACTGCAAGCCCCAACCTTGGGTGGACATTTACTGGTTGGGGTGGCGACGCTTCTGGTACAGATAATCCCTTAACCATCACAATCCTTGGGGACACTAACATTACTGCCACCTTCACCCAGGATGAGTACACCCTGACCGTGACCCCTGTTGGTTCTGGGACGGTGGCGGTTGATCCCGTACAGGCAACCTATCACTACGGTGATGTCGTCACCCTTACACCCACCGCTGATCCTGGCTGGACTTTTGGTAGTTGGAGTGGTGATGCTTCAGGAACTGATAATCCTTTAGCTTACACAGTTGTTGGAGACACGAATATCACGGCTGCCTTCACGCAAGATGAATATACCCTGACCATCACCCCAATAGGTTCCGGGACAGTATCCATTGACCCAATTCAGGCTACCCATCACTACGGTGATGTAGTTACCCTCACTCCTACTTCTGACCCCGGCTGGACGTTTGCCGGTTGGGGTGGAGACGCCAATGGGTCAGAGGACCCACTGATATACACAATTATTGGAAATACGACGATCACCGCCACATTCACCCTGGATGAGTACTCCTTGACCGTGACCTCTTTAGGCTCTGGTACAGTGTATGTTGACCCAGTTCAGGCCTCTTATCATTACGGTGATTTGGTCACCCTTACACCCACCGCTAATCCCGGTTGGACTTTTTCTGGTTGGAGTGGCGATGCTTCAGGGTTTGAAAATCCATTGACATACACAATTGTTGGCAATACCAACATCACTGCGACCTTTACGCAGGATGAGTACATCCTGACCGTCACCCCAATAGGTTCCGGGACAGTGTCCATTGACCCATTTCAGGCTACTTATCACTACGGTGATGTGGTTACACTCACACCCACCGCTGATCCTGGCTGGACCTTCACCAGTTGGACGGGAGATGCAACTGGATCAGACAACCCACTGACATACATGGTCGTTGGCAACACCACCATCATTGCGACTTTCTCCCAGGATGAATACACCTTGACAGTTACACCCATAGGTTCTGGAATGGTTACAATTGACCCAGTTCAAGCAACCTATCATTATGGGGATATTGTTACACTAACTCCTTCTGCTGATCCAGGTTGGACGTTTGATGGATGGAATGAAGATGCTTCAGGCTCAGATATTCCGCTGTCATACACAATCATTGGCAATACCAGCATCACAGCCACCTTCACTCAGAATGAATACACACTGGCAATCGACATCGCGCCTGTCGAATCTGGAACGGTAATAATCTTTCCGATACAGACTACTTATCACTACGGTGATGAGGTCACGCTCACCCCAGTTGCCAACCCCGGGTGGACGTTTTCGGAGTGGAGCGGGGATGCAACCGGCTCGGACAATCCTCTGACTGTCACAATCTTTGGCGATACCAACATCACTGCGAATTTCACGCAAGACCAGTACGCACTTGCCGTGACAATTGAAGGTTCTGGTTCTGTTGCCATTGACCCTATTCAAGCCACCTACATTTACGGAACGGAAGTCACTCTAACTGCGACGGCGGGTCCGAGCTGGAGCTTTGCGGGTTGGGGTGGCGATGCAAACGGGTCAGATAATCCGCTGACTTTCACCATCCAGGGAAACACCAGTATCACCGCGTTATTTACAACAAATTGGATCTACCTGCCGATGATTACACGATAACTTACACCAACTGATTTAGGAAAGGGATGCAAATAACATCTGTGATTTCCCAGCACTGATCAAAAGCACTTCGATCTGACTGGTTTTGTTGGATTACCGGTAGAGGCGACGCATCCCGCAAGGGGAGGCTTCGAACTGCTAGTAAGACAACAATGTTTTACAGTTTGTTTTGGTTGATGATTTTTACATTTATCTATCAAACAGGTGATCCCGGATCGGAAGGGCAACCCCGAGTTTTTCATGCAAGCGGGTAACCACAGGGGGTTACCCCTACTTCCAGGGGTTTGAGGGAGATGTAACTTTGTAGGGGCAGCCCCCCCCTGGCACAAAAAAACCGGGCTTTCACCCGGCTTCATACTCCGCAACAACTTTACATCGCGGCTTTGACAAGCGCAATGAAGGACTCAGCCTTCAGGCTCGCCCCGCCGATCAATCCGCCGTCGATGTCGGATTGACCAAACAGCTCTGCGGCGTTTCCGGGGTTCACCGAACCGCCGTAAAGAATGCGCATTCCGTCTCCAATCACCTCGCCAAACATGTCGCGCAGGATCGGGCGAATCACATCCTTATGCACGGCATTTGCGCCTTCAGGGGTGGCTGCCAAACCGGTGCCAATTGCCCAGACGGGCTCATAGGCGATCACCACTTGCTCCGCCTGCTCCTGGTTTAGTCCTTCCAGGCCTGCCCGCACCTGACGGCTAACCACCTCGGCGGTAATGCCACTCTGGTTTTCCTCCAAAGTCTCGCCCACGCATACAATCGGTTTCAGCCCGTGTGCCAATGCCGACAAAACTTTCTTGTTAACAGATTCATCCGTCTCGCCAAACATGGCGCGTCGCTCTGAGTGCCCCAAAATGACATACTCGCAAAGCTCTTTCAGCATGGTCGGAGAAATTTCCCCGGTAAAAGCGCCCGAGTCTGCCCAGTGCATGTTCTGTGCTCCAAGCTTGATGGTCGATGCTTCCACCTCGCGTTTTGCGACTCCCAGCCCCACAAATGGCGGGCAGATCACAACTTCCACCCCCTCCACGGCATGTAAAACAGGATACATCTCGCGGATCAAGTCGCGGGTCTCATTCAGCCCTTTGTTCATCTTCCAATTGCCGGCAACCATCGGTGTTCTCATCAGTTCTACCATCCTCTATGATTTAGTATTCCTATTTTATCATTAAGCTGTACAGGGTTTGCCGATGAAACGTGATTCGTAGGGTGGGTCATCGTGTCCGAATAGTATGAGGTAAAAGGTTGTTGGAATTGAAGAAGCCATTAACGGTCGATTGTGCACAAGGGTGGTTTGGCATAAAGAAGCATGGGAATAAAGAGATCATGTTGTATAGCTGCGTAGGTTGGCGTCACAGAACCCATACCAACCATTGCCTCGGGAGAGCCAACCCACCAACACAAAACCTTCACATTCAACCGGTGAGTTGGCTCTTAAACACCCTCTTAATTCCCATGCTCCTTTACGCCAACCCACCCTACACAGCTTGCTCTCCTTATTTCCATATCCACAAACGCCAACCCACCCTACACAGCTTGCTCTCCTTATTTCCATATCCACAAACGCCAACCAACCCTACGCAGCTACACAACTTGCCCTCTTGATTCCCATGCTTCTTTACGCCAACCCACCCTTGAAACATGGGCTATGGTCAGATGGAATATGTACAAGTCATCCACCTGCCACCAAAAAAGGCTGACCAGAATTCTCCGGTCAGCCATAAACTAGAACTTGAGTAAATTATTTGGTGCGGAAGATCATCGGATTGAGCCACAACCCGCGGTTATCTTGCGAGGTGTTTTCGTTCCAGACCACCAGCGAGAATTGCACATTCTGACCAGCAAGGGATGATAAGTCTATCTGCACCGTATTCCACATCTGGTCATAGACTTCATGCCACTCGCCCAGTTCAGTGAAATTCCCATTTCCAATACGATAGTAAAGTTCAAACTTCAGGCTGCACTTTGGGCTATTCGCCTCGCACTGGATCGCTGCGCGGAATTGATCGCCATCTTTCACCAGGAAAGCGGGGTAAATGCCCTGAATGTAGCCATCGCTGGCATCATTTGGCCGAGTGATTAGCCCGATTTCGTTTTCCTGACCGCCATCTTCGCGGTAAGGTTTGTCCTTGGTCAAAACGTAGCCTTTATCAACATCACTCTCTTTGCCAGGGCAACTCAATGGGTTGGTTTTACTTGTGGACCAGCGTGCGTCACAG
>Ga0079099_1014344_pt1 | contig 12048 bp, 8 predicted proteins | sample ADurb_H2B_02_Slu_FD_77098 | JGI IMG/M metagenome (GOLD analysis project Ga0079099, IMG submission 77098) | Active sludge microbial communities from Illinois, USA, of municipal wastewater-treating anaerobic digesters - ADurb_H2B_02_SludgeMetaT... | ecosystem: Engineered > Bioreactor > Anaerobic >... | reverse complement strand
GTGGAAACTGAAAAAGTGGAAAAATCCATTGCCCGTGGAGTGAGAAGTCGCTTACTTAATCCCAAATGGATTGACGGACTACTGGAACATTCCTATCATGGTGGACAGAAAATAGCACAAAGATTTGAGAATCTGCTGGGTTTAGCTGCTACTACCAATGACGTGGAAAATTGGATCTTTACTTCTCTACATAATGTTTATGTTAAAGATAAGGAGTTAAGGAGAAGGATGCAGGAAAATAATCGCTGGGCTTATGCCAGTATTTTAGAAAGCCTTTTGGAACAGCAACAACGCGGGTATTGGGAGGCATCTACTGAGGAAATGAAACAATTGAGGGATGCTTATTTAGAAACTGAAGGCAAAATAGAGGAAAAGATGGAGGAGGAGAAAAAATGACAAAAATATGGAGTTTACTTTTGACTATTTGCTTTGTGCTGAGCAATCTTTTACCTGCTTGGGCAGAAGAAACAGCTAAGGATAATCTATCTTTTGAATTAGAACAAATCGTAGTTACTGCTGCTAAAAGAGAACAACTTGTAAAAGATACTCCAGCTAATGTGGCGGTTGTAACTAAAGAAGATTTGAAAAAAGCAGGAGCTAGAAGCTTTGATGATGCGTTAAAGCTTATTCCAGGTGTTTTGGTTAATAGACCACAAGGACAAGCAATAGGCATTCCACAATCAATCAGTATAAGAGGAGTTTATGGACCAGATAGAACATTACTCCTAGTTGACGGTATGCCTATCAATAGTCCTGTTACTGGCTTTGTTAATCTAAATATAGTACCATTAGAAAGTGTAGAAAGGATTGAAGTTATTAAAGGTGGTTATTCTGCTCTTTATGGATCTAATGCTTTAGGGGGGATTGTAAATATTATTACTAAAGCAGGTAAAGAAGGAAAGAAAACCAATTTTCAAGTAGAAAAGGGTAATTTTGGTACTTATAACTATTTAGTTTCTACTCAAGGAAATAATAATAAAACTAGTTATAATTTAAGTATAGAAAAAAATCATACAGATAATTTCTTATATAATGATGAAAGATATGTTGGTGGTATGTATCAAAGTCCACCAAGACCTGATAATACATATGATATGTATTGGAAGTACACTAAGCAAGATGGCTATAATTTAGATTATGATGGTTTGAAAATAAATGGTAAATGGAAATATCAGCAAAATGATAAAACAACTTGGAATTTTATTTCTGGTTATAGTAAAAATGAAAATGGCAATGGCAGATTAGAACATATACCTAATGCTGATTATGAAAATAAAACAGAACAATACTATGGTGGTATGGAGTATAAGACAATCTTAGGAAATCAATTAATCACTACAATTAAATTATATCAAACAAATCAGGAAACTGAGAATAAGGGAGAATATGGTTTAACTAGTGGTATGCCACCTGTTACTAATTATGTCCGTTCCTTAAGAGAAGTAAATGGAAAAGCTAGAAAAGCGGAATTACAAATGGAAAAAGCAGTTAATGAAAAGAACTATTTAACTTTTGGTTTGGACAAGGTCTGGAATGAAGCTGATTGGGAAATGACTGATTCTGCTAACTCTAATCTTTATACTCCTACTCAGGCTTCTGATAATAATTGGGCTTTTTATTTGCAGGATGAAATGAAACTTAATGCTAAAACTGATTTAGTTTTAGGTGGTAGATATGATAAACATTCTAAATTTGGCGATAATTTTTCTCCTAAAGCAGGAGTTCTTCATCGTTTAAATGAAAAGATTATTTTAAGAGCTAATGCAGGTCAATCCTTTAAAGCTCCTACTTTAGAAGAGTTATTCTCTCCTAAATGGAAAATGGGTAGTGGTTATAATAATCCTAATCCTGCTTTGCAACCAGAAAAAGTGGATTCCTATGATTTTGGTATAGAAAAAAGTTTTAATGAAAAAAGTAAAGGAACTTTAACTTTCTTTCAGAACAAAATGAAGGATTTTATTGTTTTAACTAAGACTAGTGGTATGGATAGTCAATATCAAAACGTTGGTTCTGCTAAAGCACAGGGCATGGAATTAGGGCTAACTAATAAAATAGATGATCATTGGAGTAGCAGCATTAGCTATACTTATAATGATTTAAAAGATAGTAAAAGCAAGAAAAGATTAGATGGTTATGCTTTACATACTGGAACAGTAGGTCTATATTATACAAGTAAATATCAAGACAATAATAAATTTACAGCTGGTTTAATAGCTAAAATGAGCAGTGACAAAAACAATACTAGCACTAAAACTACTTATAGAAAAATCATGGGTCCACCAGTTAAATTAGGCGAAGAAAAAATAATTTATACTTATGGTGGTACAACCTTAGATTTAAACTTAAATTGGCAGAATAAGAATGGCAATGGTTGGTTTATTAATGTACAGAATCTGACTGATAAAGAATATGCTGAAGGAGCAAATGAATGTCTTCCTGGTCGAGCAGTTTTAGCTGGTGCTAACTTTGCTTTCTAGGAGGTTTGTTAAAATGAAATTTACTTTAAAGGATATTGTTTTTGCCGCTATTATTGGAGCTGCTATGAATGTCGCTGGGATGTTTTTAGTTTCTTTAGTATTGGCTGTACCCTTACCAGGCATTAGAACAGTAGTAATAGCACCTGTTTATGGACTTTTATTAGCTTTAGCTTTTTTGAAAATAAGGAAAACAGGTACCGCTACTTTAGTGGCTTTATTCAATGGATTGGTTTTAGGTTTTATGTCCTTGACTATGCTTGCCCTAATAGTTGCTAGTGGCTTGACTGCAGATGTAGCTTTTTATTTGGGTAAGAAAAAAATATCTATAGAAAAAAATATTATTTTTTCCACAGCTATTTTTTTAGCTGCTACTGTTTTATATGGAATACTCTTTGGTGCATTAATGACTTCACAAACGGCTTTAGCTTCTACGATGACTAATCCTCTTTTAATAGGAATAAGCACTCTTGTTTCTTCATTACTGGCAGTTTTAGGGGCATCTTTAGGTATTAAAATAGGTAAAGAATTGCAAGGAATTTCTTTACTAAAATAGAATTAATTAGAAGAAGAGGTGTTTTAAGAAGGACACCTCTTCTAAAAATTGGGAGGTAAATAATGCATAGAATAGCTTTTTTGCATTTTGAATATTTATCTGGTGAAGTAGAAAATAACCGACAATTAATAGAAAAAGCAATTGATTTAGCTGCTCAGCAGGGAGCAGATTGGATTATTACTCCCGAATGTGCTGTATCTGGTTATTTTTTCTTAGAAAAAATAGGTACTGATTGGATTGCACCACAGCCAGACAGTTGGATGAGAAAAATGCTCTTACTAGCTAGAGAAAAGAAAGTGACAATTTTTTTAGGTTGTCCAGAAAGAGATGCGCAAACTGGAGCTCTATTTAATTCTTTATTTGTTTTAGGAGATGAGGGACGTATTTTAGCTAGACATAGAAAACATAGAGTTATAGGACGAGCAGAATCTTGGTCTAATCCAGGCGAAGATTTAGACCCTTTTCTTTGTGGAACAGTGAAGATAGGCTTACTCATTTGTGCTGATAGTTGGCATTTAGATAAGGTAAAAACATTGAAAGAAAAAGGTGCTCAGCTAATCTTAGTTTCTGCTGCTTGGCCTCCTGGTCCTTGTGGACCAGGGGACTGTTGGGAGAAAAAAACAGAGGAAGTAGGAATACCTCTTTGGGTATGTAATCAAACTGGTAGTCATGGGTCACTTGATTTTAGTAAAGCAGATAGTGTGGTAGCGAAGGCTGGGAAGAGACTGTTAGAACAATCTTTAGACGAAAATGCAATTTTAATTTTTGATTGGGATATGGAGAAAATGGAATTAGTATCAGACAATTTTAAAATTATTAAAATAAATTAGTAAATAATGCTAGACAAAAAAGAAAAAAAGAGTTATACTAAATTTAGTTGCATAATGTAACGGAGCAAGTTGTTCTGTTTAACAAACAGAACTGAAAAGGGAAGTCAGTTAAAATCTGACGCGGTCCCGCCACTGTAAGAGGGAGTTTTACTACAAAAGACCACTGGAATTTTAAATTCTGGGAAGGTGTAGTAGAGACAAAGAACTCAAGTCAGGAGACCTGCTTGTTCTAAGTTCACCGTTAGCACCCACGAGGGATGGGGAGGGAGAAACTAGGGAAATATTATGTATTTTCACTATGTTTTTTATCCTCCGTTAAAACGGAGGATTTTTATTTTAAGATGAATATTTTTACAGGTATCCTAATTCTTAGCTAGGCAACTGGTTAAGAGGAAGGATTTAATAGGGAAGTCCGAGGGCAAAGCAATTTGTCTAACGGCGCAGATCCCCCATTGCTGTAAACGGTGAGTTTATTTGTAGGAAGTGATTCCAGCCACTGAATTTTTCGGGAAGGTGCAAATAAATGAAGACCCGTAGCCAGAAGACCTGCCTGTAGAAAGATTTTTCTCGCCTTTGGAGGAGAGGTGCAGAAGGCCGAAAATATTTTTTTGTCCTTTTGCCTTACCTTTTTTAGGTAAGGCTTTTCTTATGTATCCGCAAAATGGGAGACCATTTTTTACTATACCTTTCTGTTTGAGGTGTTGCTCTGTAATGCCTCTACCTTTTTTAAAGTTTAGGGTTAATTCCCTTTTGAAATAATAAATTAATAAGACCTGTAGGTGTAGCTGTCAATTTCTAAAAAATTTTTCATAATTTATCTCCCTCTTTTAGTAAAGAAAGACCTTAAGGTCTTTCTTTACTCATTTTTATGCTAGGAGGAATTAAATGTTAAAATTATGTAATTTTTCCAATTACATCACTGATTTAGAGCGTATTAACTCTAATGCTCAAGAATTGGAAAACTTTTTGGCTCAACACCGTATGGATGGACTAGAATTACTTATTTGTCAACCTTGGGATGCTCAGATTATACCTCCTCATCTTATTCATGGAGTACATCTCTGTTATTGGCCTGTTTGGTTGGAATTTTGGCAGGGAAAACAGCAAGAACTTTTAGCACATTTTGGTAGTCAGGAAAAGATAAACGAATATTATGGTGGCGATAGTAGAGATATTCTAGTAGAAAAATATCGTCAACAAATTTTATTAGCAGAAAAAACGGGAGCTAAATACATAGTATTTCACATTGGTCATACTCAGTTAAAACATCTTTTTGACCATCAGTTTACTTGTAGTGATGAAGAGGTAGTAGAAGCCAGTATTGATTTGCTTAACGAAATTTTTTCTGGATTAGAAAGCAATCTTTTACTTTTGATGGAAAATCTTTGGATGAGTGGTCTAACTTTTCTCAAACCACAGTTGGTAGAAAAGCTTTTGACAGAGGTAAATTATCCTAATAAAGGCTTTATGCTGGATACAGGACATTTGCTCAATACTAATCCTTATTTGACTAATCAAGAAGGAGGTATTGCCTATATTCTCCAGGTGCTTAATGATTTAGGAGAAAATAAAAAATATATTTATGGAATGCATTTACAAAAATCAATTTCTGGAGAATATGCTTTGGCTAATAAAAAGACAGTGGTGGAAAAGGAAAAAGCAATGGAATATATTCTCAATATTGATCAGCATCAACCTTTTGATCATCCAGAAGTAAAAAGGCTAGTGGAAGCAGTGGAACCGGTCTATTTGACTTATGAATTTATTACTAGAAGTAAGGAACAATGGTCTAATTATCTTACTATTCAAAACAAAGCTTTAAATCTTTAGACGAAAGGAAGAAAAAAATGAACGTAAAAAGAAATGTTTATCCATTTACCGCTTTAGTAGGACAAGAGCAAATGAAAAAGGCACTGATTCTTAATGTGATTAATCCTGCTTTAGGAGGAGTATTAATCAAAGGAGAAAAAGGAACAGCTAAATCTACTGCTGTTAGAGCTTTGGCTGCTTTATTACCAGAGATGGAAGCTGGTAATTGTCCTTTTGGTTGTGATCCTCATGATAAAAGCAAAATGTGTGTCAATTGTTTGGAAAAGGTAGAACAAGGACAAGAACTGGATATTATGGCTAGAAAAATGCGAGTAGTTGATTTGCCTGTTAGTGCAACTGAAGATAGAGTAGTTGGTACTTTAGATATTGAACATGCTATTAAAAAAGGAGAAAAAAAGTTTGAACCAGGTATTTTGGCACAAGCTAACCGCAATATTCTTTATGTAGATGAAGTAAACTTGTTAGATGACCATGTGGTAGATGTTTTGTTAGATGCAGCAGCTATGGGTGTGAATACAATTGAACGGGAGGGAGTTTCTTATTCTCATCCTGCTCGCTTTATTCTAGTTGGTACTATGAATCCAGAAGAAGGAGACTTGCGTCCTCAGCTCTTGGATCGTTTTGGTTTAGTAGTAAATGTTATTGGTGAAAGAGAAACAGAAAAGAGAATGGAAGTAGTAAAACGTCGTTTATCCTTTGAAGAGGATAGTAAAGAATTTATTGAAGAATATCAAGAAAATCAAGAGTCATTAGTAAAGAAAATAAGTGCGGCTAAAGAATTATTGGATAAAGTAACTTTTAGTGAGCAGATTTTACGTTTAGCAGTAACTATTGCTATTGAAACAGGAGTAGATGGACATAGAGCAGATATTAATATGTTGAAAACAGCTGTAACTTTAGCTGCGTTTGCAGGCAGAGAAAAAGTTTTACCTGAGGATTTATTGGAAGCTGCTTCTTTAGTATTACCTCATAGAATGAGAAGAAAACCTTTTGAAGAAGGTATTTTAGAGATGAGCAAAGTACAGGAAATAATAGCTCAATTCAACTAGGAAGAGAGGGGCAAGTAATGGTCAGGAAATATGTTTATCCTTTTACAGCAGTATTAGGTCAGGAGCAAGTGAAAAAAGCTCTTCTCTTAAATGTTATTAACCCACAAATCAAGGGAGTTTTGCTCAGCGGACAGAAAGGGACAGCTAAATCTACTTTGGTTAGAGGTTTAGCAGCAGCTTTAGAAGATTTGCAGGTGGTAGAGTTACCACTTAGTATTACTGAAGATCGCTTACTAGGCTCTATTGATTTGGAAAAAGCTTTACAAAAAGGGGAAAAAGCTTTTGAACCAGGATTATTAGCACAGGCGCATGGTCAAATCCTTTATGTAGATGAAGTTAATCTGCTAAGTGAACATATTGTTCATTCTCTTTTAGATGTGGCTCAATCAGGAGTGAATTGTGTAGAAAGAGAAGGAATTTCTCATAGTCATTTAGCTCAGTTTATTTTAGTAGGAACAATGAATCCAGAAGAAGGGTCTCTAGGAGCACAATTTTTAGATCGTTTTGGTTTGTTTGTAGAGGTAGAAGGTGTGGAAGATATTGCTTTAAGAATGGAAATAGTTAACAGCCGTTTGGCTTATGAGAAAAATCCGACGGCCTTTGTTGAAGAGCAAGAGGAAAAAAATAAGCAGTTACAAGAAAAAGTACAAGAAGCTAAGGAACGTTTATCTTTAGTTCAAGTTTCTGATAATATTGTACAAATAGCCAGCCAAATGGCTTGTCAGGCTAATTGTCCTGGACATCGAGCAGACCTGATTTTGATTGAAACAGCTAGGGCTTTAGCTGCTTGGGATGGTCGAGAATATGTTAATTTAGAAGACTTAAAAGAAGCAGCTCCTTTAGTTTTGGCTCATCGCAAAAGAAATGCACAACCACAAGAGCAAGAGACTCCACCACCACCTCAAGAAAATGAAGAGAATGAGGAAAATACAGAAGAAAATAATGAGCAACAAGATAATCAATTGCCACCACCACCTCCTCCTAGTGAAGATGAGGGAGAGAGCGAAGAAGAGGAAGCAGAGCAGCAAGATCAAGATGATCAACAATCTCCTCCGCAAAATCAAAATCCAACAGAAGATAGTGAACAAGAAGATGTAGCTCAAGTGGGAGAAACATTTAGAGTTGTTCCTTGGCAAGTAGATTGTTGGGACAAGGTTTGGCGAAAAGGTAATGGGCGACGTAGCAAGAGTAGAACCAATTGCTTGCAAGGACGTTATGTAGGCTACCGTTTGCCTAAAGGAAAGGTAAGTGATTTAGCTTTTGATGCTACCTTAAGAGCTGCTGCACCTTATCAAAAATTTCGCGATAAAAATGGTCAAGCCTTAGCTCTGATTCCAAGTGACTTAAGAGAAAAGGTGAGAGAAAAGCGAGTAGGTAACACTCTTTTATTTCTTGTAGATGCGAGTGGTTCAATGGGAGCACAAGAAAGAATGAAAGCAACAAAAGGAGCTATTGTTTCTTTACTTACTGATGCTTATCAAAAAAGGGATTCTGTGGGGTTAGTTGCTTTCCGTAAGACAGGAGCAGAAATTCTTCTGGATATTACTAGGAGTGTTGATTTAGCTCAGAAAAGATTGAAGGATTTGCCTACAGGGGGAAGAACACCTCTTGCTTCAGGTTTATCCCTTAGTTATCAAGTTTTAAAAGCAAGACGCCTAAAAGATCCAGAAATGATTCCTGTTTTAGTACTAATTTCTGATGGACGAGCTAATTTAGCATATCAGGGAGGTGATCCTTTAGAAGAAGCTAAAGAATTGGGAAATAAGATTGCGCAAGAAGGTATTCGTTCTTTAGTGGTAGACACAGAAAATGACTTTTTAGAATTAGGTTTAGCCCGAGAACTTGCAGAAGCTTTAGGTGCTCAATATTATAAATTAGACGATTTAAATGCTGGAAAGATGGTAGATGTAGTGAAAAATTATTTGGCTAAATAAAGGGGAGAAGGTTATGAAAGGGAAAAAGAAATATTTTTGTTTGTTTCTCCTAATCTTTTGCTTATTTACCAGTGGCTGTGAGGAGAAAAAAGAAGATTTCTCTGCTAAGGAAAGTCCAGGTCAATATCAGGTTTTAGAGAAAATTCCTTTAGACAAGATTGAAGTACAGAGTTTTAAAACCATGAGTTTTACTTTAGGAGAGTTGGATTTTTCACCTGATAATAAATATTTAGCAGTGGGCAGTGAAGGCGGAAGATTTTTTCTCTATGACTTAAAGAAAAAGAAAATCCTTTGGGAAAAAAATCTAGGTGTAGGCTCTGTGACATCAGTACTCTTTTCTGCTGATGGGAAAAAAGTTTTTTTAGGTGAAAAAAGCCCCCAAGGCAATCTTTATTGTTTAGATACAAAGAATGGCCAAGAAATCTGGCATATATCTGCAGTGGATGATTTAGGGAAGGATTTAAAGAACCGATTGCTGCCTCAAATTGTCCGCTTAAAATTGGATAAGCAAGGCCATATTTATGTTTCTGCTTTACGTTTTGAAAAATTAGGCAAACAAAGCTCTTATAAAAGCAAAATCTATTGCTTGAATGTAGCTAATGGTGAGAAAAAATGGACTTTTCCTCAAGCTGGGACAGGTGATTTTTGGGCTAATTGGTTAAGCATTTCTCCTCAAGAAGATAGATTTGCTTTTGCTACAGCTAATTATAATCCTAGTCATAGCTATCATTATGCTAGACATGTTTATTGTTTAAATCCTAAGAATGGTCAAGAATTATGGCATGCTAATCTGCCTATTTTAGCTGGAGAAAAAGTTGTGACAGCTCGTTATGGTCCTAACTATTCTCCTGATGGCAAGAATTTGGTTCTTTTTCCTGTTGATGGTCGAGCTTTTTGTCTGACTAGAGATGGTAAAATAGTCTGGGAAAGGGATATTTGTACACCAAAAGAGATAGATGGTGTTACTTTTAACTCAGGTGGGCGCTATGCTTATTGGCTAGGAGAACAGATTCTTTTTGCAACAATGAATACCTACAATAGTCATAACTGGCAAGAAACAACTCCAGTAGAACATCCAAATAGTAATACTATTTTTTCTTATGATTCACAAGGAAAAATGCTTTGGAAATGGAAAGCTGGTGGAAGTATAGAAGAGCTAGCCTATAATAAACAGTATCTTTTAGCTCCTGTTGGACGCAATGTGCAGCTAGAAGACTGGTCAGTACATGGTTTGTATCTATTAGACTATCAGCAAAAAGGTAAATTAGTTTATCAGTACCATACTAAAGGTCCAGCAGTGGCGGCAGCCTTATCCAATGATAGTCGTTATTTAGCCTGCTTAGAGGCACCTATTCAATTAGATGATAAGGTAACTATTATTGGGCAGCATCAACTACATATTTTAGAAAAAAAATAAAGGAATTGAGGAGGAGAATAATGAGAAAAGGGCTGAAAAAATTTATTAGTACTTTTTTGGTTGCTGGTGTTTGCTTGGCTAATCCAGGCTTACTATGGGCAGCAGAAGAAATGCCAAGTTTTGATTTGAATGAAATAGTGGTTACTGCTTTAAGAACAGAAAAAACAGATTTGGATACTCCAGCAGCTGTGAGTGTGTACAAATTAGGAGATTTAAAGAATACTGGAACTAAAAATTTAGTTGAAGCTTTACAATTTACAGAAGGAATTACATATTATGGTATGGGTCCTGGCGGAAACTCTTGGGGAGGAATGAATAGTAAAATTATTTTTCGAGGGTTAGAAAGAGGAACTTTAGTTATGCTCAATGGTGTACCTTTAAATATGGAAGGTAAATATAATCTTGAGGATATTCCATTGGAAACAATTGAGAAAGTTGAGGTAATTAAAGGGGCAGGGACTACTTTATATGGCTCTGAAGCATCTGGAGGGGTAATCAATATCATTACTAAAAAAGATTTACCTGCCAAAAAAGTATTAACCTATCAAAAAGGTAATTTTGGTTATGATAAAAAAAGTATTAACTGGCAAAATGGTAAAATAGGATTAACCTATTTGGAAGAAAAAACAGGAGCAAGAGATAAATTCTGTGATTCTAAGTATGATAAAACTAAAAAAGATGATTATAGTTATGGCTTTAGCGGTGCTAATTCTAAAAATTTAGCTTTAGCTTATAAATTTAATGATAAGTTGAATTTAAACTATAGTCATGGTGATAAAGAATATAGTTATATAAAAAACTATCAGAAAGCTCTTATTGGTAATCAGGTGAGTTCTTATGACATAGATAACAATAATTTTGATTTAATTTATGAAGATAAGGAGAAAAAAGTCAAAGCAGTAGGATTTTATCATGATAAAAAACAAGTTTATGCAGTTGATTATATAGATGCTACTAAAACTGATACTAAAGAAGATGATAAATATTCTAATAGTGGTTTGGATTTACAAAAAAACTGGCAATTAAATGAAAAAAATAATCTTCTATTTGGTTTTAATTATAAAGAAGATACATACAAAAATTTTGCTGCAGGATTACAAAAAATTAATGGTGAGAGAAAAAATTACTCTTTCTATTTACAAAACTCTTATCAAGTAAATGATAAAATGACTATTATATTAGGCGGAAGAGAGCAATTAGTTCGTCAGGATACTAAAAAGAATAAAGAATATAATGAGTTTACTCCACAATTACAGACTACATATAAAATCAATGATTATACTTCTTGGTATACTAATATTGGAAAAGCATTCCGTCTTCCAAATTTAAAAGATTTATATGATCGTGATGTTACTCCAGATGATATTGTAGCAGGTAATTCTAATTTAAAACCAGAAGAAGGTTGGAATTATGAAACTGGTTTGAAAGTTATTAAAGATGACTATTCATTTAAAGTTAGCTTTTTTAAAGTAAATTTAGACAATCAATTAGCTTGGAAAACTGAATATAAGGGTACAGATAAATACTACTATCCTATTAATAAAGCTAAATTTACTAATCAAGGAATGGAAATGGACTACAGACATAAATTAAACTCTAACTGGTCTTATTCTTTAGGTGGAAGTTTATCCAATCCAAAGAATAAGGATGAGGGAGAGGATTGGCAGAGAACTTTTGGTAGAGTGCAATTAACTAGTGGCTTGCAATATAATAAGGCTAAATTTGAGAGTGCTTTAAATCTTAATTACTTAGGTCAAAGAATTGACCCAGATACTAGTAATGGCTTGCCAGATGTTTTTAATGTTAATTTAAACTGTGCTTACAAAGTAAATACTGATGATAAGCTAACTCTTTCCATTGATAATCTTTTAGATAGAGAAAATACTATTAATCATAAAGAAAGTAAATATTATGCTTTACCATTCAATTGGCGTTTAGCTTGGGAACATCAATTCTAG
>Ga0079099_1034390_pt1 | contig 12100 bp, 15 predicted proteins | sample ADurb_H2B_02_Slu_FD_77098 | JGI IMG/M metagenome (GOLD analysis project Ga0079099, IMG submission 77098) | Active sludge microbial communities from Illinois, USA, of municipal wastewater-treating anaerobic digesters - ADurb_H2B_02_SludgeMetaT... | ecosystem: Engineered > Bioreactor > Anaerobic >... | reverse complement strand
ATTAAGCAAGATATGAATTATAATAAATCTTTTGTTCAAATACCAGTACAAAGACTTACTGAATTAATAAAGTATAAGGCAGAATTACAAGGAATTGAAGTTAAATTCAAAGAAGAAAGTTATACAAGTGGTTGTAGTGCTTTCGATTTAGAACCGATAAATAAAAAGCATTACGATAAAACTCGTAGAGTTGTTAGAGGATTGTTCAAATCAAGTTTTGGATTAATTAATAGTGATGTAAATGGCTCATTAAATATATTAAGAAAAGAAGAAAAATGTATTCCCGAAATAGTTCAAACTATGAGGGATAAAGGGAGTGTGTCCTCCCCGTTGAGAGTAAGGGTTGCCTGTTAAGGTGGAAACTTAATTATCAAACCTCTCACGAAGCCACGTTGCTTGTCTCGGTGGTAGTTCACAGCATTGAGCTTCTTATGGATTATGCTATGCAGAAAAATACTATTAATTGTAAACTAAAAGGAATATTTAATGATGACCTAGAAAAAAGTAAAAAAATTTTTTAAGGAGGAAATTTCGATTGCAGAATAAAAATCTAAAACTATTATTTATACTGTTGACCTGCTTTGCCTTACTCTTTGGTCTATCTGTTCCAAGTATGGCATCTGCTCCAGCAAAGATGCAGGTTCACTTTATTGATGTTGGACAGGGAGATTCTGAGCTTATTCAATCACCTGGAGGAAAAACACTACTTATTGATGGAGGGAAAAGAGAAGCAGGACCAGCAGTTATTAACTTTCTTAAAAGTCATGGAGTGAAAAAAATAGATATAATAATTTCCACTCATCCCCATGAAGATCACATAGGTAGTCTCAGAGAAGTTTTAAGACAGTTTCCTGTTGGATTAATCATTGATCCCATGACAAACTATAAAAGTTCAGTTTACAGGGCTTATTTAAAAATAGCTCAAACCAAAGGTATTAAAATTTCCCCTGCTAAATCTGGAACAGCATATGATTTAGGCAAAGGATCTAAGCTTCAAATAATTTACTGTAATCCAAATGCTGAGGATCCTAATAATACTTCTGTAGTAGCTAAGGTCTCATACGGGAAAATATCTACTTTATTCATGGGAGATTTAGAAGCACAAGAAGAATGTAATATAAATACTCAAGCTACAGTTTTAAAGGTAGGACATCATGGTAGCCGCACATCCACTACTCTGCAACTACTAGGAACAGTTAAGCCTAAAGAAGCAATTATTAGCTGTGGAAAAGGAAATGAATATGGTCATCCCCATGATATTACTTTGCAAAAACTGCTTACTAGAGGAATTAAAGTTTATAGGACAGATAAAGCTGGAAACATTACTCTGACAACCGATGGTAAAACATATACTATTAATGCTAAGCCTAACGGATTTACTCCATTAATTAAAGGTGGTAAAGTTATTACCAAGAAAAATACACCTACAACTGAAACAGGTCAGTACATAGGCAATAAAAATAGTCACAAGTTCCATAAAGCTACCTGCAATAAGCTACCATCCCCAGCAAATAGAATTTATTTCAAAACAAGAGATGAAGCTATAGCTGCTGGCTATAAGCCATGTAAGATATGTGACCCGTGAAAAATAAAATTATTGGCACAAAATGCCCAATATAAGAATAGACTAAATAATATTGAAGTCTATTCTTTTTTTATTTTTAGCTTTAAATTAAGATTAACTAACTGTTTACCTTGATTGGTTTTTCCCTTAACCTTATGTAAGTATAATAATAACTAAATTTTCAAAAGGAGGAGTATGATGATAAACTTAACTTATCATTGGATTGGATCTAAAATGAGAGCAATCAGAGAATCAATTGGTATTCATGAAAGGCAGGCAGCTGATTATATGGATGTTTCTATTGAAGAATTAGATGATTGGGAGAAAGGAAAGAAAATGATTACTGTTACTATCTTGGATAAAGCTTCTAAATTGTATGGATGTGATGTTACTCAGTTTCTCACCTTCTCTTCAAGTGCACAACAGCCTGAAAAAAAATTTAATTTTCAAGCAGATATTGACACTAGCAAGGTTTATTAACTACCCTTGCTTTTTTTATGCCCAAATTTCACCTTTTAATCCATTATGTTTTAAAATAAAAGTACTTTAATTTTGAGAAAAAATGAAGGTAAAACTAGATATTTGTAGAACATATGTTTTAAGGTGGTGAGTTTGAAGAATGAAAAAAATAGCTGTTTATGCCCGCGTATCATCAGATGAACAAGCTGATCGTGGGACTATAGAAAATCAAATAGAATTTGCAACCAAGTATTGCGATTTACATCAACTTGAAATAGTTGAATGGTATAAAGATGATGGAGTTACTGGTACTCTCCCACTTGAGCTACGCCCAGCTGGAGAAAAGCTATTATCAGATGCCAAAGCTGGCAAGTTTAATTTGCTGTTAATTTACAAGCTAGACCGACTTGGACGTGCTACAAGAGTAGTTCTTAATGCTGTTTATGAATTAGAGCAAAATGGTATTAAAGTACGTTCTATGACAGAACCATTTGATACTGATGATGCTTCAGGTAAATTTCTACTTACAATTTTAGCAGGAGTAGCAGACTTAGAACGCAGTAATATCTTAGATCGTATGTGGCATGGAGCTAATAGAGCTGCTAGATCAGGTAAATGGCTTGGGGGTATAGTCCCATATGGATATTTTGTCAATGAAGAAGGATTCTTACAAGCTAATAAAGATCTAATCCCCAATACACCACTTGTAGTATCTGAATCAGGAATAGTCCAATTAATCTTTAGCTTAATGTCAAAACAAAAAAAATCATGCATTAAAATAGCTGATTATCTTAATGCACTTGGAATTCCTACTCATTATGTCCGTGATGGTAGACTACTAAAACGTGGTAAACGCAAAGAGAATACTGCAGGTATTTGGCGACCTGGAAGAATACGCACAATAGTAGTTAATACTACATATAAGGGTGTTCACTATTATGGAAAAAGAAGTAGTAAATCAAGAGAAATAATACCACGTGAAGTCCCAGCTATTGTATCAGAAGAAATTTGGGAAGAAGCAAACCGTGTTTTAAAAGAGAACCAACTTGAAGCTGTTAAAAATTCTAAAACAAAATATTTATTAAGAGGCTTGATTAAATGTGGCGCTTGTGGTCTGAATTACACAGGTGTAAATTATAAAAATAGCAAGCCTTACTATACATGCAATGGGAAGAATAGTTACCAAGGACCTTTGCTAGGAAAATGTACAGCTAAAAATATCCCTCAACATTTTATAGAAAAATTTATATGGAGAGATTGCATTAATTTTATCCAAAATCCAGGTGAAGCACTTAAACAAATGGATATAAAAATGGAAGAAAAGAAAAGTAGAAAAGAAGAATTTGAAAAAGAGAAAAGTTATATATTGATTTCTATAAATGATAAGGAACAAGAAAAGCAATCTATTTTAGATTTATATAGAAGGAAAATTATAACTATGAATGACTTGGAAAGTCAATTGCAGAAAATTGATATAGAAAAAAGTTTTTTATTGCAGAAGTTAGGAGATTTAGAGGTAGACATTAGAAGCCAAGAAACCACTAGTGAACAATTTGAAAGTGCTGAGCAATTACTTAATAGCCTTTTATTGAAAATCAATAAGGAAGAATTAACTTTTGAAGTCAAAAGAGAGATTATTAAAGCCCTTGTAGAAAAAGTAGTAGTAGATACAAAGATAAACGAAGAAACTAACAAACCTTATGCTTCTATTACCGTTCACTATAATTTTTCCTCGGTTGTTAACTACACGGACAAGGATTGCAACAAGCCAATAAAAGTATATTGGCAGGAAAATGATAAGAAATATTATTACGCATTATTTTAACGGATTTTTCTTCTAAAGGCTGCCTTAATGCCTCTAAAACATCACGGCGAAATTCTGTTAATTCATCTAAAAAAAGTACACCATGATGAGCTAAGGTTATCTCCCCTGGTTGAACAGATTTCCCTCCCCCCAACAAACCACTAGAAGAAATGGTATGATGTGGTGAACGATAGGGTCTTTGTCTAATAAGAGCTCCTTTTTGAGCAATCAAACCTGTTATGCTATAAATTTTAGTTACTTCTAATGCTTCTTCTTCTGTCAGATCTGGTAAAATGCTTGGCATTCTTTGTGCTAACATGGTTTTACCTGAACCAGGAGGCCCTAGCATTAGTAAATTATGATTGCCAGCAGCAGCAATCTCTAAAACTCTTTTTGCTTGTTCTTGCCCTTTTATTTCTTGCATATCAAAAGGAGAAAATTCTTCTGACCGACTTATTTTCTTTTTTCTTTTAATATTAAAAAAATTTTTTTCCTTTAATTGAGCCAAATTATCTAAAGATATTATTTCTAATTGACCAATTAGACTTGCTTCTTCTTCATTTTCTCTAGCCACAAGCAGACCTTTTTTCTTTTCCAGTCTAGCTTTTTCCGCTATAGCTAATAGTCCACAGACAGGTCTGACTTGACCAGCTAGCGATAGTTCACCAACCATAACATAATTATCTAAAAAAGCAAAATTTATTTGTCCAGTAGCCAATAAAATGCCTAAGGCTATAGGTAAATCAAATCCTGTACCTTCTTTTTTTAAATCTCCTGGTGCCAGATTAACAGTTATTCTTCGGCTAGGAAATTCAAATCCACTATTCTTGAGAGCTGCTCTTACTCTTTCCTTAGCTTCTTTCACTGCTTTATCAGGTAAACCCACTATTTCCAGACAAGGTAAACCAAGAGCTATATCAACTTCTACATCTACTAAAAAAGCATCTATTCCTTGCACTGAACTGCTGACGATTTTAGCCAGCATTATCTCACCTTCTCTCTTTTTCAGAATGCCTGAGTAATCACCTCAATTTTCTTAATTTCTTCTTTCTTATTTAATAATAAAAGGACAACATCAAAACGACAATTAGTATCAACTATTTTTTTCTTTTGTAAATAATAAGCTGCTAGTTTTCTGATTTTTTCTTGCTTTCTTTTATCAACAGCTTCCGCTGGACTCCCATAAAGCAAAGAAGTTCTTGTTTTCACTTCTAGAAAAACAAGACATTGCTTTTCCCAAGCTATCAAGTCTATTTCTCCCCAAGCAGTACGAAAATTTTTTTCTATAATTCGATAACCTAGATTTTCTAGATAAAAAGCTGCTATTTGTTCTCCTTTTGTACCTAATTCTCTCTTTTCCATCATTTACCTCCTCTTTCTACATTCTGACTTTTTGCTCCTTTTCCTGCTAAAAATAAATGAGAGTTTGACTTTTTTGTCCACTCTCATTTAACTATTTTTGTTTTTAGTTTTTTTCTCCAGTTTGATCCTTATCCTGAGTTTTTAAAATTGCTGGGCGAAAACTTTCCAATGGGCTAGGAAGACGAAAAATAACTGCCAAGAAACCTCTGAAATTAAAAGGTAAAAATGGCCAAAGATAAGGAATTCCAAAGGATTTAGTAGTAACAAATAAAAAGAAAATTAAAAGACAGCCAGCTATAAAACCCCAAATCTTGAAAAAGGCTACTAAAAAGAGAAGAGGTATGCGCAAAACTCGCAAAGCTAAACCTAACTCATAACTAGGTGTAGCAAAAGATCCAGCTGTAGCTAAAGCAACATAAAGAATAGTCTCTGGAGCAAATAAACCCACTTTAATAGCTACATCTCCTAACATGAAAGTACCAATAAAGCCTAGTGCAGTAGCTAAAGGAGAAGGAGTATGAATAGTAGCCATTCTAAACATATCAATACCCATTTCAGCTAAGATAAATTGCACTGCTAAAGGTACATGTCCCACTTTATTTGGCCCAATAAATTCCAGACTTTCTGGTAAAAGCCCTTTAGTTGTAACTAGAGCTAACCAAAAAGCAGGTAAAAGAAAGGAGAGCAATATTCCCAATGTCCGCACCCAACGAAAATAAGTACCTGTAATAGGATTTTGTCTATATTCTTCAGCATGCTGAATATGATGAAAAAAAGTAACTGGTGCAATAATAACACTTGGGGAATTATCTACCATAATTAGAACATTACCTTCTAAAAGATGCTCTGCTGCTACGTCTGGTCTTTCTGTATAGCGTATCAAGGGTAAGGGATTCCAAATTTTCTTTCTAGTTAAATACTCTTCTAAAGTTTTCTCAGCCATAGCAATACCATCTACTTTTATTTCTTTAATACGTTGTCTCATATTTTTCACTAAGTTTTGATTAGTGATATCTTCAATATAAACTAACGCTACATCTCCTTGTGTTCTTTGTCCTACCTTAAGCACTTCTATCCTTAATTTAGGGTCTCTTATTCTGCGACGCAACAAAACTGTATTAAAAACCAATGTTTCCACAAAGCCATCTCTTGAACCACGACTTACTTTTTCTATATCAGGTTCTTGAGGTGAACGAGCTGGAAAAGATCTTGCGTCAACAATAATTGCTTCAGTACAACCATCTATCAAAAGAGCAGTTGGTCCACAGAGAACTTGTTGAATCAAATCCTCTATTCTTTTCACTTTTTGTACCTGTGGATGGTTTAATCTTTTAATAAGCACCTTTTCTAAAACATCTAAGCAGATTTCTTCTTTTGTAGACACCATCAATTCTTCCAATACTTCCACTAAAGCAAGATTATCTACCATCCCATTGATAAAGATAAGAGCAGCCTTTTTAGAGCCAATGCTTATTTTTCTCACTACAACATCAAAACTAATCCCTACACCCAACTGTTTTTCTAAAATTTTTAAATTTTCATCCAAATTTTTATTTAATTCCATCCATTCACCTTCTTTCAAAAAGACCTGATTATCTGCCAAGCGCTTAAAAGAATCGAGAAAACACCCAAACGTAAGCTAACAATAGCTAAGGGATTCTTTCCTTTTCCTCTCATTAGAAAATAAATAAATAGACAGAGCAGAGGACCAGAAAAGAGAATTAACAACCCCTGATTATCCAACAAACTAGCTCCATGAAAAGAGACAAAACCAAATAAACCACCGATAAAAACCTTATCTATTTGAGCATTAACAGATAAAGCTACTAAAAGACGAATTAGTTCTTGTAAAACAGATAAGAAAAAAATATAAACAAAATAGCATGGTCCTAAAAAAAAACTAGTAAGAAGAATACCCAGCCAATCAATAAAAATCAACTTTCTCGTCCTTCCTTATCCTTTAGGATTAAAAAATAAAGCTAAAATCCAAGCCATAAAAATTGCTACAGAAATACCTAAGCTTGTCTCTTGTAAAACTCCTTTAAAAGCCCCAATCCAACCAAATTGTTTTATTCCCAATATTGCTCCTTTAGTTAAAGCATTGCCAAAGGAAGTGAGAGGAATAGTAGCTCCTGCACCACCTAATTTAACTAAAAAATCATAAATACCAAATCCACCTAATACAGCACCTAACATTACCGTAAGCACCATGATATGACCAGGAGGTAAACAAGTTAAATCCATTACCAACTGAGCAATAGCACAAATAATTCCACCTACTAAAAAAGCCATTACTAGACCATTAAGCATTAGTGACCCCCCTCTATAGAGACAGCATGAGCTATACCTGGGATAGATTCTTTTTGCTGATAGCTAGTAGGACTGAGCAAAGCTCCTGTTCCAATAATCAGAACCTTTTTTAGCTCACCTTGTAATAGTTTTTTATAAACATAACCACAAGTAACTGCTGAAATACAGCCACAACCACTGCCTCCTGCATTTACTCCTTGTTTTTTAGTAAAAATCATCATTCCTGAATCATTATAGTTTTCTCCTAAAGGAACACCGCTTTTTTGCATCAGTTCTTTTAAAATATTACTTCCTACAGTTGCTAAATCTCCTGTTAAAATCAAATCATAATAATCTGGTTTTCTACCTGTATCAGCAAAATGCTGCAACAGTGTGTCCGCTGCTGCAGGTGCCATAGCTGTTCCCATATCACTAGGGTCCTTAATTCCCAAATCAATAACTTTTCCTATTGTTGCACAATCAATTTTTGGACCAGAACCTTGTAAAGAAACAACTGCTGCACCAGCTCCTGTCACTGTACATTGAGAAGTTGGTGTTAATTGCATTCCTAATTCTGTCGGTCCTCTATATTGTCTTTCTGCTGTGCAATTGTGACTGCAGCTAGCTGCTACTATTTTATTTGCAAAACCACCAGCAATAAGACAGGAGGCTAAAGCCAAAGACTCAGCCATAGTAGAGCAAGCACCATAAATTCCCAAAAAAGGAATAGCTAATTCTCTAGCAGTGAAGCTAGCTGTAATTATCTGATTGAGTAAATCTCCTGCTACCAAATAGTCAATCTCTTTTTCTTCTAACTCATTTTTTTCTAAAGCTAGCCTGATTGTCTGCAAAAGCATTTTTTTTTCTGCTTTTTCCCATGACTGTTCACCCAAAATATCATCAGGTAAAAGAACATCAAAATAATCAGCTAAAGGACCTGCTCCTTCTTTAGGCCCAACAGTAGCTGCCATACTTAAAATAAATGGTTTTTGTGCAAAGACAAATGTTTGTTGTCCAGCTTTATTTTTAGCCATTTTTCCCCCTCCTATTTCAATAGCAAAGATAGCCAAGCTACAATAATAGCAGAAATGCTACCATAAACAATAACAGGACCAGCAATGGAAAACATCTTAGCTCCAACACCAAAAACAAATCCTTCTCTTTTAAATTCTAAAGCAGGTGAAACCATAGAATTAGCAAAACCAGTTATAGGTATAGCTGAACCAGCTCCAGCAAATTTGCCTAACTCATCATAAATGCCCAAACCTGTTAGTAATGCTCCTAGTGCGACCATAATACCTGAAGTCAGACCGCTAGCTTCTTTAAAAGGCATACCTTGGATAAGAAAATAGTTGAGAATTAACTGTCCTATTGAACAAATAAAACCACCTACAAGAAATGAAACTATTATATTACGTAAAATAGCTCTTTTAGGTTGAAATTTTTGGGCTATTCGCTTATATTCTTTATTTTTAAATTCTCTTTCCATATTATCTCCTTTCTTTTAGTTAGGCCAAATAGGATACAGCCAGTAAAAAAGCGAGCCTGCTATTTTTCCTAAAATGAAAAACAAAAGAATCCAGTCCAAATACTGTTCAATTTTTAAATTGCGAGAAATAATGGGCAAAACATCTAGTACTTCTGTCAAAGCACCAGCAAGAAAGCCAATAAACATCCCCATTGTTAAACCTACCAAAGCTACAAAAAAACTATTTAAAATTAAGGTGGTATCCGTAAAATAACATAAACTAGAAGATACTGCACCACAAACAATAGTTAAACCATAAAGATGAATATAGCTAGGAGTCTTAGTTAATTGTGCTAATCTAGCTACCACTCCTAATGCACTAAAAAAAGCAGCTGATGCTCCACCTACTAAAATTCCTTCAGCAAGACCAATTACTATTAAAGAAGAATTAGCTAGCAAAGACAAAAATCAACCACCTTCCTTATCTTTTTCACTTTTTTGTTTTTTATTCAAAATATAGTTATGCACTTTTTCCTCATAATCACGCATTTCTAATTCTAAAGGACTAGGATCTTTCTCTTTGCTTTTTTTAGAAATAAAGCCAAAAAAGAGAGCCATACCAAGTCCAATGCCCAAAGAATAAGGTATCTGTAGCATAAGAGGATGCTCAACTTTTTTGCCTGTTAAAAGATGATAAATTTCCCCATGCACCTCTTTCATATCTACATCAGCATGAAAATTCATAATAGCTAAAGCAGAACCAACAAAAAGAAAAAAACAAACACAAATTAAAAGAATAATAGACATTGCTTGCCCTTGATTCTTATTTGGTGCTAGTTTTACTAGCACCTCTTCTTCTCCTAGCATATTAAACTTAGCTTGAGGAAATTCTGCCTGAATTTTTTTTACTAAATCTAAGGCGGAAACAACTAATACTTCATCCATCTGTGGCTGAACTTTAATCACAACTATTTGTTCTATCTTTTCTTTGCTTTCTACTGGAGCAACTACTTCTGCTAGTTTACCTACAGTTAAAGCTTCGTTTTGCTGAGCATCTATTTCGCCCCTGATTTTTAAATATATTTCTACTTTTTTAGAATCCAAGTCTATCCATCCTCGTCAAATTTCTTCTGTAATCTGTATTATTGCCAATTTAAGTCTAAAATAAACAAAACCCAGAATTATTCTGGGTTTTAATTAAGCTGTTCTTTGATTCCTTCTATTATTTTTTTTTCTAAACGTGAAACTTGTACTTGTGACATACCTAAATATTGAGCGGTCTGACTTTGTGTTTTATTATGAAAAAATCGTAAAATAATCAATTTTTTTTCTCTTTCATCTAAAGCTTGTAAATAGTTTTTCAGCACCATTTTATTCAGCCAATCATCTGCCCCCTCAGTAGTAAAAATTCTATCTAAAAGACAACATTCTTCTTCACCACAAGTCTGGTCTAGAGATGTTAAAGGTTGTACTGCTTCTAAAGCACAAACAACTTCTTCTCTATTAAGTTGCAAACAAGCAGCTATTTCAGAAATTTTAGGTTCTCTACCCAACTTTTGCAATAAAGCTTCTTTTTCTTTTAAAATTCGCATAGCTAACTGCTTTATATTTCTGCTTATTTTTATTGAAGCATGATCACGTAAATAACAGCGAATCTCTCCCATAATCATTGGTACAGCATAAGTAGAAAATTTTACTTCATAGTTAAAATCAAATTTTTCTATTGCTTTCAGTAAACCAATACAACCAATTTGAACTAAATCATCCATTTCATAATCAGAACGTAAAAAGCGCCTAGCTATACTATGCACTAAAGCTAAATTAGCTTGTAAAACTTTTTCTTTGGCTTTTTGGTCACCTTGTTGGCTTAAAAGAAGTTCTTCCTTTAATTGACTAGCAGTTAAAGAATTAGGTCTCATCATGTAAATATTTAACCATAATAATTTTTGTACCTTGTTGAGGTGCAGATATTATTTTCAATTCATCCATAAAAGAGTCGACAAAAGAAAGACCTAAACCCATTCTCTCAGGGTCAGTAGTATAAGCTGGTTGTCTAGCTAAATCTATATCATTAATTCCTTGTCCTTGATCTGTGATAATTATCTCCATTTTATCAAAATAAATTTTTACTTCAATTCCCACTAATCCTATTTCATTCTGATAACCATGAATAACAGCATTTGAAACCGTTTCTGAAATAACAACTTTAATTTCTTCTATCTCAGCTAAAGTAAAATCTAGCTGTGCAGCAAAAGAAGCAACTGCTAAACGAGCTAAAGAAACATTTTCTGCTTTAGCTAATAGTTCTAAATGCATATAATTTTTTGCTTGTTCCATTCTGTCCTACCCCCTCAAATATTAACTACTGCCTGAGCTTCTTCATCATAAAGAGCGATAATTTTAGGCAATCCTGATAATTCAAAAATTCTCTTTACTGTTGGAACTAATTCTACAGCTACTAGTTTTCCTCCTCTTTCTTGAATATTCTTATATCTTCCCAAAATAGCTCCTAAACCTGAGCTATCAATAAAAGGAACTCCTGCTAAGTTGAGAATCATATTTTTGACTCCTCTTGTTTCCAGATTGGCTTCTACTACTCTTTTAAATTCTTCTGCAGTACATAAATCCAATTCTCCTTGTAAGCGTACAATTATATTTTGACCTTGTTTTTCTACTTCTACTATCATACCTCTACCTCTCTTTTCTATTATTTTCCATTTAATATCTTCTCTCTGCTTTTCTTTTATCCTGCTAAAAAAGAAAAAATGTCCAGTTTAACTGGACATTTCAACGTTGCCAAAAAGTAAGCAAATGCATAATGAAATTAAAAATAATTCTCAAGATTCCACCACGCTCTATATTTTCCCCTGCTGTTAAATTAACCTTACCTATCATCTCACCTTTAGAATCTCTGATACGTAGTTCTCCTAGTACTTGACCTTGAGTAATTGGAGCAAATAATTTTTTATTTATATAAACTTCTTTCTTGATTTTTTCTTCTTCACCAGTTGGAACTACAGCTACTAAATCATCTGCTGCTACTAAACTAATTTTATCGGTAATACCTCTATATACTTTTAATTGAAGAATAATCTGGTTCTTTTTCACTACTGGTTGACAATTATAATTAGTAAAAGCATAGTTAAGCAAAAAA
>Ga0079099_1043647_pt1 | contig 12226 bp, 10 predicted proteins | sample ADurb_H2B_02_Slu_FD_77098 | JGI IMG/M metagenome (GOLD analysis project Ga0079099, IMG submission 77098) | Active sludge microbial communities from Illinois, USA, of municipal wastewater-treating anaerobic digesters - ADurb_H2B_02_SludgeMetaT... | ecosystem: Engineered > Bioreactor > Anaerobic >... | reverse complement strand
GTAGAATAATGAGAAAAAAGCTAAGTTTTCTGGGGGTTGTACTAGGAATTTATCTTCTAGACCAAATAACCAAATTTATCATTCAAAAGCAGATGGTAATAGGAGAATCTCTTCCTATTATCAAAAATATTTTTCACCTGACTTACATTTTAAACCCAGGGGCAGCTTTTGGAATGTTAGCCTATAGAACAGAGATATTTGTAATAGTTTCTCTGATAGCTATAGCCTTAGTGGTTATTTTTTATCAGAAGATTATTTTACAACCTCTTTTAATTCAGTTAGCTTTGGCTTTACAACTTGGTGGAGCTTTAGGTAATCTAACAGATCGTTTAAGGACAAGTTATGTAGTGGATTTTTTGGATATCAGAATTTGGCCTATCTTTAATATAGCTGATATGGCTATTGTTTGTGGAGTTGCTATTTTCTTATGGCAAATAATCTCTACTCCGGAGAGCAAGTAAAGGGAGATTAACAAGATGATGGAATTGGATAGAGATTTAGAGATTGAGGAATTATTGGAATTTCACCCTGAGGAAGAGAATATCAGGCTAGATGTTTATCTTTCCAGTCAAGAGGAATTGTCGCTAACTCGTTCGAGAATCCAGAAACTGATTGACGAGGGTCTAGTCCAGGTTAATGATGTTCCTGGCAAAGCTAACTATAAGCTGCGAAAAGGGGATAAAATTACCTTAATACTGCCACCGCCTAAAGAATTAAAGGTGGAGCCGGAGAATATTCCTCTGGATATTATTTATGAGGATGAAGATATTATTGTTATTAATAAGCCGCAAGGGATGGTAGTTCATCCTGCCCATGGCAACTATTCCGGAACTGTTGTCAATGCTCTTCTGGCCCATTGCCAGGATTTATCCGGGATTGGTGGAGTAATGAGACCGGGAATAGTTCACCGCTTAGACAAGGATACTTCTGGTTTACTAATGATTGCTAAAAACGATTTGGCCCACTTGGGCCTGACAGAACAGATTAAGAATAGAGCTGTTCAGAAAAAGTATTTGGCTCTAGTTTATGGTAATCTGAAAGAAGAGAAAGGCACTATTGATGCTCCCATTGGAAGACATCCTATAGATCGTAAAAAGATGGCGGTAGTTCCGCGGACCGGGAAACCTGCAGTCACTCACTATCAGGTTCTCCGAAGATATGGGAATCATACTTACCTAGAAATCGACTTGGAGACAGGGCGAACTCATCAGATTAGGGTTCATCTAGCCTATATAGGTCATCCGGTAGTAGGGGACCCGGTTTATAGTTCCAAAAAGAGGTTTAATCTACCTGGTCAATTTTTACATGCTCACCAATTAATCTTTAAACATCCGAGAACGGGAAGAACACTAGAATTTACCGCTCCTTTGCCGGAAGTGATGCAGAAAGTGTTGCGCTCTTTGGAATAAAGCTTGACAGTGGAATGATTTATCTGTTAAACTATTGGTAACAAGAAATCGTTCCTTTAAGCTGGCACGAGAGGCTAGTAAGGAGAAGGATATATCCTGTGCTGAAAGAAAAGCAAGCCTTCTTACTTACTAGTAAGAAGGCTTTTTTATGGCGAATATATAGTAGAAACAAGGTAGATAATAGATAAAGGGAGGGAATTGAAATGTTGGAAAGCGAATTAAGAGAAAAAGCCCAAGTCATGGACAAAGATGCTCTTAAAAGAGCGGTTACCCGTATTGCTCATGAGATCGTAGAGAGAAATAAAGGAACACAAGACCTAGTGTTAATTGGTATTAAGAGAAGAGGTGTACCTCTAGCTCAAAGACTAGCCAAAGCCATTAAGGATATAGAAGGAATAGATGTTCCAACCGGAACTTTAGATATTACTCTTTATCGGGATGATTTAACTACTGTAGCTAATCAGCCGGTGGTGCAGCAAACAGAAATTAACTTTGATATTACTCAAAAGAAAGTTGTGCTTATTGATGATGTTCTCTATACAGGCAGAACTATCCGCTCTGCACTAGATGCTTTAATGGACTTAGGTCGCCCTGACAATGTACAGTTGGCAGTAGTGGTAGACAGGGGACATCGGGAAATTCCAATTAGAGCAGATTATGTGGGTAAAAATATTCCTACTTCTCAACGGGAAATTATTCGTGTTTGTTTGGAAGAAATTCCAGGCGATGGAGAAGATAGAGTATTAATAGTAGAAAGATAATCCTGCCCCTTGAAATTAGTCCAGAGAGGCTGATAAGGGAAGTTAAAGGAGAATCTTCCTTTAGAGGAAGAAGATTGTTTAACCTCTTTATCGGCTATGATAAAGAGGTTTTTTATTGGTTTAGCTAATAAATGAGAGGAGGAATTAATATGGGCTTACTGGAAAGAAAAGATTTATTGGGTTTACAAGAACTATCTGCCCGGGAAATTGAATTAATTTTAGATACAGCGCTACCCTTTAAAGATATATTCTCTCGACAAATTAAGAAGGTTCCTACCCTCCGGGGAAAATCAGTTTTCACTTTATTCTATGAACCAAGTACCAGAACTAAGGCTTCCTTTGAGTTAGCTGGAAAAATGCTTAGTGCTGACGTGAGCGGGATTTCCCCCTCCACTAGCAGTATTGTTAAAGGAGAAAGCTTAGAGGATACCGGAAAGACTCTAGAAGCTATGGGGGCAGATGTCATTATTATCCGCCATTTAGCTGCGGGATCTCCTCATTTACTAGCTAAAACAGTTAAAGCAGCAGTGATTAATGCGGGAGACGGTACTCATGAACATCCTACCCAAGGTCTCCTGGATATGTTTACAATGCGGGATAAGAAGGGTAAAATAGAAGGGCTGAAGGTAACCATCGTAGGAGATATCACCCACAGTAGAGTGGCTAAATCCAATATTTGGGGCTTAACCAAACTGGGTGCAGAGGTAACAGTAGTAGGGCCTCCTACCTTAATCCCTCCAGGAATAGAGAAAACGGGAGTCCGGATTTGTTACGATCTAAAAGAAGCTTTAGCCGAAGCTGACGTAATTAATGTCTTAAGGATTCAGCTGGAAAGACAAGAAAAGGGTCTCTTCCCCTCTCTGAGAGAATATAGTGAACTTTATGGAATCACTAAAGAAAGATTGGAATGGGCCAAGGAAGATGTCCTGCTAATGCATCCAGGCCCTATGAATAGAGGCGTGGAAATATCCTTAGAAGCTGCTACCAGCTCACATGCAGTGATTGAAGAGCAGGTAACTAACGGAGTCGCTATTAGAATGGCTCTTCTATATCTCTTAACGGGAGGAGGATCAGCTCATGAGCTTACTGATTAAAGGTGGCAAACTGATTAATCCGGCCACAGGTGTGGCAGACTGTTTGGATATCTTGGTTAAAGGAGATAAGATAGTTGAGATTGGCCAAGATTTAGTTGTTGACAAAGACACAGAAATCATAGATGCTAAAGATAAGATAGTAGTGCCAGGTCTCATCGATATGCATGTGCACTTAAGGGAACCTGGATTTGAAGATAAAGAGGATATTGCCAGCGGAACTAGAAGTGCTGCCCAGGGTGGCTTTACCTCCGTGGCTTGTATGCCGAATACTAACCCAGTAATAGATAATCAAACAGTAGTGGAATTTATTAAGGCTAAAGCGGACCGAGAAGGTGTAGTTAATGTTTATCCTATCGGCAGTATCACTAAAGGATTGGCCGGCAAAGAAATCACAGAGGTAGCATATTTATACAAGTCTGGTATAGTGGCTCTTTCTGATGACGGAAAACCAGTAATGAACAGCGAAGTTATGAGAAGAGCACTAGAATATAGTAAAATGTTTGGTCTACCCATCATTTGCCACTGTGAAGACCAAGATTTGGCAGCCGATGGAGTAATGAATGAAAGCTATATGTCGACTGTCCTAGGACTCAAAGGAATACCTAGTGCTGCTGAATCTGTAATGGTAGCTCGGGATATTATTCTAGCAGAAATGGTGGGAGCTCCTATTCATATAGCTCATGTTAGTACAAAAGAATCAGTAGAATTAATTAGAAGAGCTAAGGAAAAAGGAATCAAGGTTACTGCAGAAGCTGCACCACACCACTTTACTCTAACTGAGGAAGCTGTAACCTCCTTTGATACTTCTACCAAAGTTAATCCTCCTCTTAGGGGACAGGCTGATTTAGAAGCCATTAAAGAAGGTTTGAAAGATGGCACCATTGATGTCATTGCTACTGACCATGCACCTCATACTAAAGAGCAAAAAGCAGTAGAATATAACTATGCTCCTTTTGGAATGGTGGGTCTGGAAACAGCTCTTCCTCTAGTGTTGACTCAGTTAGTCAAGCCTGGTGTACTGAGCTTGGAAGATGCTATCGCTAAGTTAACTGCTAATCCAGCTAAGATTTTAGGTTTGACTGATAAAGGATCTCTAGAACCAGGGAAAGATGCAGATATAACTATCATTGATCTAGAAAAGGAATTTATAGTGGATAAAGAAAAGCTGGTTTCTAAAGGGAAGAATACTCCTTTTCATGGCCGCTACCTGAAGGGTAAGGCCATCAGAACTATTGTAGCCGGAAAAACTGTCATGGTGGATGGAAAAATAGGGTTGTAAAATATGCAACTTAGTTGTATAATTATAATATAATGCTATATAATTATACAAAGAGAAGGCAAAAAAATCAAAATGCCTTGAGAAAGGTGGGGGATATAAATGAAAGTTAAATTAGCACTGGCAGATGGCAGCATTTTTGAAGGAAAATCCTTTGGTGCTGAAGGTGAGATTAGCGGAGAGGTAGTTTTTAATACAAGCATGACCGGGTATGGTGAAATTTTAACAGACCCCTCCTATTGCGGGCAAATCGTTACTCTAACTTATCCTTTAATCGGTAATTATGGAGTATGCAAATCCCATTTGGAGTCTAGAAAACCTTTTTTACGGGGGTTAATTGTCAGAGAATTATGCGAAGAACCAAGCAATTGGTCTAGTGATATAAGTCTGAATAACTATCTAAAAGAAAATAATGTTATGGCTATCCAGGGAATCGATACTCGAGCTTTAACTAGAAAGCTGCGTTCCCATGGAACTATGCTGGGAGTAATCTCTACTTTAGAACAATCTGAGGCGGAGTTGACCGCTAAAGCAGGTGGTTTAAAATATCAAGGTGGGAGTTATGTAGAAGAGGTAACTACTTCTCAGTCTTATATTATGCCTGGAAATGGCTATCGCCTAGTAGTAATGGACTTTGGAGCCAAAGCTAATATCCTGCGTTCATTGCACTCTTTTGGCTGTCACTTGATTGTAGTACCGGCTAATACCAGCGCTGAAGAAATTTTGGCTCTTCAACCTGATGGCGTGTTTTTATCCAACGGTCCTGGAGACCCTCAAGACGTACCTTATGCAGTAGAGACAGTCAAAAAACTAATTGGCAAGACTCCTATTTTCGGTATCTGCTTAGGACATCAGTTAATTGGTCTGGCTTTAGGAGGAATGACTTATAAGCTGAAGTTCGGTCATCGGGGAGGGAATCATCCCGTTAAGGACCTACTAACTGGAAGAGTATATATAACCTCTCAGAATCACGGTTACGCCCTAAGTGTAGAAAGTTTAAAAAATACTGAGGCTATGGTTACTCACATTAACCTAAACGATAATACGGTAGAAGGAATCAAGCACAAATATCTGCCAATTTTCTCTGTCCAATATCACCCGGAGGCTGCTCCTGGGCCGATAGACTCCATGTATCTTTTCCAACAGTTTATGGATATGATAGCTCAGTCCAAGCAAGGAGGATTAAAATATGCCTAAGTTAGTCGACATAAAAAAAGTTCTAGTAATTGGATCTGGTCCTATTGTCATCGGGCAGGCGGCAGAATTTGACTATGCAGGTACTCAGGCTTGTAAAGCTCTGAAAGAAGAAGGTTTGGAAGTAGTTCTAGTAAATAGTAATCCAGCTACTATTATGACTGACAGCAACATGGCTGATAAAATATATATAGAACCTCTAACTTGTGAATTTGTGACCAAGATTATAGACAAAGAAAGACCGGATGGTTTACTCCCTACTTTGGGAGGCCAGACCGGTTTAAATTTGGCTGTAGAACTAGCGGAAAAAGGAATTCTAGAGAAATACGGTGTGAAATTACTGGGTACATCCTTAGAAGCTATTAAAAAAGCTGAAGATCGGGAATTATTTAAGGATACTATGCAAGAAATCGGCCAGCCGGTACCGGAAAGCGCTATTATTTCCAGTTGGCAAGAAGCTAAGAAATTTGCTGAAGAAATCGGCTTCCCTATTATTGTTCGCCCTGCCTATACCTTAGGCGGTACCGGGGGTGGCTTGGCTAAGAACATGCAGGAATTGGAAGACATCGTTTCTCGTGGTCTAAAGAATAGTCGTATCGGTCAGGCACTGATAGAACGCAGTGTGGCAGGTTGGAAAGAGATTGAATACGAAGTAATGCGTGATAGTGGCGACAACTGCATTATCGTTTGTAATATGGAGAACTTTGACCCGGTGGGAATTCATACTGGAGATAGTATTGTTATAGCTCCTAGTCAAACTTTAACTGATAAAGAATATCAGATGCTTCGGACTTCCTCCATTGAGATAATCCGAGCTTTAAAAATAGCGGGGGGCTGTAATGTCCAATATGCTTTAGATACTGAGAGCATGAAATACTATGTTATTGAAGTAAATCCAAGGGTAAGTCGTTCCAGTGCTTTAGCTTCTAAAGCTACCGGCTATCCCATTGCTAAAATCGCGGCTAAAATTGCTATCGGCTACCGCTTAGATGAATTGACCAATCCAGTGACCGGGCAGACCAGCGCTTGTTTTGAACCGGCTTTGGACTATGTAGTAACTAAGATTCCCCGCTGGCCTTTTGATAAGTTTTCTTATGCCGACCGGCGTTTAGGTACCCAGATGAAGGCTACCGGCGAAGTTATGTCTATTGGGAGAACTATGGAAGAGTCCTTAATGAAGGCTGTCCGGTCTCTAGAAGTAGGTGTTTATGGACTTTGGACTAAAGATGTAGAAGAAATGGATACCCAGACTCTAAAGGATAAGATGAGTAAATCTGACGATCAGCGTCTTTTCATTATTGCTGAAGCTATTCGGCGGGGAATTACTCTAGAAGAAATTATCCAGTTAACTGGTATTGACTTGTTCTTCTTGCGTAAAATAGATAACTTAATAGAATTGGAGAAAGAGATTAAGGAAAAAGGTTTGGAGGATCTAGACCTTTTGGCTAAGGCTAAAGAAAACGGACTTTCTGATCGTTACCTTTCTATGCTGACAGGGATAGCTGAAAAGGATCTTCGAGATAAGCGCTCAGAGAAAGCTATAGAACCTGTTTATAAGATAGTAGATACCTGTGCTGCTGAGTTTGAAGCAGGCACTCCTTACTACTATTCCACCTATGAACAAGAAGATGAGGTGGAAGTAACACCTAAGAAGAAAGTTTTAGTAATTGGATCTGGTCCTATTCGGATTGGTCAAGGAATAGAGTTTGACTACTGTTCTGTGCATTCAGTTTGGGCTCTTAGAGAAGAAGGCTGGGAATCTATTATTGTCAATAATAACCCGGAGACAGTAAGTACAGACTTCGATACTTCTGATAAACTTTACTTTGAACCGCTAACCTTAGAAGATGTAATGCATATTATTAATAAAGAGAAGCCAGAGGGAGTTATTGTCCAGTTTGGTGGGCAGACCAGCTTGAATTTAGCTTGGCCTTTAGTGAAAGAAGGAGTTAAAGTTTTAGGAACCAGTGTAGAAGATATTGACCGGGCAGAAGATCGAGAAAAATTTGACCAGCTCCTAGAAGAACTAAATATTAAGAGACCGCAAGGCGGAATGGCTACTTCTACAGAACAGGCTCTTAAGGTAGCTAACCAGATAGGATATCCGGTATTGGTACGTCCTTCCTATGTCCTAGGGGGAAGAGCTATGGAGATTATCTACCAAGACAAGGAAATGGTTGAGTACATGAAAGAAGCGGTGAAGGTTTCTCCAGACCATCCTATTTTGGTTGATAAATATTTAGAAGGTAAAGAAATCGAAGTAGATGCTATCAGCGATGGGGTAGATATTCTTATCCCAGGTATTACTGAGCATATTGAACGGGCGGGAGTCCACTCCGGAGACAGTTTAGCCGTTTATCCTACCCAGACAGTAGAGCAGAAAATCCTGGACAAAGTTATGGACTACACGTATAAGTTAGCCAGGGGATTGCAAATTAAGGGGTTATTCAATATTCAGTATGTGGTTCACCAGGATGAGGTGTATGTTTTAGAGGTAAACCCTCGGGCCAGTCGGACTGTGCCTTATTTAAGCAAAGTTACCGGGGTGCCTATGGTGGCTTTGGCTACTAAAATAATGCTGGGACATAACTTGAAGGGATTAGGATACCAAACCGGCCTTTGGCCATATCCAGGTTTTATAGCTATCAAAGCCCCTGTTTTCTCCTTTGAGAAACTTCTGAATGTGGATATTTCTCTAGGGCCGGAAATGAAATCTACCGGAGAAGTTCTAGGATATGATCAAGACTATACTAAAGCTCTCTACAAGGCTATGGTAGGAGCCGGCCTGGAAATTCCGGAGCAGGGAAAACGCTGCATCCTAGTGACCATTGCTGATCGGGATAAAGAAGAGGCTTTACCAATAATTAAAGGTTTTGCCGATCTGGGCTTCTGTATTTATGCTACTGCCGGGACCTCCCAGTATTTGAAAAAATCCGGTCTTCCTGTGCGTCGAGTGAACAAAGTGCGGGAAACCTATCCTACCATTATTGACCTGATTCGGGAAGATAAGATCAGTCTAGTAATTAACACCTTGACTAAAGGTAAAGTAGCGGAGAGAGACGGTTTCAAGATCCGCCGAATGACCGTAGAACACGATATAGCTTGTCTAACTTCTTTAGACACAGCCAGAGAATTCCTGAAAATGATTCAGATTATTAAAGACGGTAATGGGGTAGATGTCTACCCATTGCAAGTTTAAGATAAAGAAGGTGAGAGAATGCAAGCTGAGGGATTAATTGTTGCTCATCAGGAAGTAATACCAGGACACTATTCCTTAGTCTTAGCTAATGAAAGCATTGCCCGGCAGAGTAAGCCGGGGCAATTCTTGCATGTTCTCTGTGGAGAAAGTTATGACCCCCTTCTACGTCGGCCTATCAGTATTCATGCTCTCAATAAAGATAAGGGAGAGGTAACTCTCCTTTATCGTGTGGTAGGTCAGGGGACAAGCTTATTGGCACAGAAGAAGGTAGGAGAAAGACTAGATGTTTTAGGTCCTCTAGGGCAAGGTTTTATTCTACCTGAAGCAATTAAAAAGTTAGTTATTGTGGGAGGCGGAATGGGGATTGCTCCTGTCTTTGCTCTAGCCCAAGAAGCTATTGCTAAGGGAAAAGAAGTGTGTTTCCTAGCCGGGGCTCTAACGGAGAAAATGCTATTAGCTATTGAGGAATTAGAGGTCTTAGGAGTAGATTTAAGTATAGCTACTGACGATGGTAGCTTAGGATTTCAAGGCAATACTGTAGACCTGCTAGAGCGCCTTCTAGTGAAAGATAAGCCAGACTTAATCTGTGCTTGCGGCCCTAAACCTATGTTAAGAGGTGTAGCCCGCTTAGCTCTCTTAAAAGGGATAGATTGTCAGGTCTCTTTAGAGGAACATATGGCTTGCGGTGTAGGGGCTTGCCTGGGTTGTGTTTGTAAAACTAAGAAGAAAGACCAGAATACCTACAGTAAAGTTTGTAAAGATGGACCAGTCTTTTTAGCCAGCGAGGTGAATTGGGATGACTAGAAAGGTAGATTTGACAGTTAATATCGGTGGTATCCAAATGAAGAACCCGGTGACTACAGCTTCTGGAACTTTTAATTTTGGCCAGGAATATGGAGAATACCTGGATTTAAATAGATTAGGTGCTATTGTAGTAAAAGGCACCACCCTCTTACCGAAAGAAGGAAATCCTCCTCCCCGTTTAGTGGAAACCCCTGCTGGATTGCTTAATGCTATTGGCTTGCAGAATCCAGGGGTAGATCACTTGTTAGAGGAGGATTTGCCGTACCTGCAACAATTTGACTTACCGGTTATTGTTAATATTTCCGGTAATACGGTGGAAGAATATGTAGAGTTGACAGAAAAATTAAATCAAGCCCCAGGAATTGCCGGGATTGAAGTTAATATTTCCTGTCCTAATGTAAAAAAAGGGGGATTAGCTTTTGGTACTAAGCCCGAGATGGCGGCAGAGGTAACTAGGGCTATTCGGAAGGCTACTAGTCTGCCTTTGATTGTTAAACTTTCCCCCAATGTCAGTGATATTACAGAAATTGCCTGCAGTGTAGAGGATGCTGGAGCGGATGCTCTTTCTCTTATTAATACTCTTCTGGGAATGGCCATTGATATCAGAACTCGCAGGCCTAAATTAGGTAATATAATGGGTGGGTTATCAGGGCCCGCGGTGAAGCCAGTAGCTCTGCGGATGGTCTGGCAGGTAAGCCGGGCGGTGAAAATTCCCCTAATTGGTATGGGGGGGATCATGAGCACTGAGGATGCTCTAGAATTTATTTTAGCAGGAGCCAGTGCAGTAGCTGTAGGAACTGCTAGCTTTATTAACCCACGAGCTTGTGAAGAGATTGTCCAGGGCTTGGAGGATTATCTTCTTGAACAAAGAATAGATTCCATTAGGCAGTTAATTGGAGGATTGGAGGTTTAGAATGAAGGCTAGGGAAAAACTTATTGTAGCTCTAGATGTACCTAACTTGGCTTCTGCCCTAGATTTGTTGGAGAAACTAGAAGGGGAAGTGAAATACTTTAAGATAGGGCTGCAGCTATTCACTGGCGAAGGACCAGAAATAGTAAGACAGCTTACCCAAAGAGGAGGACAGGTGTTTTTAGACCTGAAATTCCATGATATACCTAATACAGTAATGGAGGCAGGGGAAAGAGCTGCTCATTTAGGGGTCTACATGTATAATGTTCATGCTGCCGGGGGATTAGAAATGATGAAAAAAACCAAGGAGAGAACAGTGCAGGTAGCCAATAAATTGGGAATTCCACAACCCCGAGTCATTGCGGTGACTGTATTAACCAGCATGAATCAGGTCACCTTAAACCAAGAAGTAGGGATAGAAAGGTCTGTAGAGGAACAAGTTGTGGCCTGGGCCAAATTGGCCCAAAGTGCAGGATTAGATGGAGTTGTAGCATCTCCTCAGGAAGTAAAAGCTATTCGTCAGGCTTGTGGATCTGATTTCCTCCTAGTTACACCAGGTATTAGACCTATTTGGGCAGCGGCTAATGACCAGAAGCGCATTATGACTCCTCAAGACGCTATTAAGTCAGGGAGTGACTTTATTGTAGTAGGACGTCCTATTACTGGGGCCCAAGACCCGCGGGAGGCGGCTAAGAGAGTCCTAGAAGAAATGGAGGCGGTTTAAGAATGGAAGAACAATTCAATGCTGAAACTAGGGAAGAAATATTAGAAATCTTTGATAAGGCCGGTGTGATGAAGAAAGGACACTTTCGTTTAACCTCTGGTCGTCATAGTGAAACATATTTACAATGCGCCCAATTGCTCCAATACCCTCAATATACTGCTATTGCCTGCGAAGCTTTAGCCAGGAATTTTTTACAAGATGAAGTAGAAGTGGTTATTGGCCCGGCTACAGGAGCCATTGTTTTAGCTTATGAAATGGCTAGAGCTTTAGAGACTAGAGCTCTCTTCACAGAGCGTGAAGGAGAAAAAATGGCTTTGCGGCGTGGTTTCCAAATTTATCCCGGGGAAAAGGTTTTAGTAGTGGAGGATGTGGTAACTACTGGGGGATCTGTGAAAGAAGTTATTGAGATTGTTCAAGCTCAAGGTGGAGATTTAGTAGGTGTAGCTTGCTTGGTGGATAGAAGCGGCGGCAAGACAGACTTTGGTACTCGCTTAGAGTCTTTATTAAAGCTGCAAATTGAAACCTACGATCCGGAAAGTTGTCCGTTATGCGCTCAAGGGATTCCTGTGGTAAAACCAGGGAGCAGGAAAATATAAGCGGTTACTAGAGTTCGTGGTATTAGATCCTTAGATCCAGCCCCCTTGTTGAAGGGGGTTATTTTGTGCCTATTTAAGTGGAGATGACGAGAAAAAGAGGTGCGGCCAGGTGGAATATGTAAGAAAATTTGTAGCTGTTTTTAGAGCTTTTATAGCTATAATAGTTATAGGTATTGTTGGGTTCATGTGTTTGGAGAAATATACTTTTTTGCAAGCTGCTTGGCTAACCATAACTACATTGGCTACTGTAGGATACGGC
>Ga0079099_1014659_pt1 | contig 12240 bp, 11 predicted proteins | sample ADurb_H2B_02_Slu_FD_77098 | JGI IMG/M metagenome (GOLD analysis project Ga0079099, IMG submission 77098) | Active sludge microbial communities from Illinois, USA, of municipal wastewater-treating anaerobic digesters - ADurb_H2B_02_SludgeMetaT... | ecosystem: Engineered > Bioreactor > Anaerobic >... | reverse complement strand
CATAAGTAAAGCATATTATATTGGGTTTTGTGCGACGCATAGTATTATGCTGAACACAAAACACATGTCTAAGGAGTTTCTATGAAAGCTGGCAGCGTTATTTCGTACATTCTCGCAGCAATCTTCATCATTTTTGGATTTTTGCTGCTTCTTGGGTCAGGTAGTGAAGATGCCCCTTCATGGATCGTCTATGGGATCATATTGCTCATTTTGGGATTTGTTCTGATATTTGCAGGCGTGCGCCTGGCAGCTGCGTCCAAACAGACCGTTCAGAATGTAACCCTCAATGTCGATCTCCCGGGCAATGTACAGATGGATACCATCAAGTGCCAATCCTGCGGCGCTCCTCTCGCCCCCGACGATATGAAACTTGTCAATGGGGCGATCACGGTGCAGTGCCACAGTTGTGGTACAACTTATCAGATTGCTGAACAACCAAAATGGTAAACAAATGAATAAGTTCAAGCATGTTTTCTTACTGTTAAGCATCCTTCTGCTGCTGATCCCGCTCGGATCAGCCCAGGCTCAGGATTATCGCTTTTCCCTCACTGCTTACGAGGTTGAAGCTTACCTTGAAGCGGATGGCACATTGACCCTGTATTACTATATGGCGTTTCAAAATGATCCTTCCGGGCATGCGATTGATTTTGTCGATCTCGGCTTACCCACCACTCAATACAAGCTTTCCGACATCAAGGCTGAAGTAAACGGCGTGAAAATGCCCCAGGTAAATGACTCAGCTTATGTCCAGGGGGCTGAGCTTGCCCTTGGTGAGTACGCCATCCAGCCTGGTCAATCTGGCATCGTCACGGCTTGGGTATATGGTATCAAAGGCGTTTTGAGCCCTTATGATGGTGCAGACCGGACAGATTATGCTAACTTCTTCTTCGTTCCGAACTATTTCGGATCGCAGTATGATAGCTCTCAAAATACCGAATACCGCATGACGATCATTCTGCCCCCTGGCGTTGGCGCGGAACAGGGTGTCTGGTATGAACCCTCAGGTTGGCCAGGGCCAAGCGAGCCTGAAGCCACCTTGACCACAGATGGTCGTGTCAACTATTCCTGGTATACGACCAACGCCGATGTCCACAGCGAGTACTTATTTGGTGCTGCTTTCCCTGCTTCCGCAATACCTGCAGGTGTTCTGACCACCAAGGAAACAATCCCATCTGACACCGGATCTAACGGGTCCACCACATCTCCAGTCGCTGGTTTTTTTTCCACGTTGTGGAAAAATATTCAATGCGCTTTCTTCCCACTGCTATTTATCGGCTTCTTTATTCTCATTATTCGACGAGGCAATAAGCAGACCACAAAACGCAAAATGCAATACCTTCCTCCAAAAATCTCAATCGAAGGCAAAGGTATCAAGCGTGGTCTCACCGCAGTTGAAGCTGGTATTCTACTGGAGGAACCACTCGACAAGATACTTACCATGATCCTCTTTGGGCTGATAAAAAAGGAATTGGTCACTGTGACCTCTCGTGACCCCCTGAAGATCGAAATTGTGGATCCCCTGCCGGAAGGTCTCTACCCTTACGAGCGAGCTTTCCTGGAAGCTTTCAAATCTGAGGACACATCCAAGCGCCGCACAGAGATTAAATCGCTGATGATCGACCTGGTCAAATCGGTTTCAGACAAAATGAAAGGCTTCAGCCTTCAGGAAACCAAGGACTACTACCAGGACATTATTCGGCGAGCCTGGGAAGCCGTTGAGACTGCCGAAACTCCTGAGATCAAGAGCGCTCAATACGACCACACCCTCGAGTGGACCATGCTCGACAAGGAATTCAACGACCGCACCGAACGCACCTTTACTGGCATCCCCGTGTTTGTGCCACGCTGGTGGCCACGCTACGACCCCAGCTATCATCCTGTGATGAGCAGCGGTGGCGGCGGTGGTTTGGCAGCCCCAACCACAGTCGGTGCCGGATCTGGCGGCAGCCGTCCTTCTATCAACCTGCCCAATCTGCCAGGCTCTGAATTCGCAGCTTCGATGGTACATGGCGCTTCAGCAATGGCTGCGGGTGTGATCGGCAATATAACTGATTTCACTTCCTCGGTTACCAACCGCACCAACCCGATTCCAGTCACAACAACCCCCCGTAGCGGGAGCGGCGGTTTCCGCGGGAGTGGCGGAGGCTCTGCCTGCGCTTGTGCCTGCGCCTGTGCTGGCTGCGCCTGTGCCTGTGCTGGCGGTGGCAGGTAATCATTTTTATACCTGGATCAACTTATGATGCGACAGCTCAGTGAAGGAATGTACCAATACGACATTGCAGATGCCGACTCCAAGTCGCGCGTCCATTTACGTGTCGATCCTGACCTGAGCGGTCTGATGGTGGTCAATGCCTCACGTGTTGTCCACCTCAACCCGACTGCCCTCTACATGGCTTTCCTCATCCTTGAAAAAGTCGACGAGAAAACCGCCCTGCAAGCGCTTCAAACCCGCTTCAATGCCCCCTCCGGGCAGTTAAAAGAGGACTACCTCGCCACACGTGCACGCGTGGAAGCTTTGATCGATCAAAACTCTGGCTTATGCCCGGTTTGTGACCTCGGACTTGATATGGACATGCCTTTTAGCCAGGAATTAAGCGCGCCTTATCGCATGGACCTTGCGCTCACATACCGCTGCAACAACGATTGTGCCCATTGCTACAACGCCCGCATTCGCAACTACCCGGAGCTATCCACCCAGAGTTGGAAGTCTATCCTTGACAGGATTTGGAGCCTGAAAATCCCCCACGTTGTTTTTACCGGCGGAGAACCCACCCTACGCCGGGATTTGCCGGAATTGGTTGCTTATGCCCAGCAAACAGGGCTTGTGGCAGGTCTCAACACCAACGGGCGAAAACTTTCCGACCCAGCTTACATTGCCGGGCTTGTCGAAGCTGGGCTTGATCATGTCCAGATCACCCTTGAGTCGAACCGTCCCGAAGTTCACGATCAAATGGTCCGCAGCCAGGGTGCCTGGCAACAAACAGTAGAGGGCGTGAGAAATGCTGTAAATAGCAAACTCTACCTCATGACCAATACCACACTCCTCGAAAATAACGAAGCATATCTGCTTGAACTCCTGGAATTCCTGCGGGATCTCGGCGTGCCAACAGTGGGATTGAATGCCCTGATCTATGCGGGCAAAGGCAGTACGGTGACCACCGGCTTGAAAGAGCAGGACCTGCCAAAGCTGCTTGAAATCGCGACCGACTTCACGCAAAAAAGCGGTCAGCGTCTGATCTGGTACACCCCCACCCAGTACTGTCACTTTGACCCTCTTCAGCTCGACCTTGGAATCAAGGGCTGTACCGCTGCTTATTACAATATGTGCATCGAACCGGATGGTCAGGTCATTCCCTGCCAGTCCTACTACGAAGCCCTCGGGGATTTTTTAAAAGTTCCATGGTCTGCCATCTGGGAACATCCGCTTGCGCTTTCTTTGCGCCAACGCAAGGACGTTCCGCAAGCATGCAAGACCTGTGACTTTTTCACGGAATGCGGTGGTGGTTGCCCTCTGGCTCGTGATCATCAAAACCCGCAGCCGATCTATCGTGATCTTGTGTTGAGAAGGAGCTAAACATGGCTGCAAAACAAACTAAACTACGCGAAAAGGAAACGGATGTTGAGCCTTTGACCCCTGGTTTGTACTCTTACCATACCGCTCCAGACTCGCCGGATCAGTTCCGCCTCCATCTGCGTGTTGAACCGGACGGCGAAGGGATCCTGGTAGTTAATGCTTCTATAGCGCTGCATCTCAACCGCTCTGCCACTGAATTTGCCTATTATCTGATCCAGGGCAAGGACAACATCCAGATCGTGGATGCCTTATCCGAGCGCTATGATGTTACCCGTGAAGTTTTGATGCGTGATGTCCAGTTCTTTATCGACCAGATCCTCTTCCTCAGCCGCAAGAAAGATCTCTCACCTTCTGCAACCATCGGATTTGAGTCGCATGTGTTCGAGAAAAACCTTAGTGCTCCCTTGCGCATCGATTGCTGCCTCACCTACCGTGGCTTCAATGAGAAAGATGACGCTTCTCTGATAGCTAACGAACTGACAACGGAAGACTGGAAAACACTCCTTACCCGGCTTTACAACGCCGGCATCCCCCATGTAATCTTTTTTGGTGGGGAACCTACTCTTCGTGCTGATCTCACTGAACTCATGGCTTTCACAGAGCAGCTCGGACTCGTCAGCGGGTTGGTCTCATCGGATCCCAAACTCAAGGATCCTGCATACCTTTTGCCCCTCATTGAAGCTGGCCTGGACCACCTTACTTTCTGCCTGGACCCCTCAAGCTCGGAAGATTTGCAGGGTTTGTCGAATATCCTTGATCAGGATCTTTTCACTTGCCTTCGCATGCCTGTCCATACCGACCGTGATTACCATGATCTCATCCATCAACTACTGGATCTTGGTGTCAATGCCTTTAACTTTATCCCGGAAGATGAGTATTCTCACGCACACGCCGGTAAATTGCAGCGCGAACTCGCTGAAAGCGGTGTCGCTTTTGTCGATGACATGCCCCTCACCTATCATCCCCACGCCCCAGAACCCCTCTTTAGCGTCTGGGACCCGGATTCACAGCCCGCTCAGCATTTTGTTATCCAACCGGATGGCAGCCTGACAAATCACGCCGGCAATCAAAACAATTATGGCAACTTGCTTCGAGAAGATTGGTCCACTCTTTGGTCCCGGGTAATGGCTGGAGGTGCGGCTTGAAAATCTCCGATTGGCATGATCGTTTCAAACTCCAGTCTTCCTGGACCCGCGACTTACGCAACTTCATTTTTGGAAAAGTCGACGCCCGGCCTGGGCAGTCCCTGTTGGATGTCGGGGTTGGCACGGGTGCTTTGCTGGATGAATACATTGGTCGCGGTCTGCAGGTTACAGGTCTGGATCTTGACCTCGAAAACTGTCAGTTTGCTCATCTCCACCCTTCAAAACCTGTCATTTTCAATGCTGACGCACACCACATGCCTTTCAAGGAGCACCAATTCGACCTGACGGTGACACATTATGTGTTACTCTGGGTCCACGACCCCGCCCAGGTGGTTTCTGAAATGGCGCGGGTTACCAAACCGGGAGGCTATGTAATCGCTTTTGCCGAGCCCGATTACCTTTCGCGAATTGATTATCCAGAGGTGTTCCAGGATATTGGAAAAATCCAAAATCGCTCATTAGCCTTTCGGGGTGTTGATCTCAGTATGGGTCGAAAACTAGGTCACATTTTCCGCACAATCGGATTGAGGGATGTCCGCCTTGGCTTACTTGCAGGGCAGTGGCGCTATCCGGAAAAAGATGTTTTTGATCATGAATGGGACATTATTGCATTTGATCTCGGCGGCATGGTTCCAGTAGATGAAATTCTAGCTATGAAGGACCGCGCACTGAAATCCTGGCTCAACGGAGAGGCTACTGTTTTTATTCCAACCTTTTACGCTTACGGAATGGTTTAGAGCCGGCTCAAATTCAGCAACTCTTCGCAAACGATGCGTGTGAAAAAGACAAGATTAGTACTGCTCGTCATCACGTTCGTCCTGCTTTTTTCCGTTCCCACCGCCTCTGGCACCAGCCAAACCCCAACCTGTTCATTCAATCCAACCGTCCAGGAGATCATCAGCCAGGTCACCCAGGACTCAGTGGCGCAGTGGATCCGCAACTTTAGCGGTGAAGACTTCGTCCCAATTGGTGGAGCACAGAGGAAAATTCTCACCCGGTACTCCTACCAATTATTTGATTATGCTGTACAGTGAGGGTTTACTTCGTTCGGTTAGGTTTACTTCGTACGGTGGGGGTTTACTCCCACCGCGCAGATCCCACAACCATTCGATCTATTTATTGGGGAAATAATCCGAGGGTAGGGGTGACGCATGCGTCGCCCTTGTACGTTAGCATCCATTGATGGAAACAGTCTTTCATTTTGGAACATACTCGAATGCGGATGGACTAAAGCCCATCCGTACGGTGGTGATTTATTTCGTTCGGTCAGGTTTACTTCGTACGGTGGGGGTTTACTCCCACCGCGCAGATCCCACAACCATTCGATCTATTTATTGGAGAAATAATCCGAGGGTAGGGGCGACGCATGCGTCGCCCCTACGTTAGCTTTAGCATCCATTGATGGAAACAGTCTTTCATTTGGAACATACTCGAATGCGGATGGACTAATACCCTGCTTCGCGGGCACGCGAGCCCATCCGTACGGTGGTGATTTATTTCGTTCGGTTAGGTTTACTTCGTACGGTGGGGGTTTACTCCGTACGGTGGGGGTTTACTCCCACCGCACAGATTCAACAACCATTCGATTTTATTTATTGGGGAAACAATCCCTTGGTCGGGGTGACGCATGCGTCACCCCTACGTTGGCATCCATTGATGGAAACAGTCTTTCATTTTGGAACATACTCGAATACGGATGGACTAATACCCTGTTTCGCGGGCACGCGAGCCCATCCGTACGCCTTAGTTCTTATTGTCTATCCTGGAATCAAAAGACCCAAGGATTCCTCCCAGGGTCTTCTCTGTCGGGGCGAAAGGATTTGAACCTTCGACCTCTTGCACCCCATGCAAGCACGCTAGCCGGACTGCGCCACGCCCCGAGAACATGCATTATACATGCACCCCCGCCTTTTCGCAAGGGTTCGAATTTTCCACTCTAAAATTCACATAAAACACCTTCCCGTTGGAATGAACCAAAAACGGCCTGACGGCATATTCTTATTGCAAAAAATACCGCTGCAACTCATCCTTTATAAGATCCAGCGTCGCAAAAGACCTCTCCCCCACAAACTTCCCCCCCAATGCACCCGGATTGATCACACGGCTGGATCCGACCTTCTCATTCCGAAAGCGATGCGAGTGCCCATGGATGACGTAATCATAGCCGCCGCTCGTGATCCTTTTCTCCAACTCTGTCCTTTGATCGCCGTGGATCATAAAGATGCGCTTGTCAGCCAGGTTCAAATCAAGCATTTGCTCACATTCAAACCTATCCGATAACCTCTCAGCCTTCGTAGAAATGTAAAATGAATCATCGCCATTCCCAAAAGACAAAAACAAAGAAAAATCTTTGAATTCTTCCAAAAGCTCGGCCGAGATCAAATCGCCCGCATGCAAGATGACCCGGATGCCCAGTGCTCTGAAAATATCGAGGGCATAACGCACACCGGGTCGATTGTTGTGAGTATCGGTCATTAATCCAATTAGCATGTATTCTCCATTTCTGAGGGGCTATTATAATCTTCCAGTAAAAAGCTCCCTGTGGTAAACTTAATCTGGTATAAAATGTGCAATCTTTAAGTCTGACTGGAGAACCCGACATGACTTCATCACTTCAACAAGGTATCGACGCGGCAAAATCAGGCATGATGGAACAGGCCCTGGTGCATCTCAAGGATGCGATTGTTGAGGAGCCTGAAAACGCTAATGTTTGGGTTTGGCTCGCTGCCATTATTGAAGATGAAGAAAAGCAGACTATTTTCCTCAAAAAGGCCCTCGAGATAGATCCTGCCAACCGCCCGGCCCAGCGTGGGCTGGCTTTCATTGAACGTAAAAAATACATCCCGCCCAAACCTGGGGAGAAGCTTTCGGACTACACCAAGCCCATCGGCGTTTTTAAGACCCCTTCACAGGCTGCAGCAAACGTCGCTGCCTCTGCCCAGGCAGATCGCCCTGCGCCTCAGCCACAGCCTGTTGCCGTCAGCCCCCAACCGGTTGCCGCACCGCAGCCAGTTGCTACGCCTGCTGCACGCCGGCCCTGGCTGGACATTCTGCTTTACGGCTTGACTCTGACCGTTTTCATCATCATCGGGATCCTGATTGGCACCACACTCTTAAACGTTGAGATACCTTTCCTCTCCCGTCCGACCCCGGTCCTTGTGACGCAACCACCTTCTGAAGGCGTTTTTGCCCTTAACGGAGGTCAATACGCCGAGATGGAGCTCTTTTACACCCTCCCGGAAACAGAAGAAGGCATCCCACAGCTGGCCAATAAAAAACCTTCTGTCGTGATTAACGCTCTCTTCGTTACTCTCGATAAGCTGCAGTTGATAAACGAGAAGGGCGAAGCCATCCCTTACTCAGCTACTCCAGCGGAAAACAATATGAGTGTATTGGAGCCTGCGCAAGAACTAATGCCAGGGCGCTACTGTGTTGTTCTAAAATTTAACCCCGAAAAGACCGAAGCTCTTTACTGGTGTCTGAAAGTAATCGATTGATTTCCAGCCAGATGCCAATCCAATATCAAATCATCCCAGGCGACCTTTATGCATGAATTGAATACGATTCTTCAAAAAAAACTTCTTGCAGAGAAGATCAATCAGTATGTCGTTTATTCCCCATACATTGCCCGTAAAGCCAAAGCTGGCCAATTCGTGATATTGCGCCTCGGTGATGACGGCGAACGTGTGCCTATGACGATTGTTGATCACGATTCTGGCGAAGGTACCATCACCCTGATTGTTCAGACGGTCGGCAAAAGTACCATGATGCTCGAGGCTCTCCAGCCGGGAGAGATCATCCATGATGTCTTGGGTCCCCTTGGCAATCCTTCCGAGGTCAAGAATTACGGCAAAGTTGCTGTGATTGGCGGTGGTGTCGGCGCAGCGGTTGCTTATCCGGTCGCCAAAGCGCTCAAACTGGCTGGCAACCATATCACATCGATTGTTGGTGCCCGCAGCAAGGACCTCATCATCCTCAAATCGGAACTTGAACAGGTCAGTGACCGCTTTCTGCTCACAACCGACGATGGTTCTTATGGGCTGCATGGGTTTGTCACCGACCAGCTGCGCATGCTGCTTGAGGCTGGAGAACGATTCGATTACATTCTTGCAATTGGACCGCTTTTCATGATGCGAGCTGTCGCAGACCTAACCCGCCCTTATGGGATCCCAACCACCGTCAGTCTCAACACGATCATGGTCGATGGCACTGGCATGTGCGGCGGCTGCCGGGTGCAGGTGGGTGACAAGATCAAATTTACCTGTGTCGACGGTCCGGAATTCGATGGCCACCTGGTGGATTTCGACATGGTCATTCACCGCAATCGCACCTACGACGACCCTGAAGACTGTCGCCTAGACAACCAGGTTGCTGAAATTGAAATTGAGTTGCTCGAAGAGCAGGCACCTCAATCTGGCAAAGCGCGCCAGGTAATGCCCGAACTGCCTGCGCATGAACGCATCCGCAACTTTCAGGAAGTCGCGCTGGGTTTCACTCCCGAGCAAGCCCTCCTGGAAGCTGAGAGATGCCTCCAGTGCCGGAAACCCCTCTGCGTGGACGGGTGCCCGGTTTCCGTCAAAATTCCTCAATTCATCCAGCTTATCAAAGCCGGCGATCCTGTTGGCGCCGGTCGACTGATCAAGACTGATAACGCGCTGCCGCGCGTCTGTGGTCGCGTTTGCCCGCAAGCGGAGCAATGCGAGGGTGCATGCATCCTTAACCGTAAAGGCAAATCAATCGCCATCGGCGCGCTCGAACGCTATGTCTCAGATGCGCTTGCCGCCACTGAGCCTCAAACTCAGCCATCTCCAAACCGGACCACTTTCAAGGCCGCCATGATCGGTTCCGGACCAGCCAGCCTGAGCTGTGCTGGTGATCTTGCTCGGGCTGGTGTGCAGGTGACGGTTTTTGAAGCCTTCCACGATTTTGGTGGTGTTTTGCGCTATGGCATTCCGGAATTCCGCCTTCCCAAATCTATAGTCGCTCAGGAAGTCGACTCCCTTTCACAAGCGGGCGTCAAGTTCGTGCCAAACACTCTGATCGGCGCTACTTTCACCATTGACGAGTTGTTGCACGATGAGAAATTTGACGCGGTGTTCATTGGAACCGGCGCAGGCTTGCCCAACTTCCTGGGTATCGAAGGAGAATCGCTGGTTGGCGTCTATTCTGCCAACGAATTTCTGACGCGTGTCAACCTCATGAAGGCTTACGAATATCCGTACGTTGATACGCCTATCCTCAACATGCTCAATAAAACCGTGGGCGTTTTCGGGGGCGGCAACACTGCCCTCGACTCAGCCCGCGTCGCCCTGCGTCTCGGAGCAGCCAAAGTTTACATCATCTATCGCCGCACCCAAGCCGAAATGCCCGGCCGCAAAGAAGAAATCGAGCATGCCATCGCTGAAGGCGTCGATTTTGCCTACCTGAGCGCCCCGCTGGAGTTCCATGGGAATGAAGAAGGCCGGCTCACCGGCGTTCGCCTGCAAAAAATGGAGCTCGGTGAGCCCGACGCGTCCGGCCGGCGCCGCCCTGTTCCCCTTGAGGGATCGGAATACGAGCTAGAGCTTGAAATTGCCATTGTAGCCATTGGAAATGGATCCAACCCCATTATCCACCGTACAACCCCCGGGTTAAAGGTGGACAAGTGGGGGCACATCCAAGTTGACCCTGAAACCTTGCAGACCTCCATCCCGGGCGTCTACGCGGGGGGAGATATCGTCACAGGCGGTGCGACGGTCATCAAGGCGATGGGCGCCGGACGTAAAGCCGCAGCCAGCATTTTGCGGCAACTCGGCTTGGTACCGCAACCATGACCAAAATCGTGTGCCTGGGCGCAGGCAGTTCTTCCTTTGGGCAGAGCACTCTCATCACCCTCTTGCGCAGTGAGGTGCTCGAAAATGCTGAGCTTGCCCTGGTGGATACCAACCCCGAATCGCTTGCCATCATCACCGATTTCGCAAATTGGCTCAATTCCGCCTGGAACTACCAAAAAACGATTACCAGTCACATCTCCCACAAAACCGCCCTGAAAGGGGCGGATTTTGTCATCTCAGCGGTCGAGGTGCAGCCTCGCGAGCAGCTCTGGCGTGAGGATTTCGAACGTACGCTGCCGCTTGGGATCCGCCAACCTTACGCTGAAAACGGTGGACCCGGCGGCTTCGCGCATGCGGCACGCAACGTTAACACCATCCTGGGCATCGCTCACGACATGGAAGAACAGTGCCCCGATGCCTGGTTCATCAATTTCACCAACCCCATGCATCGCATCTGCTACCTGATCCATAAGTATTCGAAAATCAAAGTAGTGGGGCTCTGCCATCAGCTGGCTGCAGGTTACGCGATGGTCGCCAAAGCCCTCGCCTCGCAGTATCAGCTTTCAGGAGCCAACGACTTTCTAAGTACGCATGCTGACCCTTGCAACGATAAGCCCATGGCGCACATGGCTGCCCAGGGTTTAGAGCATTTTGCCATCAAAGCTGCCGGCCTCAATCACTTCACCTGGTTACTCGAACTAACCGACCGTAAGACCAACGAAGACCTCTATCCGCGTTTCCGCCAGGCCTGGCAGGAATTGCTTCAAAGTTTTGAACCGCTTACCCGCCGCATTTTTGACGCCTTTGGTCTTTTCCCGATCCCGGGGGATGAACATCTATGCGAGTACCTGCCCTGGATGTCCGATCCCGTTGAAAAACCGTGGGAAAAGTTTGATATCTCACTCTACGACTGGGCATACTTTGCCAAGCACCGCGACCTTATTTGGCAGCAACTCAAGCAGGATATCCTCGCAGGTGCGCCTTCGCAGGATTACACCAGCGTGCATTCGGAAGGTGCGATTGAAATCATCGAAGCGATCCTCACAGATGCCAACCTCGCCTGGGAGGCGGTCAATATTCCCAACGCTGGTCTGATCGAAGGTTTGCCTGATGATGCCATCGTTGAAGTGCCTGCAGTCATCAACCACAGCGGAATCCATGGCCAACCTATCGGCTCTCTTCCAAAAGGAATCACAGCTTTGCTGCAGCGGGAAACTGTTACAAGCCAGTTATGCATCGATTCCATCGTTAAGGGCGATCGCAAGCTGGCTCTGCAGAGCCTCTTGCTCGACCCAACCATCACCGATCTTGACCAGGCAGAACGCGTTCTCGAACAGATTCTGACCAGTTCAAGCCATTTTCTCCCCCAATTTTTCAGCTAAAGGAAACCCAATGAAAGATCCCAAAATTATTGATATTGGCGATGCACCCCGCAATCCAGACAACCTGCGCTCAGCCTTTGCTCGTGGTCTGACCGAACCGCTTTCATCCAAAGGGTGGCCGCGCTGGCTTGTCTTTGTTTTGGCACTCGTCGGTTTGGTATATGTGCTCAATCCTACCCTCGGTATCTTCGAGCTTTTTCCGGATAACCTCCCGATTATTGGCAATTTGGATGAAGGGCTTGCCTATATCCTGATCTTGCATGGATTGGTTGAGCTGTTTGAGGGCGGCAAGAAAAACAAACTCGATTAGGAGATTTTTTAATGCG
>Ga0079099_1024082_pt1 | contig 12315 bp, 8 predicted proteins | sample ADurb_H2B_02_Slu_FD_77098 | JGI IMG/M metagenome (GOLD analysis project Ga0079099, IMG submission 77098) | Active sludge microbial communities from Illinois, USA, of municipal wastewater-treating anaerobic digesters - ADurb_H2B_02_SludgeMetaT... | ecosystem: Engineered > Bioreactor > Anaerobic >... | reverse complement strand
CGCCGCCTCTCTGACCGCCAAAGAACATATCGAAAATGCTGCCTAAATCATCGAATCCGCCCCCTCCAAAACCACCAGCTCCAAAGTTAGGGTCATTAGCAGCATGACCAAAGCGGTCATAGTTAGCTCTCTTGTTAGCATCGCTCAAAACCTCATAAGCTTCCGTTACTTCTTTGAACTTTTCTGCCGCTGAATCGTCCCCTGGATTAACATCAGGGTGGTACTGGCGGGCTAGCTTACGATAGGCCTTTTTTATCTCTGCCTCAGCAGCGTCCTTACTTACTCCTAATACTTCATAATAGTCCCTTTTACTCAAATTTGTGCACCACCTTTTAAATCTCCCAAACTAGAAAAAGGGCAGAAAGTTGGGAAAACCTATTTTTCTGCCCTTTTCACTATTCTATGACTTACTTTTGCTCTTCATCCTTAATTTCATATTCAGCATCTACAGTCTGACCATCTTTCTTAGCTTCTCCTGAAGGAGCCTGTTCTTGTGCATTCTGTTGATACATAGCAGTAGTTAAAGCATATGTAGCTTGCGCTAACTCTTCCGTTTTCTTCTTAATGTTTTCAATGTCGCTGCCTTCTAAAGCAGACTTTAACTCTGCTACTCCTTTTTCAATCTGTTCTTTTTGCACAGGAGTAGCTTTGTCCCCAAAGTCTTTGAGGGCTTTCTCGGCAGAATAAATTAGACTGTCAGCCTGATTGCGGGCCTCAATTTCTTCTTTCCGCTTCTTATCTTCTTCCGCATAAGCTTCTGCATTTTTCACCATTTCCTCTATCTCTTTATCATTCAAACCAGTAGAGCTAGTAATAGTGATCTGCTGCTTGTTCCCAGTAGCCATATCTTTAGCAGATACGTTCACAATACCGTTGGCGTCTAAATCAAAAGTAACCTCAATTTGTGGAATTCCCCTTGGTGCTGGCGGAATATTAGTTAGATGGAATCTGCCTAAAGTCTTGTTATAAGCTGCTAGTTCCCGCTCACCTTGCAGAACATGAATCTCTACGCTGGTTTGATTATCAGCGGCAGTAGAGAAAATTTGGCTCTTGGAAGTAGGAATAGTAGTATTTCTTTCAATGATTTTAGTGAATACCCCGCCTAAAGTCTCAATACCTAAGGAAAGAGGAGTAACATCTAGAAGCACTACGTCTTTTACTTCTCCTGCCAAAACTCCAGCTTGGATAGCAGCTCCAATAGCCACACATTCGTCAGGGTTAATACCTTTGTGAGGGTCTTGGCCAATGAGTCTCTTAATAGCTTCCTGAACAGCCGGAATTCTAATAGAACCTCCTACTAGGACTACTTTATCAATATCCTCCGGCTTCAATCCTGCATCTGCAAGAGCTTGACGAGTAGGTCCCATGGTCTTCTCTACTAAATCAGCAGTTAATTCTTCAAATTTGGCTCTAGTAATAGTCATCTCCAAGTGTTTCGGACCATCCTCGCCCATAGTAATAAAAGGTAGACTCACAGGTCTGCTCTGAATACCGGAAAGATCGATTTTTACTTTTTCTGCTTCGTCTTTTAGTCTTTGTAAAGCAATTTTATCATTGCGTAAATCTATTCCGTTTTCTTTTTTAAATTCATCAGCCATATATTCTATTAGCTTTTGGTCAAAATCATCTCCACCTAGGCGATTATTCCCGCTGGTAGCTTTTACTTCAAAAACTCCATCACCAATTTCTAAGATGGAAACATCGAAAGTTCCGCCCCCTAAGTCATAAACTAGAATGGTTTGTTCCTGCTCTTTATCTAGCCCGTAAGCTAAAGCAGCCGCAGTAGGCTCGTTGATGATCCTTAGAACCTCTAAGCCGGCGATTTTTCCTGCATCCCGGGTAGCCTGCCGTTGGCTGTCGGAGAAATAAGCAGGCACAGTAATAACTGCTTTTTCCACCGTTTGGCCTAAGTAGGCTTCGGCATCTTGCTTCAGCTTTTGCAAAATCATAGCAGAAATTTCTTGAGGAGTAAATTGACTATCATCAATCTTGACCTTATAATCTGTCCCCATCTCTCTCTTGATAGAGATAATAGTACGATCCGGGTTAGTAATAGCTTGCCTTTTAGCCACTTGACCTACCATTCTCTCCCCGGTTTTGGAAAAGGAAACTACTGAAGGAGTAGTCCGGGCTCCTTCTGCATTAGGAATGACTACAGGCTCTCCACCTTCCATTACAGCTACTACTGAGTTAGTAGTTCCTAAGTCAATACCAATCACTCTACTCATTTTATCTTTACCTCCTAAATCCTAATTGCTAATTTTTAATTACCCTTAGCTACTTTAACCATAGCCGGGCGAATAGTTTTTTGGTGTAAATAGTAGCCTTTCTGCAAAACCTCTACCACTGTATTTTCTTCCACCAAGCCATCGCATTCTACTTGCATAATAGCTTCATGACAATGGGGATCAAAGGCTACTCCAGTCTCTTCTATGGGTTCTACCCCTGCTTTATTCATTACTTCTTTTAATTGCCGGAGAATCATTTCCATTCCTGTCAGTAAAGCTTCCACCTGCTGAGTCTTTTGAGCTGAAGAGTAAGCTCGCTCCAAATTGTCTAGGACTGGAAGGAATTCCATAATTAAATCGGCATTGGCATTTTTAGTTAATTCCATTCTTTCCCTAGCAGTTCTTTTTTTATAGTTATCAAAATCAGCATAAAGGCGCTGCAGGCGCTGCTGATATTCAGCTATTTCTTGGTCTTTAGGATCTTTAGCCTCTTCCTGAATTTCTTCTTGGATATTGCCTTCTGGGGAGGCTTCCTGCCCTTGTTCTTCCACTAAGTTATCTTCACTCATTCTTCACCCTCCTCTTAAAAATCCATTCCTTCCACGGGCTGTTCCGGTCTGAAGGACTTCTCATCCCTTTTCTTGATAATGGTGTTGATCCGGAGAATAGCTTCCGCTACCTCTCCGGCAGCCCTTAAAGCATGCAGCTTAACTAAAGCCGGGTCTAATACCCCTAATTCCAACATATCTACTACTTGACCTGTATCGCAATCTATTCCTAAAGAGTCCTTTCCGCCCTCAGCTTGAGCTGCTTCTACGTCACCTATAGCTTCCAAGGCATTAAAGCCGGCATTGGTTACAATCTGAGCCAAGGGTCTTTTCAGGGCCTCAATAAGACAATCTACTCCGTAAGCAGCCATACCTTTGGTGGTACGGCGTAATTTTTCCAATTCTCTGGAGATGGCTAATTCAGTAGATCCCCCTCCGGCCACCACTCCTCCTTTAAAAGCGGCCTGGACAGAAGAAGCGGCATCTTTAGCAATTCTTTCCCTCTCCTCCACAACTTCTTCCGTAGCTGCCCCCACTAGAATTGTGGCTAAAGGCTTACCTTTACCTCCTAGAAGTCTAATCTGTTCTAGCTGTTCATCTTCCAAAACTTTTTCCGCATAACCAAGATAGTTTTTTAATTCCTCAGGGCTTTTTCTTAAAGTAGTCCTTTTAATAATCCGGGCTCCGGTATGCTCTGCAGCTTTCTGCAGTTCACTATTGGCCACTCGCTGGACTACCATTATACCTCGGTCAACTAGAATTTCTTCTGCTAGATCATCCACACCTCGGTCTACTAAAACCAAATTAACTCCTAAGTCGACAATTTTATGTATGTTATTGGCAAATTGGGCTTGCAGTTCCAGATATTTATTGAATCCGCTCTCAGTAGTTAAAGCTTCCTCTTCCAGCTTCTCAGGCTCTAGAGCATCATCAATGATCAGAACTTTGGCCCCTTTTAATTCCTTGGGCATCTCCCGATTCATTCGTTCTTTGTTCAATAGAATACCTAAAAAAACCTGACTTTCTGCTCCTTCCACTGATTTGACCGCTTCTGCCAGTTTAAAGCCCGGCTCCCCTAATTTCTCTTCTCCTACCAGTCGGGCAGCTTGGATAACTAATTGAGCAATATCTTCATTCTCCCGACCTGCCACTAAAGCAATTTGTCTTAAGAGAGGGCTATCCACTCCGGCAACCTTGATAACCCTCTTTTTAATTTCTGCTTCAGCCCCCTTAATTCCCAATTTGACTCCTTCGATAATCCGGGTTACGGGGACCCCTTTGACCGACTGGTTTATCCCCTCGCTAACCAAGGCTCCTGCCATAATAGTAGCAGTAGTAGTCCCATCCCCGATTTCTTCTTCCTGAGCTTTGGCTATATTAATCAGCATCCTAGCTGCTGGGTGATTAACATCCATTTCCTCTAGAATGGTTACCCCGTCATTGGTTACAATGACATTGCCAAACTTATCTACCAACATGGTATCTAGGCCTTTAGGCCCGATAGTTCCTTCCACTGCAGAAGCAATAGCACGAATTGCCCCTCCGTTAGTTAACAGAGCTGATAAACGTTCATCCACCTCTGAATTAGTAGCTACCTGCTTTACTGAACTCACCTAACCATCCTCCCTGGCCTAACCGTTCATTTTAGTCAAGATTTTTCCCAACAACTGGGCTACAAACTCTACTACCGAAACCACTTTCCCATAGTCCATCCGGGTAGGGCCCAATACTCCAATGGTGCCAAAGGTTTTCCCCCCCACCTGATAGGAGGCGGTAATAATACTGCAATCCTTAATATCCAGATATTTATTCTCTTCCCCAATAATTACCCCAACTTCTCCCACCTTATTATTATCTGCTAAAATCTGGGAAAGTAGGTCATTTTTCTCTAGTGTGCCCAATAATGACTTAAATTTATCCAGATTTTTAAACTCAGGATGATCTAAGATCTTCACAGTACCTTCCAGATAAATCTTTTCCTCGGGATTATCCAAAGCTCGGTTAAACAAGGCCATGGTCTGTTCTAAAAGATCAGAACCTATTTTAATAGTTCTTTCTATCTCCTGCCAGCCTAATTTTTCAATTTTCTCCAGGCTGGCTCCCTTTAACTTATTGTTTAGCAACCAAGTAATCCCCTCCAACTGCATGGGATCTAGGGGTTTTTCCAATTCTACTACTTTATTGCGGATTAATCCTGTATCAGTAATCATAACTACCATTACTGATCTTTCTTCTAGGGGAATCAGCCGCAAGTGTTTGAAAGTACTTTCCTGCCAGCGCGGACCCTGAACTAAAGAAATATAATTGGTTACCTGAGCCAAAAGCTTGGAGGTTAGTTTAATCAACTGGTCCATTTCCTGGCGTCTTTCTTCATATTCTTTTTGAATATAATAAGACTCCAGAGGAGTCAACTCCTCTTTCTGCATTAAGCAGTCTACATAGAACCGATAACCCTTATCAGAAGGAATTCTCCCTGCAGAAGTATGGGGTTGAGCCAGATAGCCCCGCTCCTCTAAATCTGCCATTTCATTGCGAATGGTAGCAGCGCTGATTCCCAAACCATAGTTGCGGGATATAGCACGAGAACCTACTGGTTCTGCACTATGGATATAGCTGTCCACAATGGCTTGAAGAATCTTCTTTTTTCTCTCATCCATTGTATCCATATGCTCTTCACCTCTTCTTTAGCACTCACCTACAACGAGTGCTAATACTTCTACAATAAAAAATAGCACTTGCCTAAAAATTTGTCAAGAACCTGCAGACAATTTTTAAAAAATTTTTAGGGTAAAAACTCCTGAAAAACCTGGTTAGCCAGGTATAAACCCCTTCTAGTCAGGCGAAGAGATTTTTTCTGTTCCTCCACTAAACCTAGTTCCCTCAACTTTCTTAGCTGCTTAGGATAAACTTCTTCTAGGGAATGTCCGAAACGCTGGCGGAATTCAGCAAAACTTATTCCCTCCCGTAAGCGTAAGCCTTGCATCATAGTTTCTCCCATCTCTAGCTCAGGACAAATAGCCTCCCTTTCCAGGATGGGACTTACTCCAACAGCTAGCTTCTGCCAGTAGTCCTCCGGGGAAAGTAGATTGAAAAACCTCTGCTTCTGCCAGTAAGAATGCGCACCAGGTCCTAAACCTAAATATTCTTTATTCTGCCAATAGATCAGGTTATGGCGGCATTCCTTTCCCGGTTTAGCAAAATTGGAGATCTCATAGTGAACATAGCCTTCCCCAGCTAAAAAATCTATAGTTTCCTGATACATGGCTAAATCTATTTCTTCATCCACAGGAGCTATCTGCCCCTGTTCCAACTTTTTCTCTAGAACAGTTCCTTCTTCAATAACCAGATTGTAAGTAGAAAGATGTTCTGGCTTTAGTTCTACAGCTTCTTGCAAAGTCTTCTGCCAATCAGCTAAATTCTGCCCAGGCAAAGCAAAAATTAAATCCAGATTAATGTTGTTAAAACCCACTTCCCGAGCTAAATGGAAGTTCTGTAAAAATTCTTCCCGGCTATGAATTCTGCCTAGGATCTGTAAGAATCGGTTATCTAGGGATTGGACTCCAAAACTAAGCCGATTGACCCCTGCGCCTAGCAAGGTTTCCAGCTTCTCTCTATCCACTGTTCCCGGATTGGCCTCCACGGAAATCTCCGCTTGGGAAGAAAGGGGAAAATGCTGATAACAGCAATCTAGGATCTCGGCCAACTGCTTGGACTTCAAGCAGGTAGGAGTTCCTCCCCCTAAGAATAAGGTAGGAACTTGAAAAGGGAAAGGAGCTAAATCCTTTCCCCATAATTTTATTTCTTTTTTTAAACCCTCTACCAAGCTATCCGCTAGTCCCTCCTGCCAAGGATAAGAGTTAAAAGCGCAGTAAAAGCATTTCCTCAGGCAAAAAGGAATATGCAGATAAATACCTATCTCCTTCATTTCTACCTCTACTCTACTTCTAGAATAGCTAAAAAGGCTTCCTGTGGAATTTCCACACTGCCGATTTGTTTCATGCGCTTTTTGCCCTCTTTTTGCTTTTCCAGAAGCTTTCTCTTTCTAGTGATATCACCGCCATAGCACTTCTGTAAAACATTCTTGCGCATGGCCTTTACTGTTTCTCTGGCAACAACCTTATTGCCGATAGCAGCTTGCAAAGGTACTTCAAACATTTGCCGCGGAATAATTTCCTTTAGTTTTTCCACCAATTGTTTTCCCCGTTGGTAAGCTTTGTCGCGATGTACAATAAAGGAAAGAGCATCGACAACGTCACCATTAACTAGAATATCCAGTTTTACTAGCTTAGATTCCTCATACCCCGATAATTCATAATCAAAGGAAGCATAACCCCTGGACCGGGATTTCAATTGATCAAAGAAGTCCATTAAAATTTCCCCTAGAGGCAGATGATAGGTCAGCATGACCCTGTTCTCATCTAAATACTCCATATTTTTAAAGATGCCTCTCCGGTCTTGACAAAGATCCATTAAAGTCCCCACATAGTTATTGGGGGCAATAATAGTAGCCTTAACGAAAGGTTCCTGAATAGCTGTAATCTCGGTAGGAGAGGGCAGCTCCGCCGGATTATCTATTTCTATCAGTTCATGGTTGGTCTTGATAACCCGATAAATGACACTAGGGGCAGTGGCAATCAAACTAAGATTATATTCCCGCTCCAGGCGTTCCTGAATAATTTCGGCATGCAATAAACCCAAAAAGCCACAACGGAAACCAAAGCCTAAAGCTGCTGAGGTTTCCGGCTCATAGGTTAGAGACGCATCGTTAAGCTTAAGTTTGGCTAAAGCATCCCGTAAATCGTCATAGTCTCCGGTATCAATAGGATAAAGTCCGGAAAAAACCATGGGGTTTACTTGCCGATAGCCGCTCAAAGGCTCTGAAGCAGGATTATCAGCGCTGGTGACGGTATCCCCTACCCGAGTATCTCCTACATTTTTAATGCTAGCAGCAATGAAACCTACTTCCCCTACCGCTAGTTGGTCAATGGAAGTCATATCCGGCTTAAATACCCCTAATTCAGTAATCTCAAATTCTTTTTCAGTAGCCATCATTCTGATTCGCATGCCCGGTTTAAGACAGCCTTCCATAACTCTGAGGTAAACAATTACCCCTTTGTAAGGATCAAAATGTGAGTCAAAGATGAGAGCCCGCAAGGGTTTCTCCTTCTCCCCTTGGGGGGAAGGAATACGTTCCACAATAGCCTCTAGAGTTTCTTCAATCCCTAGACCTACTTTGGCACTAGCTAAAATAGCTTGATCGCCATCTAGACCAATGATCTCTTCTATTTCGCGTTTTACTCTCTCCGGTTCTGCACTAGGCAGGTCTACTTTATTAATGACTGGAATAATTTCTAAATTATGTTCTAAGGCCAGATAGAGATTGGCTAAAGTCTGAGCCTCAATTCCCTGGGAAGCATCAATAACCAATAAAGCTCCTTCGCAAGCGGCCAGACTGCGGGAAACTTCATAGGTAAAGTCTACATGGCCGGGAGTATCAATTAGGTTAAGAATATACTCTTGACCGTCTTTAGCCCGATAGTTCAAACGCACTGATTGAGCCTTGATAGTAATACCCCGTTCTCTTTCCAAATCCATTTTATCTAGAACTTGGTCATCCATCTCCCGAGCAGTTAGGGCCCCTGTAAATTCTAGTAAACGATCCGCTAGAGTAGATTTACCATGATCAATATGAGCAATAATGGAGAAATTTCTGATTTTTTCTGGTGAGACAGATCCTTTCAAACTCATTGTGTTACCTCCGTTAAGTTATTCCCCTTTAAGCTTAGTAACCTGCAGATTCCCTTCGCCGTCCTGGTAGACATCGAAAGCTTTGCTAGGGTTATCATTACGATAAATCTTATCCCCAACTTTTAATACTACTCCTGGGTGAATAAAAGCTGCCTCAATCTTCTTATCAGCAGGCACCTCTATATGAGTGGGAGAACCTGATGGACAGCCCAATTGCTGAATCAGTACATTATCCCCGGCCACAATCTTCCCTCCTCGGAAAATGCCCGGCTGACCTTCCACTTTTACTTCACCTTTACCAATCAACTGAGAATTGTAACAGCCTAAACCATTGATATAAATGCTTCCGCTAGACTCTAGATGGGAATTTTGTACATAATAGACCGAAATATCAGCGGTGGCATTGGCAAAGTAATTGCCCAGGCTCTTAATGACATTATTAACATCCTGATAAAGTTTAGGCAAATCGTTAATCTTTTCCGGAGGATTCTTTTGATAGATGCTAACTTTTGCTAAACTTTCTTTTAACTGGTCAGCTAAATATTTTTCGATAGGCTCTACTTCTTCTGTGATCTGTTTAATTAATTTAAAGAAGGCAGGAAAACGAGAAGATAAAAGGACATTGATAATTTTTCCTTCTGTTATTTCTTGAGCTGCTCCTGCTAAAATCTTAGCTCTTAGCTGCATAGCGGCATCTAGTAAATCTTTAGTCTGTCCATTGAGCTGATGAAGTTTAGCCACCAAGGAATCATAGACCAGTCTAAAACGACCGGAAAAAACCTGGCTATCAATAAGATTTTTATGAATAATTATTTTGCCTCCGGAGAGTATCTCGGCTTGGTGAACTCCTCCTTTAACTTCCAAATCCCCTAGGGTTTCTATTTTAACACCCTCATGGACAGAACGCATAATAATTAGATGCCCTTTGAAGATAAGGGGGCCTTTATCTAATACTACATCACCATTAATAGTGTAGATAGGGTCAATATAAAGACCGCTCCCTCCGATCATGGGACGCCCCGATTCCGTAGCTATAGCCGTTAGCCCATCATCACTTAGGACCACACCCTTATCTATCTTCAGTTCCCGGTCCTTAACCGGAGGAGCCGGGACTGCATTTCCCAAAATATCCATACCATCTTCTCCGGGTTCCGGCAAATGCTTGACAGCTACTACTTCCCCTTCCTCCACAGAAGGCACCATTTTCTTATCTTCATCTTTGAAGAGATATTCGATATAGCCATCCTTTCCAGGTATAAAGGGTTTACCCTGGGCTACCAAAGCAGGCTTGCCATCAGAAGCCTGAATAGCTGATTCTAAAGTTAGCCGATCAATTCCATAAGTTACCCCTGCTTCCTGTACAGCTATCAATACTTCTTCTAAAGTCATAGGCTGGGGCTGTATCTCTTCTACGTCTGCTTCCACTAGAAGCCTATTACTAGGTGGATAATCTGCAAGAGTAGACTTGATTCCTGCTTCCATAATCATTACTAAATAAGCACTCATCCTATCCGGGGAAACTTCCACTTCCAACCGGCGTACTGGCTCTTGGTTAGCTACCACTAGCTCTACCATATCTTCAGCTATCACAGGAGTAATTTTTTTAATTTCCTGTCCGTTAATTAAAACTTTAACTCCTTTTCCTGGCTGAATACGAGCAGGAATCCCTCCTTCTTTAGGAGAGGCTATCTCTACCTTACCACCAATAACAGCCACTGTTCCATTAGGATTCTCCTGCATTGATTTTTCGTCTGGTAGTTCTGTTAATTCTTCTTCCAAAGCTAAGGCAGCCGCCTGTTCGTCAACAGGTTCTACCGCTTCATTATTTTGCGGCTGTTCATTCCCTTGGATTCCTTCCTCTGTTGCTTCTTTCTTCCCCAGGAGATTACCCAAAAACTTGAACATTTAATCTCCCCCCCTTTTTACTTTTCCCACTTTTTCCTAACTCTGACGAATTACTTTCTTTCTTAAAAGATTGAGCACCATAGTAAGCTCTTCTAGTCTCAAAAAATAAGCTAAAATTAGAAAAACTCCTGTCCCCGCAGTTACTGCCAAACCTACCTGAATAAGCTGGCCTAGCTTGCTATGCAGGTCTACTAGAGAACCTACCCATTCAGCGGTCTGGTAGCTAATCCCCCCCATGACCAAAGCAGCCAGCAAAACTTTAGCAAAAGAAACAAGTATGTTCTTTCCATCTATATTTCCTATTTTCTTACGCAAAATAATTAAGAGAATGACCATATTGATAGTGCCAGTAAGAGAAAAGGCTAAAGCTAAACCACCGTGGGCTAGAGGGCCAATTAAAAGATAGTTAAAGATTATATTGAGCAGCACTGTCAATAAACCGATTTTTAGAGGTGTGACAGTATCCTGAAGAGCATAATAGCCTCTAGTAATAATAGCAATAGCGCATTGAGAAAAGATCCCTAAAGAATAAAAGACTAAAGCAAAAGCCGTAGCATGAGTAGCCTCTGGCCCAAATTTTCCTTGCTCAAAAAGCAACCTAACCACGGGAACGCTAAGAATAATTAGTCCCACCGCCGCCGGTATACTCAAAAAATTGGTTACTCGCACACCTAAAGAAAAAGTCTTTTTTAATTCAGTAAAGGATTTTTGGGCTGCTTGCCGGGTTAAAGTAGGAAAAATAGCCATCCCGATAGCTGAGGCAAAAATTCCGTAAGGCAGTTGGATCAGACGATTGGCAAAACGTAAAGCTGTAATGCTTCCTTCGGCTAAAGAAGAAGCAAAGTTTTGGTTGATAACTAGATTCACTTGGATGATAGAAAGACCGATCATGGCCGGCAGCATTAATTTGCCAATTCTTCTTACTCCAGGATGCTTTAAATCAATAATCCATTGATAACGGATTCCCCTTTTGCTTAAAACATAATACTGCATGACAAAACTAGTAGCAGCACCGATAACCACCCCGATGGACATTCCGGCAATACCGATCTGAGGACCTAAAATAAAAGCAGCCAAAATAATGACGATATTATAAACAATGGAACCTAAAGCCGGAGCAGTAAAATGGTCATAAGAGTTCAAAATTCCCATAGCCAAGCCGTTCAAAGCATGAAAAATTACCGCTGGAAACATTAAGCGGGTTAAAAAGACCGTTAGATCTAAAGTCTGCCCCTGAAAATTATAGGCTACCAGGGGAACTAGCCAGGGAGCAAAAACAATTCCTAGTAATATTATCGTGCCTAAGACAATTAAAATTAAGTTAATTATTGTACTAACAATTTTCCAGGCTTCTTCTATTTCCCCCTTAACTACGTATTCAGTAAAGACTGGAATAAAAGCTGCACTTAAAGCTCCGCCAATTAGTAGGTAGTAAACTAAGTCGGGAATAGTAAAAGCAGCGATATAGGCATCAGTTAACCAATTAGAGCCAAACTGCATCCCGATTACTGTTTCACGAACAAAACCCAGGATTCGACTTAATAGGATAGCTACCATTAAAATACCTGCTGCTTTAGCCACATTTCTACTAGTCTGACTCATTCTGCTTCCCCTTTCAATACATCAAAAACGATGCCTTAAGTCGCTTAAATAATCACTAAGTTTTCCTATTATATTACATATTACCTCGACTTTCTCTATTTGTAAAGTAGTATTCAGAATCCACTGTCTTTCCCCTACTCTAAAAATCACTTGCCCGGAATGGTTTTCCACCTCACCTAATTTAATGGCTGGTGGAGTGGAAAATTTTTCTCCTAAAAAGGTTAGTTGATAACTTCCATTATCTAAACGAGCTACTCTAGTCAGTTCAATGCTGTCCTTTCGAC
>Ga0079099_1050271_pt1 | contig 12396 bp, 10 predicted proteins | sample ADurb_H2B_02_Slu_FD_77098 | JGI IMG/M metagenome (GOLD analysis project Ga0079099, IMG submission 77098) | Active sludge microbial communities from Illinois, USA, of municipal wastewater-treating anaerobic digesters - ADurb_H2B_02_SludgeMetaT... | ecosystem: Engineered > Bioreactor > Anaerobic >... | reverse complement strand
GAAAGGAAGTATTACAAGGACAAAAACCTTTTGCAGTTATCATAGGGTGCAGTGATTCACGTGTACCACCGGAAATCATTTTTGATCAAGGAATAGGCGATTTATTTGTTGTGCGTTTAGCTGGCAATTTAGTAGATGATTTTGCTTTAGGCAGTGTAGAATATGCGGTCCAACATTTATATGTTAAATTACTTGTTGTTTTAGGACATCAAAATTGTGGTGCAATAAAAGCCGCTATGAGTGAGGAAGAGTATCCAGAGCATATTGAAAGTGTTTTACACCCTCTTAGAGCAGTCGTAGAAAAAAGACATGGTGATTATAATGCTAATGTAATAGCCCAAGACAATGTGGAAAGAGTAGTGGAGGAATTGAAATTGTCTCTAGTTGAATTTGATAAAATTAAGATTGTAGGTGCTTATTACCATCTGAACACTGGATTAGTAGAAATAATTTAAAGACTCTCTTTTTAGAGAGTTTTCTTTTTAAAAATATAAACATATATTGACAAAAAAGTAATTATAAGCTATTCTTATTCTAAAGAGCAAATGCTCAAAATAAATGATTTGAAAATCAGAAGTCCTCTATTTATTGCTGAAGCAATAAACAAGGCCATCAGTTCTTCATTTATCGTTGAAACGATAAATGAAGAACCGGTGGTTTTTTATGTTTAAAATCAAAAAAAGGAGGTAGGCTGTTCTGCTCAATTCCATGATCATCTATTTCCTTGGTTAGGCTATATGAAATGTGATTTGTGGATGTGTAAACATTTGTCTGATTATGATAAATATGTTCATGTAATCAAAAAATTTGAATTAGAAAAAGGTAAATTACCTTCTGACTATGTTGGACCAGATATTAATCCATGGGAAAAATTAGGCTTATGGAAAAAGAACTAATGAAAAATAAAGGAGAATAAAAAAATGAACTTACCTAATCACAAAAGAGAACAGGTTTTGCCACAGCCAGTAGTTTTAATTTCTACAGTTGGAAAAAATGGAATATCTAATGTTGCACCTTGGTCCAACATTACTCCAATTTTAAGACCTTTAGATGAAATTGTGCTGGCTTCTTGGCTAAAAAGAGATACTTTAGATAATATTAGATTGAACCAAGAATTTGTTGTTAATATTCCACCTGTTAGTATGAGCGAAGAGGTGATGATTTGTTCTAAAAACTATCCAGCGGAAGTAAGCGAATTAGAAAAAGCTAATTTACAAACTCACCTATCACAAAAAATTAAAACTCCTGGAGTTGAAGGTTGTCTTGCTTGGCTGGAATGTAAATTAGTAGAAGAAATAAGTAGAAAAAATTATTCTTTAATAATAGGTAAAGTAGTAAATCTGGAAGTCAATGGGCAATTTTTCAATGAAGCTGGAGAAATGGATTATGAAAGGGCACAACCTCTTTCCATTATTTTAGGTGATAAAGGGATGTGGTTTACTCGTCCAGTTTCTGCAGGAAGGTATGCTGAGTATAAGGAGATGTCTCTAATAAATAAGTTTTAAAAGCATAGTTTTTCTTGTGGCCTATCTGATTAAAAATAATCTTCCCTCTAGAAAGTAAAATACTTTCTAGAGGGATTTTCTTTAGCATCTATAAGCAAAAAATAAGCTGACAATAGAGGATTAAAACTAGTACAAAGAGAAATAAAGAAAAAGCTGGAGGTGGAAATATGGCTGAAAATACTTTTAAAGTAGCTAGTATGAATGTAAATTCTATTCGTGCTCGTTTGGATATAGTTCTAAATTGGTTAAGCAAAGAACAACCTGATCTTTTATGTGTGCAAGAAACAAAAGTTCAAGATGCTCAATTTCCTCAAGAGCAATTTGCTCAAAGAGGATATCATGCTATTTTTGCAGGCAGAAAATCTTATAATGGAGTAGCAATTTTTAGTAAGACAGAAGCGCAAAATGTGAAGATTGGTCTGGATGAATGGGGAGATGAGGGTGAAGCCAGACTAATTGCAGCTAAGATTAAGGGAATCAATGTAGTCAATGTTTATGTGCCACAAGGTCGTGAAGTTGATACTGATTATTTTACTTATAAATTGGCTTGGTTGAAAAATTTAAGAAAATACTTAGAAAGGTATTATACTCCTGATGAGCAAGTGATTTGTTTAGGTGATTTTAATGTAGCACCTGAAGCTATTGATGTTTATGATCATAATCGTTTACTAGGACGGGTAGGGCATCATCCAGAGGAACAAAAAGCCTTAAAATTTCTTCAGGAATGGGGTTTAGAAGATGTTTTCCGTCGTCATGTACCAGAGGGAGGTCATTATACTTTTTGGGATTATCGAGTAAAGAATGCTCTAGAAAGAGGCATGGGTTGGAAAATAGATCATATTTGGGTTACTAAAGGATTAGCTGAAAAATCTGTTAGAGCATGGATTGATACTTCTCTAAGGAAGCTACCTAAGCCTTCAGATCATACAGCAATAATAACGGAGTTTAGATTAAGGTAAAGGAGTGATTATTGATGCAATGTGTTTACCAACCACCAAGGAAAAGAGAAACTAAGGCGCCTAAAGCGGTTGTACTTTTATCAGGGGGTATGGATAGTGCTGTTTGTGCTGCTTTAGCTAAAAGTAAAGGCTATGAAGTGTTAGGCCTATCTGTTTTTTATGGGCAAAAGCATGAAATAGAATTAAAGGCTGCTCTGGCTGTGGCTTCTGCCTTAGAAATAGCTCTTTATCAGCTTATGCTCCCAGCTCAAACAATTACTGGTAGTGCTCTAACAGATGAAGATAAAGAAATTCCTCTCAATAGAAGTCAAGAGGAGATGAATGAGATAGCACCTTCTTATGTTCCAGCTCGTAATACTATTTTAATAGCCTTGGCTGCTAGTTTTGCTGAAGCTAAAGGTGCTGAAATTATCTATTATGGAGCTCATCATGAAGACCAGTGTGGTTATCCTGATTGTAGACCAGAATTTTTGCAAGCTATGGCTTTAGCTGTAAGGCTTGGAACAGCTAAGGGAATAGATTTAGAAGCTCCTTTTCTGAGAGAAAGTAAGAGCAAGATAGTTAAATTAGCATTTGATTTGGGTGCACCATTGCAATTGACTCATAGTTGCTATCAAGGAATGAATCCTGCTTGTGGTGTTTGTGACACTTGTTTGGCTAGAATTAAAGCTTTCAAGGAAGCTGGTTTTATTGACCCGATTGCTTATAAAATTAATATTAATTGGCAAGGATGCCAGCAATTTAGGTTAGGAAGATAAGCTTCTTAGCCTATTTTTATTTTTTCTTTATACTCTTGAGTATTTTCTTAATAACTAATTGAGCAAAATTAGGCTTATAATAAAGCTGCTTGAAAAAGAAAAAGATGGAAGGGGGAAGAAAAGTGCTGGATGTTATCTTAGGAGGTCTAGTTGCACTTGGTTTACTAATTTATTTAGTCTATTCATTGATGAAAGCGGAGGTTTTATGATGAATATAACTGATATTTTCCAAATGATAATTTTTCTTGGTGTGGTTTTTCTGTTAGCTTGGTCTTTAGGTCTTTATATGGCTAGGGTGTATCAAGGTGAAAGAACTCTTTTAGATCCAATTTTAAGTCCAATAGAGAAAATCATTTATTGGTTATCAGGGTTAAATGTGGAAAAAGAAATGGACTGGCGAGAATATGCTTTTAGCACTTTAGTTTTTAATATTTTAGGTATGCTCTTGCTTTTTTTAATGCAGTTAGCACAAAGGTATTTACCTTTTAATCCACAGCATTTTGATGCTGTAGCTCCTGATTTGGCTTTCAATACAGCAGTAAGCTTTATGACTAACACCAACTGGCAAGCTTATGGTGGAGAGTCTACCATGGGATATTTTGTACAAATGATGGGATTAACTGTGCAGAATTTCCTTTCTGGTGCTACTGGTATAGTAGTGGCTATTGCGTTGATCAGAGGGCTAAGTAGACATTCTGTTAAAACTATCGGTAATTTTTGGGTAGATTTAACTCGCTCTGTGCTTTGGATTTTGCTACCTCTTTCTTTTATCTTGTCCTTGCTTTTGGTTTCTCAAGGGGTATTGCAAAATTTAAATCCTTACTTAACTGCTCATACTTTGGAAGGGGCAAAACAAGTAATAGCTATGGGGCCAGTAGCATCTCAAGAAGCTATCAAAATGCTAGGAACTAATGGTGGTGGTTTCTTTAATGCAAACTCTGCTCATCCTTTTGAAAATCCAACACCTTTTTCTAATTTCTTGGAAATGTTGGCAATTATTATTATCCCTGTAGCTTTACTGTTTACTTTTGGTAAAATGCTGAAAAATATGAAACAGGGAATGGCAATTTTGTCAGCGATGATGCTTCTCTTTCTTTTATTTTTAGGAGTATGTTATGTTAGTGAATCAGTAGGTAATCCACAAATTCAGGCCTTAGGAATTTCTGGTCCGTCTGCTATGGAAGGAAAAGAAACTCGTTTTGGTATTGCCAATTCTTTACTCTTTACAGTGGTGACTACTGGTGTTGCTTGTGGAGCAGTAAATAATATGCATGACAGTCTTACTCCTTTGGGTGGCTTGGTACCAATGCTTCTCATGATGTTAGGAGAGGTTTGTCCTGGGGGTGAAGGTTCTGGCTTATATGGTATGCTGATGTTTGTTGTCTTAACTGTTTTCATCATTGGCTTGATGGTAGGGCGTACTCCTGAATATTTAGGTAAAAAGATTGAAGCCTGGGAAATGAAAATGGCAACCATTGCTATTTTAGTTCCTGCCACAGTTATTTTGCTTAGCACTGCTTTAGCAGTATTAACTAAGAGTGGTTTGGCTGGCATTTCTAATCCTGGACCACATGGGTTAAACGAGATACTCTATGCTTTTGCTTCTGGTGTAGGTAATAATGGTAGTGCTTTTGCAGGACTAGGCGCTAACAGTATTTTCTATAATTTAATGCTTGCTTTAGCTATGTTTACAGGAAGATTTGGCATTATATTTCCTGTCTTAGCTATTGCTGGAAGTATGGCAGAGAAAAAAATAATCCCTGCTAGCAGTGGTACTTTTCCAACAACAGGTATGATTTTTATTGTCTTGTTGACTGGAACAGTATTAATAGTAGGTGCTTTAACCTTTTTCCCAGCTTTAGCATTGGGACCTTTGGTGGAAAACCTCTTGATGTGGTCAGGTAAGACTTTTTAGAGGAGGAGATTAATGATGAACAAACAAATATTATTAAATGCAGTTCAAGATTCTTTTCGCAAGCTGGATCTCCGAACTTTATGGCGTAATCCAGTGATGTTTGTAGTAGAAGTAGTAGCTCTTTTATTGACTGTTTTTATCCTACGGGATATGGCTATTGGTCAACAAGCTAATTTCTCTTTTAATATCCAGATTGCTTTTTGGCTTTGGTTGACTGTTATGTTTGGCAATTTTGCTGAAGCTTTAGCAGAAGGTCGTGGGAAAGCTCAAGCAGATGCTTTACGGAAAACACGCAATGAGACTCAAGCAAAAAAATTGCTAGGAGATAAAGTTGAGCTAATTTCTGCTACTAAATTAAGAAAAGGAGATTTAGTTTTAATAGAAACAGGGGATGTTATTCCTAGTGATGGTGAAGTAGTAGAAGGGATTGCTTCAGTGGATGAAAGTGCTGTTACTGGAGAATCTGCTCCAGTAATCAGGGAATCTGGCGGAGATCGCAGTTCTGTTACTGGAGGGACGAGAGTCCTTTCTGACTGGATTAAAATTCGGATTAGTGCTAATCCAGGAGAAACATTTTTAGATCGCATGATCCATTTGGTAGAAGGAGCTAAAAGACAAAAAACTCCTAATGAGATTGCTTTAACTATTTTGCTGATTGGTTTGACTATTATCTTTTTGTTAGCAGTAGTAACCTTAGAACCTTTTGCTCTTTATTCTGGCACACCACTTTCACTAACTGTTTTGGTAGCTCTTTTGGTTTGTTTAATTCCAACTACTATTGGTGGCTTGTTAAGTGCTATTGGTATTGCAGGGATGGATCGTTTGTTGAAAAGAAATATTCTCGCAATGTCTGGTCGAGCAGTAGAGGCAGCAGGAGATGTGGATGTACTTTTGCTGGATAAAACAGGAACCATTACTTTGGGCAATCGGATGGCGAGCGAATTTTTTCCTGCATCTGGTGTTGCTCCTGAAAGATTAGCTGATGTAGCTCAATTAGCTTCTTTAGCTGATGAAACTCCAGAAGGACGTAGTGTAGTTGTGCTAGCTAAAAACAAATATAATCTAAGGGAAAGAGATATGAACTCTTTAGGGGCTACTTTTGTTCCTTTTAGTGCGCATACTAGGATGAGTGGGGTAAACTTAGAGCAAAGAGAAATCCGCAAGGGTGCTGCTGATGCCATTGAAAAATATGTTAGTCAGCAAGGCGGAACATTAGCTTTAGAGGTCAAAAAAATAGTGGAAGAGATAGCTAAAAAAGGAGGAACGCCTTTAGTTGTAGCAGAAAATTCAGAGGTTCTTGGTGTTATCTACTTAAAAGATGTAGTTAAAGGGGGAATCAAAGAAAGATTTGCTCAATTAAGGAAAATGGGTATCAAAACAGTAATGATTACAGGAGATAATCCTTTGACTGCGGCAGCAATTGCAGCTGAAGCAGGTGTAGATGATTTTGTGGCGGAGGCTACACCAGAAAGCAAGTTAAAACTTATTCGAGATTATCAGGCTCAAGGACATTTGGTAGCTATGACAGGTGATGGAACTAATGATGCACCAGCCTTAGCTCAATCTGATGTAGGGGTAGCTATGAATAGTGGTACTCAGGCAGCTAAAGAGGCTGGCAATATGGTTGACTTGGATAGCAATCCAACAAAACTGATTGAAGTAGTGGAAATTGGTAAACAACTTCTTATGACCAGAGGGTCACTAACTACTTTCAGTATTGCTAATGATGTAGCTAAATACTTTGCTATTATTCCAGCTCTATTTATGGTAACCTATCCACAGCTAGGAGTGTTTAATATTATGCAGCTTGCTACTCCTGCTAGTGCTATACTGTCAGCTGTTATCTTTAATGCTTTAATTATTATTGCTTTGATTCCTTTAGCTTTACAGGGAGTAGCTTATCGACCTTTAGGTGCTGATAAAATTTTATGTCGCAATATATTAATTTATGGATTCGGTGGTTTGCTAGTGCCTTTTGTGGGTATTAAGCTGATTGATGTATTGCTTTCTCTGTTGGGATTGAGTTAGAAGAAAGGAAGACGGAAAAAATGATTAAATTATTAAAAAGGGCAACCTTATGTCTTATCTGCTTAACTTTACTGACTGGGCTTATTTACCCTTTAATAGTAACAGGATTAGCACAACTTTTTTTTAGAGAACAAGCTAATGGTTCACTAATTAAGCATAATAATGAGATAGTAGGTTCGGCTTTAATTGCTCAAAACTTTAATAGTGTTAAATATTTTCATGGTCGTCCATCAGCAGTCGCTTATGATGCTGCGGCTTCAGGCGCTTCTAATTTAGGAGGAACCAATAAAAAACTGCTAGAAAATATAGAGAAAAATATAAAAGAAGTACGCAGAGAAAATAATTTGTCAGATCAGCAGGCTATTCCCAGTGATTTAGTTACTACTTCTGCTAGTGGTTTGGACCCAGAAATAAGTGTAGAGAGTGCTTATTTACAAGTAAACAGAATAGCTAAAGCTAGAAACTTATCAGTAGAAAAAATACGTAATTTAGTCAAGACGCAAATCATAGGCAGACAGTTTGGCATACTAGGCGAATCTAGGGTTAATGTGTTAAAATTGAATATAGCTTTAGATAAGCTGTAGAGCAGATGAGGTGACAGAATGGAAGAGAAAAGACTAAATCCAGATGCCTTGTTAGCCAGTATTAAAAGAGAAGAACCAAAAGGAAAATTAACCATTTTTTTGGGTGCTGTAGCTGGAGTAGGGAAAACCTACTCTATGCTTCAGGTAGCCAAAGAACGTTTAGCTGAGGGAACAGATGTGGTTATTGGTTGGATAGAAACACATGGAAGAACAGAAACTGAGGCTTTAGTGCAAGGTCTCATCAAAATTCCACCTCGTTCTTTAGAGTATCGAGGGAGAACCTTTCAAGAAATGGATTTAGATGCTTTAATTGCTCGTCATCCTCAAGTGGCTTTAGTGGATGAGCTAGCTCATACTAATATTCCTGGTTCCCGTCATTCAAGACGTTATCAAGATGTAGAAGAATTATTGACAGCAGGCATTGATGTTTATACTACCTTGAATATTCAACATGTAGAGAGCCTGAATGATATTGTAGCACGCATTACTGAAATTACAGTTCATGAAACAGTGCCCGATCGAATTTTGGAAGAAGCTTTTCAGATTCAATTAGTAGATATTCCCTCAGAAGAATTAACTCAGCGTTTAAGAGAGGGTAAGGTGTATATAGTTGGGCAAGCAGAGAAAGCTCTAAAAAAATTCTTCCGTTTAGGCAATATTAATGCTTTACGGGAATTGGCACTTCGTTATACAGCCCAAAGGGTAGATCAACAACTATCAACTTATATGCAAGCACATGCTATTGCAGGACCTTGGCCAGTTCAGGAAAGGGTTATGGTTTGCATTAGTGCTAGTCCTTTTTCTGGACAATTAATTAGAGCCGCTCGCCGCTTAGCTACTAGTCTACAGGCAGAGTGGTTAGCTGTTTATGTAGAGACTCCTCGTCGCTTACCAATTAGTGAAGAGGAAAAGGATTTTTTGGTTAAAAATTTACGTTTAGCAGAAGAGTTGGGCGCAGAAACTATGACAGTCATTGGTAATGATGTAGCAGAAGAACTCCTAGCAATAGCTAAAAAACGTAATGTTAATCAGATTCTTATTGGTAAACCATTACATACAAAAATTTGGGAATGGATGCATGGCTCAGTAGCAGATAAACTAATTAATAAAAGCGAGGGCATTACTATTCATGTCATTCCAGGTCGTGCTAAGCCGATGCAGTTTAAACAACGCCCAGCAGTGAATATTCCTAAGGTTTATTCTTTTTTTCCTTGGGTGAATATTTTGTTAATGGAAGTTTTCCTTACTATTTTGGTTAAAACTTTTGAATCATTTTTAGGCCCAGTAAATGCAGTGCTTATCTATCTTCTACCAGTTTTATTTAGTGCTTTACGCTGGGGAGTAGCTCCTGCTGTTTTATCTGCTGTTCTAGGAATTATTTTTTTTGATTTCTTTTTTATTCCACCTACTTTAAGTGTAACAATTGCAGATTTGCGTTATTTGATTATCTTTTTTATTTTTCTCTTAGTTGCTTTGCTTATGGGAACGGTAGCTAGCAGATTACATTTACAAATCAGCTATGCTCGTCGGAGAGAGATTTCTATGATATCTCTTTATGGTTTGAGTAAAGAAATGGCTGCTCTAGATGAATTAGATTCTCTTTTGCAGACAGTTTTACAAAAAATCAGACAAACTATTGAGGGGGAAGTAGTTCTTCTTTTACCTGATGAAGGTGGAAAATTAGAAATTAGGCCTAAAAATTCTAATCAATCTCTTACTTTTTTTGATGAAAATGAAAGAGCAGTTGCTACTTGGGTATTGGAGAGGGGACAAGTGGCTGGTCATGGAACAGATACTCTAGTAGGAGCAGCTGGCTTGTATATACCTTTAAAAGCAGAGCAAAAAACTATTGGTGTTTTGGGAATAAAGCCTCTTAAGGGGCAGGGAAATCTACAATCTCAAGAAAAGAATTTACTAGAAGCATTTGCTAGCTTGGCTGCTATGGCTGTTAATAGAATTAAGTTATCTGAGCAAGCTCAGCAAGCTCAATTGCTAACTGAGTCAGAAAGATTGCACACTGCTCTTTTTAATTCTCTTTCTCATGATCTACGAACTCCTTTAGCTTCTATTATTGGTGCTGTTAGTGGTCTTTTGGAAGGTGAGGATATTTATAATGCTGAAGCCAGAAGAGAACTTTTGCAAAATATTCAGCAAGGTGCTTTAAGGATGAATGTTTTGGTAAATAATCTTTTGGATATGGCCCGTTTAGAGAGTGGCAGATTACAGCTAAATAGAGAATGGTGTGATTTGCAGGATATTCTTGGGGTAGCTATTCAAAGAATGGGAGAACCATTAAAAAAGAGAGAGCTTCAAATAGAAACAGAGATTGATTTACCACTGATAAAAGCTGATTTTGTTTTAATTGAACAAGTATTAATCAATCTGCTAGAAAATGCTTTGAAATATTCTCAACAGAAAAGTTCTTTGCAAATTGCTATAAGGAGAAAAAATAATTATTTAGAGATTAAGGTAACCAATGAAGGAGAAGCTATTCCAGAAGAAGATTTAGCCCACATATTTGAGAAATTTTATCGTTCACATATTAATAAAAAAATTACTGGTAGTGGTTTAGGTTTGGCAATTTGTAAAGGTATTATTGAAGCACATCAAGGAAGAATTTGGGCTGTTAATCAGCCTATAGGAAAGGTAAGTGTTATCTTTACTTTGCCTATAGAGAAGAAAAATCTTAAAGCATGGAATGTGTAGGTGATAAAGATGGAGAGTAAGGGAGTTCGTATTTTAGTAGTAGATGATGAAATCCAGATTAGGCGTTTATTAAAGGTAGCTTTAACTGCTTATGGTTATGAGGTAGGTGAAGCTGAATGTGGTCAAGAAGGTTTGAATAAAGCAGCTCTTTTTAAGCCTGATTTAATTATTTTAGATTTGAGTTTACCAGATTTAGAAGGGCTAGAAGTAGTGCAACGAATAAGAGAATGGTCGCAAGTACCTATTATTATTCTCTCTGCTCGAGAGCATGAAGAAGATAAAATAGCTAATTTGGATGCTGGAGCTGATGATTATGTGACTAAGCCTTTTAATATGGGAGAATTATTAGCTAGAATTAGAACTGCTTTGCGACATATAGCTGTAGGAAAAAATGAGCCTGCCTTAGAGTTTGGTGATTTACGCATTGATTTAGCCCATCGTTTGGTGCTTAAAGTTGATCAGGAGGTTAAGCTTACCCATACCGAATATGATTTGCTCAAGATGCTTGCTGCTAATGGAGGAAAGGTATTAACCCATAGGCAATTATTACGAGGAGTTTGGGGACCTGATTATGAGAGAGAAACACATTATTTAAGAGTGTATATTGGACAATTGAGGAGAAAAATCGAAGCAGATGCTACTAGACCACAGCATATTATTACTGAACCTGGAGTAGGGTATCGGCTGGTATAAAAGAATACTTTTATTTGAGCGTACCAAAATTTTGTAGTATTGTAATTAATTCTTGTTGCTTCTTTTTTCTAACCAAAAATTCTAGCTGTACATTTTCAGCATAAGATTGCTTGGTAATCTCTGCTCCATATTTATTTAACCAATAAAGAATAGAATTAATTTGAGTATAGTCAGCTATAATCTCCGATCTAGCTTGCAAAATTTTTGTTTGGATACCTGCTTGATTAATTGCTTCTTGGGCGCAGGAACCATAAGCATCAATCAATCCCCTTACTCCTAATTTTTTTCCACCGAAATATCTAGTTATTATAATAGCTACATTAGTTAGTTTATTTTTAAGAATTGTTCCTAAAATAGGCTTACCTGCTGTTCCACTTGGTTCTCCGTCATCACTAGAATAAGTAAGCTCTTCTTTATCCCAGCCTAGACGATAAGCAGGACAGTTATGAGTAGCTTGTTTATGTTGGCTACAAATTTTTTGGATAAATGCTTTAGCTTCTTCCTCATTATTTACTTCTTTGATATAACCTATAAATTCTGAACGTTCTATTTTTATTTCTACAAAAGTTTCTTTTTGCACAGTTAAATACTGGTCTAACATAATTTATCACCTGTTTCCTAGTATTATCTTTTTAATTATAGCAAAAACTTTCTATGGTAGAAAGTCTCTTGAAGAATGTTTATTTCTATAAATTCATAAAGACAAGGAGGCAAATAATATTGGCTATAATTAAAATTCCTTATGCGCATGGATATATAAATGCTGAAATTCCAGATGAGAGATTAAAAGGTGTCTTAGTCTCTAAATCTCATGATTATCAAGCTGAGGCTGGACAAGAACAATTAGTCAGACAGGCAATAGAAAATCCTATTGCTTCGCCTAGGTTAAGAGAATTGGTTAAAGATAAGAAAAAAGTAGTTATTATTGCCAGTGATCATACCAGACCAGTGCCTAGTAAAATTATAGCACCAGTAATGCTAGAGGAAATCAGAGCTGGCAATCCTAAAGCAGAAATAACTTTTTTGATTGCTACTGGTTTTCATCGAGGAACCACAAAGGAAGAACTGATTAGCAAGTTTGGGGAAAAAATTGTGAAAGAAGAAAAGATAGTGATTCATGATTGTTGGGACGAAAAGAGCATGGTTAACATTGGCAAACTTCCTTCTGGCGGAGATATAGTCATCAATAAATTGGCAATGGATGCGGATTTGCTTATCTCTGAAGGCTTTATTGAGCCACATTTTTTT
>Ga0079099_1045109_pt1 | contig 12475 bp, 10 predicted proteins | sample ADurb_H2B_02_Slu_FD_77098 | JGI IMG/M metagenome (GOLD analysis project Ga0079099, IMG submission 77098) | Active sludge microbial communities from Illinois, USA, of municipal wastewater-treating anaerobic digesters - ADurb_H2B_02_SludgeMetaT... | ecosystem: Engineered > Bioreactor > Anaerobic >... | reverse complement strand
GCCAGTTGGTAACGTCATTATAGTCGGCGGCTATCTCCCGCCCAAGACGTAATTCTTTTGTCGTGAAGTCTTCGTGCTTCTCAACCTTAGTCCACGTTATTTTGCCGTCCTCAGCTTTTTTGAATTTCCAAACCGTACCATCGCTTTTGACCCTAACTCGGGAATCCCCATCGCCTATTATCAGTTCTCCAGCGCTGTACCCAGCCTTAAAATTTGGTTTCCCCTGGCCAGTTTTCAGCCATGCGGCGACATTCCCGCTGGCCTCTTGCAATTTGTTAAGTGACGAAGACAGGTTGGCCTCGGCTTCATTCAGCATTGGGTCAGATAGATTCACGTCATTCATAAATCCGGGCTCGAGGGTGATGCCGGCGATTGCCACAATCCCCGGGATAGCCCCCGCATCCCATGTCGGTGTCCGGCCAGAGTCGCCCACACCTCCTCCATTGTTCACGCCGTTATTCCCAGGATTGTTGCCGGAGCCGCCCTTTGTTGGCTTAAAGAAGTTCCGGTCTTGCTCGGCGTTGGTTCTGGTCTTTTCCAGTTGTTCTTGTGCCCACTTAAAATCAACGTATCCTCCCATTTGGTTTACTATGGAATATAATTCATCGCTACCCATCCATGGATTATTATTGATAATCTCAAGCATCTTTTGCTGTGCGGCCTCTATTCCGGGCGCCATAATTATCCCAGAAAGGGTTTTGTAGGCCTCTCCGCTGATTTGGTCTGAGTACTGGCCAAGTTCTGCCAGCGTCATGGGGTTTCCCTCAGCCTGGCGTTGCTGGAAGACTTGCAACAGGTTGTTCTCCGCCTTCATGGTAAGTTCTTTCTCGGTTACGTCCGGGGAGAAGTTGTGTTCTTGGAAATAGTCCACATCGGCGCCATACCTTTTCCGGAGTTTTTCAAACTGATAGTTGGCTTGCTCCAACTTGGCGAGGCGGTCTTCCTCGCTCAACTGGCGCAGTTGGGTCTGGTACTCATAGTTCTCGTTGGCGAGAGATTGTTTCATCATCCCCTCAAACACAGTAACCATGTCTTTGAATTTTGACTTATCATCTGGCTTGATGAGTTCAACCGAGCTCTTGGGAACGGGGATTGGTAGCATTGGATTGTTAGGCATCAGTTGCCTCCCTTGAGTGTCCAATATCCATCTTCCCCGAGAATCAGGATATCCCCGACCTTGACCTTGATGTCATTTCCGTTCTTGTCTTTAACCCGGAATAGTTCGGTCACGTTTTTATTCCCCTTCTTGTAGGTCAAGGATACGGAGGCGAAGCCTTTTTTGTTTATGGATACCTCTCCTTCACCGACTGTGTACTCTCCGGTATTTAATGGCTTGGTAAAATTGCCACTGAGTTGTGCCTTTACCGGAGTAGGTTTGGCATCCAACGTATTGGGGTCAAGCACCCCTGTTCCGGCGGCATCTATCAGGGCTTCTGAGTCCATTGAAAAAGGAACGTCTGCGGTAATCCCCGGTGACGCCTTGGTGGACGGCAACAATGAACGGTCTTGAACCCCGGGGATTAACTTTTTTGATTCCGTGGCAGACGCCCCGGGAGAGAGGGTAGTTGACATCTCGGTATCAGCGGCGGCATTTTCGACAGGGATATAGGTTCCGCTTTCCCCAGCCAGCAGGTTCCCGGTCTGGGTGTCTGATGCTGGAGACGAAGGTAACGAATATCCCAGTTGGTGCAGTTGCATCTTCAATAAAATGCCGTTTTGCTGTTGGTAGGTGAGGTTGCTCCAGTCCGGATACTCTTTCATCAGGTCATCCATAAACCGCTGGGTTCCGGCCTCGGCAAACTTGGCCTGGGCAAAGTTGGCGCCGACAGTGGCAAAGTCCATGCCGACCCCGACCAGTTCGGCCTCCCATTGTTTGGTGGCCGCCTTGTAATCCTTTGCCGCTTGGTCTTTGATACGCCCCAGTTCCAGCCGTTGCTGGTCAAGGTTGGCCTTCAATCCGGCGGTGAATTGGGTGTTCTGGATGAGAGCCTGTTGCTGTTGCTCGCCCACCTTGCCTTGGATATCTGAGCCAGCGGAGAGGAGTGCTTGGGCGTGTTGCCCGGATGAGAGCAGACCTTTCTCTTTGGCTATATCCAACTCGTGCTGGGTATTCTGGTAAAGCCGGGAGCCTAAGCTCTTGGCGGCTGAGGTGGTCTGGTTCAAGAGGGTCTTGTTGACAATGTCGGCCTGATTGTTGGCGATAAGCTTGTTGAGGGCTTCTTCGCCGAACTTGTCCCGGTAATCATCGGGCTTCGGTTTGTTCGCCAATAGATAGCCAGCTTTAATGGCCGGGGTTATGCCAGCCAAAAGGTATTGCCAAGCCATTATACACCTTCCTTTAAGTCTATTTCAAGCCGGGTCAGGGCTTCGATGCTGTTAATGGTCAGTTGTAGATACTCTCCCCAGAATCCAAGCGGGAAGAAAATCCATTTGAACCGGGGGATTTCATTTTCAGGCCAGTCGGTACTGAGCCATGTCTTGGAGACGCCAGCCGAGAAGAAGGCGTTGGCTGTGGCGGCAATGACGGAATCCGGGGAAGTCCCGTTCCACATCATGCGCATGCGGATTGGCTTGACGTTATCCATCGTGTATTTCTTGGTAACCAGTTGGCACGTTGCCGCCTTAGCGGTCAGGCTCGGATACCTGTACACATGCTCCCCATCGGAGAGCAGAAGGTCGTTATGGTAATCAGAACCCAGATTGAGGCATACGGCGTTGTCAAAGCCCATGTTGTCAAAGCGTGTCCAAGCCTTTTGTTCAAAGTGGTATGCGTAGGTGCGGTCACGTCCGGCATCATGCAACAGGTACTGGTTGTTCATGCCATAGAAGGCGCCGTAAAAATCATTGGGGCGACCCTTGTGTTGCAGGTCGATTACCCCGGAGGTTAGCGGCTGTACTCCTTCCGGGCTCCAAAGCAACAGCCCGGCCTCACTAAGCCAGACAAGGCCGAAGGGAGTATTGACGAGACTGTTGGGGGCATAGAGCCCGCCATAGGGGAATTCCTTGATGAGGTTGTCTTCCCGGCTGGCCATCTGGGTGAGGTCATCGCTGAGGACGAGCCTGCTGACGGTGTTGCGGGTAAAGACCACTATGGTGTTTTGGTACTCCTGTTGGAGGAATGATGGCACCTCGACAATGGCAAGGATTGGCTCCTTAACGTTATGAGAATTCAGAGACGGGAAGACTCCGCCAGAGATATCTGACCAGCGCAGTACTGTCGGGGTTCCGGCGGTAGCGAGCACCGGGCTCCACTTGATTTCCACCGTGCCGTTGTTATCCCAATCTGCTCCAGCGTCCCAGATGCGGGCTCCAACCGGAGAGCGATAATAGGGGATGCCGCACTCGAAACTTCGGATTACGTCCTCGGCCTCGCTTTCGGTATATCCACCAAAACTGGTTCGCACGTCAAGCAAAATTAGCTCTTCTTCTGTGTAAGCGAACGGGGCACCACCGCCCCCAGCCCGGAACTGGAAGCGATAAGCAAAGTCCCGCTCTGCCGCCTCTGCTGTCGGCCAAGGCGAATAAGCGTCCGGGACAGAGAAGCTATTGACCTTGCGGAACACCTCGTAGGAGCCGTTGCGAACTATTGCGTAGCAACTATTACGTTGCCACAACAAACTAATATAAAGCTCTTGGTCTGCTTCAAATGACTCCAGCCCAAGTTCATCGGGGTAAATCCGTTCTTCAGCCTCCGCCTCGGTTCCCGGGAAAACATACGGGGTGCCAGCACCGAACGTCATCCTGAATTCCAGATACGTAGGAGCGTCCAGTATATATACCCCCTGTTTGGTGGCAGAGTCAGGAATACGTATTTCAAGGGTGTTAGAACTGCCGTCTCCCGCCCCACGACATACATACCTAATCATGGCGAGGACGGCCAAGTCGTTTTCGCACAACAATGTTTTCCAATTAATATCATTATATTCTTCAAAAAGTAATGACACATTGGCTGGTTTGACAGCCTTGGTTAGTGTTTGATGAGTATTGTTCCCTGCGAATATGCGGACATTATCGAACGCAGAATCATACCAGCCAAGGTCATAATGGGCGGCCCCATTATTAGTTTCATTGGCCTTGTTGGGCATTACTTGTAGGTTTTCTGCATTATACCATGCACCCACATAATACGAAAGCAATATCTGGGCGTTGCTCTGCACCCCGGGCTTGTAAAATATATTCTGGTCGGTTAGGTCTGCCACGCTCTGGAATCTTCCAGTCGCATAGGTCTGGAGCAAGGCATCGTCAACCCCGGCGGAAGTTGAAGCCAGAGCGAGATAAAGCTGTGTCTTCCGGTTGCGGTCAAGGTGGGGAAGCTTTGTGATAAGCAGAAGATTTTCTCCGTACTCGGCGTATATCACGGGAAGCGGGGTAATCATGTCCTCAAAATAGAGGCGGATTTTGTCTATGTTGGCCGGGATATTGCTTAATACAGAACTCACGTCATATTTTCCGGCGGCAATCCACGGAACCTTGATTCCGATTACTGCCAAGGCATAGTCGATATTGTTGTTGTTGTCAACGGAAAGGGTAAGGTATTCGTCAAAATCAAAGGGGAACATATTGTGGGCGTTCTTGTCAGCCGAAAGGAAAATGGCCGAGCCAGTTCCAACCACGTTATTAGTAATGGGGGAGACATCGTTTTCATAGCTGATATCGGCAAGGTTCTCGCCGCTATCATCAACATAGACTCCGTTGGAGGTTATGGAGAGCCTTTTGACCAGAACGAAGCTGGTGGCAATGTTGCCCTCAATGAACTCAATGTCCCGGCGGTAGATGTTAAAGTATTTAAGCCGTGAACGCTCCGTCTCCGTGTACTGGCTGTCGAGCAAACCGCTTATCTTGGTGCGATACCAATAATATGCGTAGCCATCCGGGGCATCCGCATCCGGATATTTCCACATCAATCCATGTTCGGTGCATATCGGGGAGGGGTTGCTTTCCGCCCCATAGATATCTTCCACGGTATAGCAATACTGGAGGATGTTTCCTTTTTCTATGCCCATGCCCCGGTCAACCGCCGCTGGTTCCACGTAAAACTGGTCGTCCCCTGCCAAGGATACTTCTGGTGCGTAACGGGGCGCAGGTAATCCAAGGGTAAAATAGACTAATTCGTTTTGGATGGTGACATAACATTGGAGCAAGGGGTGGGTTCCATCGGCAATAAGGAGCCTGTCGGGACTGCTGTGATATTTCGCCCTCTCCGGGCTGTCCTCCAGAAGCAGTGTCTTTGACCACGCAACGGCGGAGGTGCGGTAGTAAGCCACTATCCGGTCATTGGCTTGGATTACGTATATCTTGTCGTCATAGGCGTCTTCCGGCATTCGGGATGGATACCAGATGGCCATTGACTGGATGGGACTAATGGGGTCGTCTTGGTCATCTATGAGTTCGTCAAGCTCGGTTTCGATTTCCCGCACATAGCGCTTGGTCAGGCCTTCGATTCCCCGGTATTCGTAATTGAGAATGTCGGCGAAGACGTTATCCGGCAGAAGTTGCGCATTGGCGGCCTCATTCATGCCGCCGGAGAAATCGGTGAGGGTGACCCGCTTCATTCTACCACCATGCCATCATGTTGCTACAGCCTTGTAAAGACACGGCGCTTACAGAGGGAGAGGCGACCCGGGTGTTGAATGTCCCTTTACAGGCGGTCAGGCTTGCCACCTCGAGGTAGTCCATGTCCACGGACGGAGTATGCAGTTGTTCCACCCAAAGGTCGGTGATGGTCCCAGCAATGGCGCTAATGGTTTGGGCGATAAGGTTCTTGTCGATGACGGCATTGCTGACGGCGAGAGATGGGGCCACGAACTTGTTTGCCCTGGCGATTCCAGTCGCAATGATTTCCCCGACGTCGATAGTACCAGCAAAGACCTCTTCTGTCTTTAGTTGGATGGCGCTGAGGAAAAGTGCGGCGGACAGTGCTCTGACCACAACCCGGTCGGGAACTCCAACTTCAATTACGTTGGCACGGAGTTTCCTGAGATACAAGTTCTGGTCGCCGAAGAAGAACTTTTTGTTACCGGAGATGCCAACGATGTTGGAGCCCATCAGTAAGGGGCTTCCCACTCCGTCTCCGGACTCTATCGGGAGAGGGTCTGAGACGAGGCCAAGGTTGACCGATTCCCGTTGAAGCACAAGCACTCGCTTGTAAACTTCCCCCCACCTTTTGCTTCCAATTTCACTCATGGTGTCTCCTAAAAAGTTATGTCTTGCGAGGTATTGCGCATGTCAATGGAAGGGTTGTAGGTGAACCGCAACCGCTCCGGGGTATGCACACTACGGGTTATGTTCAGCATGCTGAACTTTTTTTGCAACTCATCGAACATTGGGGCATATACGTTGATGAGGTTGGCGTTAAAGTATTTGGGGCGTTGGAGCAGGGAGAGGATGCACCCAGTCAGCACCAGTTGGTATGCGTTCTCCGGCATGCCCGTGTATTCGGTGGCGTTGATGGCGGGGATGGGATAGTCCCGGCGTATTTTGAGCACGATGGCAAATGTGTCCGAGGTCACGTCCACGTTGAAATAGATATTGCGGTTGATGCTGGTGTAGTCCCCGGTGTACCCCTGGGAGCGTAGCACGTCATAGGGCACCGGGCGCATTTTGTATCCAGTACTGGAATAGATGGCCAGCAGTTTCGTCCACGTGGCGGGTAGTGTTATGCACTTGTTGACGCTGTCGAACTCCAGTTCTGCGATGATATTGCTGAACGAGATTTCTGGGTCAGGGTCGTCCTGGATTGCGTAGTCGAGGAGCATGGCGATAAGGATGTCATCGTAGGGGTTCCGGGCAACCATTATCAGTTCGTTCTCTTTCTCCGCCTCTGCGTTTATCCTGCGGATTACTCCCATCAGGGCTGAGTGGAACTCGCCGCAGGTGACCTGCTTGTCGTTCACGCTGGAGAGCGTTACCTGTATCTCTTGGAGCATTTGGGTCAGGTTCATATCAGCATACCTATTTCCGCCTTAACGTCCTTGGCGACCAAGGGGATGAGTTTATGGATGAACGAGTTGTGCAGGGGCACGGAGTCGCTGTCGCCGAGCACGGAGAGCAGGTCGCGCAGGTCTGGGTAAGTGCGCAGGGCAACGGTGATGGTGGTACTGCCAAGCCCGGTCAGCACGGTCAGGTTCCTGCCGTCATAGAAGTGGAATAGCTCCTGCCCGCTGGCTGTGGAGGTGGCCGTGGTACAAGGGGCAAAGAAGGGGTTGGCCGTCATGTTGGCGAATTCCCGGGCGGTGATTTCTTGGGTTGGGATATACCCGTTTTCGGTCAGCACGGCTATCTCGGCGATAGACGAGAAGGTGCGCCAAGGGATGGCGTAGCTTCCTCTGCCATTTCCATCTGTGTCGATGGAGAGAACATCCTGCTGGAGCAAGTCCTTCGATTCCACCAGCGACAGGGACGGATGCCCCTCGTAGGCTTTCTCGATAAACAAAGACCAAGCGAGGTCTTTAAACGTGCTCGACAGAGCGTTTGGGTCTCCCGCTCTTGCCAGGATTTCCTTTAACAGGTTTCCCTTTTCCATTCTTTGTAGCCTTCTTAGGTTGGGTCATTTTCTTGGTTTTCGCTTCTTCCACCTGCTCCGGGGTGGGGGGCTCGATGACGAGGTCAATCATCTTGGACTTGGCCTCGGCTATGTCTTCCTTGGTGATTACAGTCGGGTCTTGGGGCTCATCTGTCACGTAGCTGATGTACGGGTAGGTCTCGACCAGCCATGCGGCCAGCTTTTCTTCCACCATGGCTGTTTTGCTCCGGCTGGGGAATACAACATGTATCCGGCGGGAGGCGCTCTGGCTCTCCTTGTAAATGGCGGCATACTGTTCCTTGCTTACCGCTATCGAGCAGGGCGTCTTGGTTGTCTTGAGCATTACTCTTTTATGCATAATCATTGGTTACTCCTTCACTGGGTCCTGTGAGGTGTTGGCGGCAACGAACTTGTTCCCGCTGATATTCTTGTCATGTTGGCGGTAGTAGTACCCGACCACCCAGTCGAGCCTGAGCAGGGCGTCATTGGGGTGCTCTTTACCCATCCTTTCCATGAACTCGGTATCCACTTGGCGCACGAGGGTCTCGTCAAAGCGAACCCTGCGCACGAACTCAGGCTTCCAGAATCCCGTGGGGGAGGCGAAGCTATAGGCTTTCTTCCCGGTGTCTTCAAACGGGATGGCTCCGGTAACGATGCCGACAATGCCGGGATACATGTGCTGGCGCTTCATGTAGGCGTTGACCACGTTCAGGACGTAGTCTTCGGCCAGAATGTCATCATCGCCCACGTAGAGCAGGAGGTCGGTATCACAGCGGTCGGCGAGGGTATTGTAGGCTTTGCCGATGCTCATTGACCTGTCCATGTTGTCGAGGATGTCGATGGTGATGGGGTAGCCCTGCACGGACAGAGAGTTGAGCAGGGTATTCAGGTACTTGCGCCGGGTCTGGACGATGCCCACGGTCACGGTCGGTGCGGGAATGTCCGCCGCTTCCTCGCCGAGGATTTCCACGATTTGCTCGATGACTCCACGCAGGTTTAGCTTGGTTATAATGGCTTCCCGGTAATGTTGGGGTTTATTGACGTCTTTCAGGATGCGCTTCACGTCATCCAAGGAAGACCAGATGTATTCTTTGGGATAGACATGCTCCGCTCCGAGCCAGTCCCGGATGACCGGGCAGACGCCACAGCACATGGCTTCCACGGCAGAGACACAGAAGGATTCCCGGACGCTGGCGTTGATATAGTAGGTCTTGTCTTCGAGGAACTTCTGCATGTCAGGTTGCCACGGATAGAGGGTCACGTTTTTAGGCTTGCAGTTGAGCATGTAGTGCCAGAGGTCTGGCTCCTGCGGGGTTCCGGCCAGGTGAAATTCATATTCAGGCAGGGCGCTGGCAAGCAGGTAGAGTTCGCCGATGCCTTTCTTGCGGGTGAAATACCCGGCATAGGCTATCTTGTTGTTAAGCGGTTTATCGAAGGGCACGGACAGGGCGTCCACGTCTATGTAGTTGGGGATAACAAGGATATTGGGATGGCAGTAATCTTTCCAAACGTCTTGACAAAGAGTGGCGATATGCGGGTTGACGAAGATGATTTTGTGCCATTCTTTGGGATTGATGCGCTTGATGATGTCTGAGTAAGCCTCGAAGGCATGGATGCGCAGGATTTTCTTGGCCGGGGTAACAAAGTTTTGCACCTTGATGGCCTCTTCGGTGGCAAAGTCCACCCAGATATAGTCGCAGAGCGGTGCGCTGTCGCCCGGGAAACTGTTGGTAAGTACGCACTCTCCCCCAAGTTGTCGCAACCGTTCGATTATCGGTTTGATAAACTGGTCATAGGTTGCTACAAAGAGTCCTTTCATTGGTTCTCCTTCTGAATCAGAATGATAAGCTGGCCATTGCTCGGCATAATGGTAGGGGGCGGGAGGGAATCCGCCCCCATTCCTTTTGACGTTAGGGCAAGAGTGGGACATCCTCTTTGTTAGGTTTGATGGTAGACAGTTCGTAGGGCTCGTAGTCAAGGGTGATGATGCCAGCACCCTCGTCTTTCTTGGCTCCGATTGTGATTTGGGAGCCTGTGATGATGCAGTTGGTCAGGGACAACGGTGTGAACCTGTTGGGTGTGGTGGTCAGGCACTGCCTTGAGATTCCTTTGGAGGATGCTGACGGGCGGGTGAAGTACCCGGCGGAGTCTGTCAGGGTGGCTCCCTTGTACACCGTCAGGGCGGTATCACCATTGGAAGTCCTTGCGAGGAAACTCCCATCAATGATACGGATGGGGTGGGTAATACCGCCGATGGTGAAGCGGCTTGCCTTCGTCATGTCGATGACGATTTTGCCGTTGTACATCACCGCACGAGTGGCATTACCGAGGGTGGCGCTGACCGTGGTGATGGTGAGTTCTTGGGGCTGGTTGCGGCCTTTGAACTCTTTGATGGAGGTGATTCTCTTGTTCATCTGTTCCTCCTACAGAGTCCAGGCGATTAAGCTGGACTGGTTGATGGCTTCGTACGCCGTGGTGTGGATGGTCTTGGTGGCGTTGCCGATATCATACACGGAGGCTTCGTCCTCGCTCTTGAAGAAGTCGGCACGGTTGGCGCCACGGATGGTGCGGGAGCCGATTTCCCAGACGTTTTCGTGGTCGTCTTTTTCCTCGGTGAATCTGAGGTTTTCGGCCACGCCAAGTCCGAGGGCGTCACGCCCCAGAATCATGCTTCCGAAACAGCGAGCGCCGTTGGTCGGGGGCTTCATCCAGCCGTTGGTATCGGCCAACTGGGTGGCCAAGGAAGTGGCGCTGTTTTTGGAGGCGGTGCGAACCCCGGTCTGCTCTTCGATGATGCAGAAGCCGTCATAGTAGAGGAAGTCCTTGCCACGGACGGCGGGGTGTCTGCGCAGTTCTCCGGTAAAGGCCGAGCTTTGCATGGAGACGATGTTAGACTCGGTTTTCAGCCCACGGAACTGTTGCGGGTGAACCAGCCAGAGCCAGAACGGGTCGCCGAGGTCGGTGAGGATGGGCTCGATGAGCAGGTCGGACTTGATTTTCATGTTCATCAGGGTGATGAAGTAGGAGTCCAGCGCCCCAAGAACGTTGGCATCGGCAGTTGCCCAATCCGCATCGGTCTTGGTGTAGAACTCGGTTCCGACCGTACCCATGGTCACGGTTGACCCGGTGGCGGTTCCGGCATAGTACATGTTGGGGTGGTAGCGCACCTTCATGCCCACGCCTTGTTCGTTCTTGCCGTTGCTGATTTCCGGGGAAATGCCCTCGTACATGGCCATGAACAGGGAGGCATTCATCCACTTTGACCAGTATTCGATGAGGGCGGGCATGGCTTCTTTCATAAGGTTCATGTGTTTCAGGCGTTGGTTGCTCATGTTGCCTGAGGATTTGGTGACGGCCTTGCGGACTTGGTTGATGTACACACGCAAGTGGCGGAGGGAGAGGGTCTCCCCGGTTCCCTTCAGCCATGTGTCGCCATAGACGGGGTCTTCGGTGAGAGGCAAAATCATGGACATGAGCATGTTGTCCCTGCCCTCTTCAACGAAGTCATTGAGCATTTGTACTACAACGTTCGGTGCTGGGTTGGTCTGGCGGATTCCGTTGGTACGGGTAATACCTTGGAAGTTGGCCAGTTTCGACCAGAACGTGTTATACCAAGCGGCTTTGGCCAGCTTGGTCGATAACAGCGGTACGTTGAGTATGTGGTCGGTGGATACTTCACCTACTGGCATTTCGTATCTCCTTTCTTAGGTTACTTTTTATTCACCTCTTCAAGGAGCCTGTCCACTTCTTCTAAGGAGCATGAGTCCAAATAACGTTGCCTGTCGAACTCATCCATTTTGGCGAGGTCGGTGGCGGTCATTTTTGGGGTTGGCGCGTTGCTGTTACCTGATGGTAAGCGTGGCACACCTTTGGCTTTTGCTTTCTCGAGCCGTACCCTTTGTCTTTCTGCTAAGGTCTGGTAAAACTTTTCAGGGTAGAGCTTGAGATAAGCGGCCTCAAGGTCGTTATGTGCCACTTTTCCGTCATCAGACAGACGTTTTGCGAGGCGCTCGATATCAGCGGCTTCGGCGTCTGAGAGGTTGTTTTCTTTTTGGTAGTTGCCCACCGTTTTTTGGATAGCGGTCTGGGCTTGTTCCTGTTTGAGTTCCCGGAGCACCTCGAGTTTGTTTTTGCGTCTGTCGAGGAGTCGCAGGTGTTTCTGGATGAGGTTGAATTTGGCTCCGTCCTCGATACTGAGGTCGGGGTTGTTTTCCAGTTCGAGTTGATAGTTGGCGATGAAGTGGTCAACTTCCGCCTCGGTCATATTGGGGATATCGGCCTCGGTCTTCTGTCTGGGTTCCGAAGCTGTTTCGGGTGGTGTGGTGGTGGTTTTGCGGAGTTCGCCGAGTTCCTGACCTTGGCGTCCGACCACTTTCTCGAGGTTTTTGTAGGCTTTGCGGAAGTCGTCAAGTTCCCAGTTGGCGGTCTTGTCTTCTTCGCCTTCCGGTTCTGCTTCTTCTTCGTCCTGTTCGTCCTCATCGGGCTCGATGGGTTTGTTGTCGTACTGGACGTCTTCTTCCTCGATGTCGTTGCCGAAGTATTTCATATCGTCATCGGTCAGGTTGTCCAGTTGTGTCTCCTTCTCGGGGACGCTGGTTTCGTTGTCTTTCACCTTTTCTCCTTGGGTTTCTCTTGTTCTTTTTGCGCCTGTATCTGGGCTTTATCCATGTTCTGTTGGTGGAAAATCTGGTCTTCCTGCATGGCTTGTTCCATGGCCTGTTTTTGTTGCATAACCCCCGTCACCATCTGGATGTACTCGATTTGTTCTTCCACGTCCGGCAGTTCGGAGTCTTTGAGTATCCACGCCCAGTTGACGAATTCGGGGGGCATAATGGTGGCGAGCGCCATTTTCCGGTCGAGGTTTTCTTGGAGTTTAGTGGCGGAAAATTCGCCTTCATCGAGTACGACCTGTCCGAGGAAGGAGGACACTTGGTTGCGGATTTCATCGCCTAC
>Ga0079099_1026873_pt1 | contig 12586 bp, 8 predicted proteins | sample ADurb_H2B_02_Slu_FD_77098 | JGI IMG/M metagenome (GOLD analysis project Ga0079099, IMG submission 77098) | Active sludge microbial communities from Illinois, USA, of municipal wastewater-treating anaerobic digesters - ADurb_H2B_02_SludgeMetaT... | ecosystem: Engineered > Bioreactor > Anaerobic >... | reverse complement strand
TAATAATACACCAAAACATCCCTTATTTCCATAATTTTGAGATAATTTATGTTTTTTAATAGATTATCTTGTCAAAAAAACAAAAATCCGACCAAGGTGAAATTCTCACCCCAGTCGGTATATTTTGTGCTCTATTCAATTCCACATTCTATCTCAGTCCCATCAATCAAGCTTATAATAATCTTCTTGCCATCAAAAACGGTCATCTTCTCGATTATTTTAAAATATAAATCCAGGTCAAACCCTTCTATAGGTTCTGCATTATTAATTATCTCTATGAACTGCTTTATATCTTTGAACAAGTTATCACTTTTTACATGCTGCTTCTAGTTCTCTGTGAAATAATCCTTATTTTCTACCATGGCATTAAAGGTGTTTACAAATGCCTGGTAGAAAACTTTGTCATCAACATGTTTGTTCCCACAGCCCTTTTCACCCTTTACTACATATTTTTTATTGCATCTCCATCTGACCCTTCTCAGCCTTTCATCATTAGAATTCCACCCTTTATCTTTTCCCATAATCCTTTTCAATTACAATTCCGTTAATAAACTGAAATACTACTCTACCTTGATTTAACAATGTTATGTGGTCTACAACTTTTCTGAAAAGCTCCCCATTAAATTCTGGCGGCGCCTTTTTATATTTCATGAGCTCATTTTTCAGCTTTATATTCCTAGCTTCAAAATCATCAATACCTGAAACTTTCCACACTTCTTCAGCCCTTTGCTTTAAAAGTTTCCGAACATTTTCTTCAATGGCCATCGAATGTGATTTGTCTTGGGGAAGATTTTCAAGCTGATCAATCATTTCTTGGATTTCTTTATCTAAGCGTGTGATTTCTTCATTTGACGCTTGCTTAAAAGGATTCTCTAGGTTTTTTATGTATTTGTTGAAATATTTCTTCAATTCGCTGAATGCTTCCACAAACATTGCTTCCACAATCGATTCATCTAGTGTATTGCTCCTGCAATTAACTTTACCGTTTTCAACATATCTGCTGCATTTCCAGCCATACTTTCTGTTGGTTTTGCTGCTATGTTTTAATACCCTTGTCAAGATACTCCCACATAATCCGCATATGATTTTCCCGCTGAATGGGTAAAGAGCTTTATTAATGTTTATATTTCTATCTATATTGTAATAACTGTGTCTTTCACTCCTGATTTTGGTCACTTTTTCAAACATGTCCTTTGATATTATAGTCGGGAAGTTCTCCTCACCGGTATATTTTTTATTCATAAGTATAAATCTGACCGTGCTGTCATTCCAATTAGTCTTGCCGGTTGATGTCCTGATACCTTCTTCCATCAGTAATGCTGCAATTCTATACTGTGATAGTCCTTGAAGAGCCATTTCAAATATTTTTCTTACATATGCTCCCTTTTCAGCGTCAATTACAACTACTCCGGCATCATTGTTAGCATAACCAAATGGCAAGTGCCTACATATCATTATCAGCACCTCCAATATATTCATCCAGCTCCATTCCATTTTTTAAGCAAAAGCATAGATGATTTTTTGACTTGACTATTATTTTTTCCACAAGGGTATTAAAACAATGTTCATCGAACTCCTCAAGCAAGCCTTGCTGCTTTTTTATAAAGGCTATGCATTTTTCTGTCTCCGATAGTGAAATATCTTTTTCAATAAATGCGGCTACTATAGCCTGCTTTTTTGACTCTAATTCTTTTATTTTCCCATTGAAGGAATTTCTCTTTTGACTTAACAAATATCCGTCTTCCTGAGGCCAATAATTCATATATTCCTGTTTTATAAGCTTATTTATTCTTTGAATCTCTGCCTGGTCCATCCTCAGCAAAACCATTGATTTTAGATAGATCATATGGGGTGTAAGAAGTGTTTCCCAATTTGAGTACAGTTTATTATAAAGCCTTATAAATGCTTGATATATGTTTTTTTCGCTAACTCCTCTTGCATAACATCGGTCAATTTGTTCATATAAATTGGAGTTGCATTTATATACTACGCTCCGGTTTGGTTTGGAAGAATTTATTATTGTTCTTTTAAAGGTTTTGCCACAATTGCCGCAGATTATCTTTGCGCTTAAAGGATATCGGTTCCCCATCCTTTGGATTACTTCTTCATCTATCCCTTTTTCCTTTCTCCTTTCTTCAGCCAACTCTTGAGCCTGTTTGAAGTCTTCTCTTGATATGATAGGTTCATGATTGTTTTTTATATAGTATTGGGGAAGTTCCCCTTGATTTCTTTTCCTGGCAAATGTAATGTTGTTTGCAGTTATTGTCTTTTGTAGCAGCGCATCTCCTATATATTTTTCATTTGCCAATATCCTTCTGATACCAGACCCACACCATGTTTTTCCTGTAATGGTTGGTATATTATCATTATTCAGACCTTTGGCAATAACAGTTGAACCTTTACCGCCTAAATATTCTGCAAATATCCTTCTAACTATTTCAGCTTCAGCTTTATTGATAACTAGACCTTGATTCTTATCAAAATCATATCCAAGGAACTTTCGGGATGATATTTGAAATTTACCTTGCTTATACCTTTTCTGATTGGCCCATCGAATATTCGCAGACATTGAAGCGGCCTCTTCCTGGGCCAATGAGCTGAGTATTGAGAGGATCAGTTCACTCTCTTGTGACATCGTCTTAATGTTTTCCTTTTCAAAGTACACAGAAATACCCAAAGATTTTAATTTTCTCACAATCTCTAGGCAATCAGCGGTATTTCGGGCAAATCGGGAAATGGATTTAGTTATAACCATATCAATCAGCTTATTTTCACAGTCAGAAATGAGCCTCATGAATTCCGTTCTTTTTTCTTTCTTTGTTCCACTAATCCCGTAATCTGCATATATGCCTATAAACTCCCACTCAGGGTTGCTATTAATTAATTTGGTGTAATAGCTGACCTGGGCCTCAAATGAATTAAGCTGTTCCTTATGGATAGAGCTGACTCTACAGTATGCACAAACACGAATTTTCTTTAAAACACTCTCCTCTTTTCCGCTAAGTGTTGGCTCAATAACGGTAATCTTTTTCACTACTCTTCCTCCTCTTTTCGAAGTAGTGATATGTTACCGTAGATGTTTTACTAATTCAAGCAAACTCACGAGGAATAGTTTGTACTTGCCATAATAGCCCAGCTCTGATCTATCCGATAGAGATACAAACTAATTATCCAAATCTTCTATTTCACTTTCTAGTATAAATTCCGTTTTATCAAGTATGCAAACAGCAATTTCTGTTCTTTTAACTGTAAATTTCTCAACCATTATATAAAACAGATTTGGATCAAATTCTTTTATCTCCCGGGCATTTTCAAATATTTCAATAAACCTTTTCCCTATTACTCTGTTTAAAACATTTTCATCCTGAAGATTTTCTTTCCACTTATCCAGAAACTGTTCACGTTTTTCGATAATTGCATTGTAAACTTTAATAAATGCATTATAAAGAACTTTATCATCAATGTGTTTATTTTCACATCCCACTCTACCTTTAATCTTATATTTGGAATTGCATCTCCAAATTATTCTCCTAAGCCTTTCATCATTTGAATTCCACACCTTCCTGCCATAAGCTTTGCCGCAGCTTCCACAAATAACTCTTCCCGCAAATGGGTTATCGCCAGAAGCATAGTCATACCTTTGTAGTCCGTGTTGTTTTGCAAATATCATCCGTCGTTCCATTTCAAGTTGCACAGCTTCCCATGTATCCTTATCAATAATTGCAGGATGACTTTCTTCCACATAATAGCTAGGTATTTCACCTTTATTCACTGCCCGCTTTTTGGACAAAAAATCTACAGTATAAGTTTTTTGAAGCAAAGCATCCCCTTTGTATTTTTCATTGCTGAGCATTTTTCTAATACTACTCTCATACCATTTAGCTTTTCCGTTCCAGTTTAAAATTCCTTCTTCTTCAAGTTCTTTTGCTATCCGGTTCGGTCCCTTACCATCCAGGTAGTCTTTATAAATCCTTCTAACGATTTTGGCTTGTCTTTCATTTATAACAAGGTTTCCTTCCTCATCTTTGTCGTAGCCCATAAACTTTGTATGATTAACTGTTACCTTCCCCTGCTCAAACCGCCTTCTTATACCCCATGTGCTATTTTCCGATGTCGCTCGACTTTCTTCCTGTGTTTTGATAGACAAGTGATACTGATACGCGAAATTGGGGTTTCGCATAAAGGGTTTGCAACGAGCATTCAATCAACTCAAAATCATTATGCCAACCCTCTTTTTCAGAACAGTATACCCATCCTCCTGTTTCTAAAATTTATTTTCCGCAATATCAAATACAAAATCGCCCAGCTGACTACGTAGTGCTTTAACCTTGTTTTCCAGATTAGTTAATTCCTCAAGGGTCAATTTTACATGGGCCTCACCGGCACCTAGATCTCTCAACGCAACCTCAACCTGTTCCTTTATGATCTTTATTTCTTTGCCCAACACTTTACTGGCTGAATCCTCCAATGGTTGTAACTTTTTCATCATCTCTTTTGCAATGGCTTCGGCATTCTCATATTTCTTTTCTTTTATTGATGCTTTTATCCCTTCAACGATTTTATTTTTAATCTTGTTGCTAACTGTGTTGGCCTTTACTACAAGTTGCAAAATTCCAGCAGCTATTAATACTGGAATGATAGTTATTGGATTTGTAAATCCTAACACAAACATCCCAATAACTATCCCAATCTGGGGAGCTAAACTTTTAAGCATTTCTTTGAAGCCAAGTGCTCCGCCGACAAGCGCTGCCCCTACACCTCCTACAATAAATCCCCCTACCGCTGCAACAAAACGTTCCATTCCAGATATGTTTTCTTGCGGGCTTTGGGCATGACTGGGTTCACCAAACAATTGTACCTTTACCTGATCAAGTCCGGTATAGAAATCTTCAATTTTACCTTCCAGTATTGTATTCATTTCTTCAGTATGTTTTTGTACCAGAGGAAGGAGTATTTCTTTTTGCCAAGTATCTTGTTCCTGAGTAATACGTTGTTTTAGTTTTTCTCCAACTTCATAGGCAATTTCTTCAGCCCGCTGCTGCATTTTTAGAGGATTAATACCTATTGTACCATCAACCTCAATTTCGTTTGCCCAATCAGGAAGGTTGTCCGCAATTTCGACCATTCTAGTTATTACGGATTGTTTGACCCGATCACCGAGGTCATTTCGGTGATTTCTCATGGTTTTAATAATAATATCGCAACGTTTTTCCATGTCTCGAAGTTGCGGTTCAACACTTTTATACCGCTTTTCAAGCTCATCTTTACTGAGCAAAAGAGAATTCCGCCGTGCAGGGATGATTTCATCACTTAATTCTTGAATAACTCGCATAAGACCACGTGTTGGTTGGAGTAGCTTAACTTTTGCCCGGTCTTTAGTAAGAAAGTCATATAACTTTTCTTCGAGAGGCAGAATCCCTGATGATTCTAACAGATCCGGTTTATTGTCCAAACGACCATCTAGGGCATTTATTGCGGATATAAAAAATACCCCGTTTGCTCCAAATCCCGTTCTACTACCTAACAGTCTTTTGCCACGTTCAACAACACGTTCCTTTTCCCGTTCCCGAATTTCATCAAAACGGTTACAAATGAAAAATATAAACTCGTGACCCGCTCCCCTTACATTCTGATCAATAACATTTATTTCTGATGCACTCGCTAATGCAGCACATGATGATACAAATAATATTGCATCAACTTTCTCAAGATATTCTGTTGTAATTTTTGTTCTTATGCCATCTTCATTTAATCCTGGAGAATCGATAATTTCAACCCCGTTTTTACACAGGGGTAAAGGCCAATATATCTCAGCTTTGTCATAAGGTGTTTCACCTGTATTTTTTTGTCCCTCTTCTTTTTCAGGAATGGCAACAAACTCTTCTAATCTAGAAATTTCAATTTCCATCTCTGGAACGTTTTCCTTTTTATGCGTCACTATATGATTTTTGGCATCATCGGGAATATTGTCCGTTATTTCCTCCGGTAACGGATTGCAGAAATATAAAATGGCCCGCTTTACATCAGCATACTTTATTTCATTAATTATCGCTGTACAGGGAACTGCATATGCCGGAAGTATTTCTTCTCCTAGTAGTGCATTAATAAACGTACTTTTCCCGCGTTTAAACTCCCCTAAAACCATAATTTTAAAGCGATCACTCCGAACTCGTTGATGAAGCTGCTTAAGTGTGTCTAGGTGCGTTTCACTGCCTAATCTCTGAGCAATTTCCTTGACATCCAGTAGCCATCCTTCTAACCGCTTTTTATTTTTGTTAAATAAATCAAACTTACTTCCCTCATTAATCATTAAATCTATCTCCTTTTATTTGTTATTGCTTCTTTTATTTGTTGAAGTACTAAGAATTGTTTATTTATTGTTTCTATTTGAACGGTTACGTCTGAATCGCTATCTATTTTCAAGGCCGACTGCAACGAGATCAATGCCTCTTTCTTTTGGTGTTCACATTCGTCAATCATTCGCGAGTACAATGACTGCATTCGGTTCTGTACTTGATTTATAGCCGTCTGAAAAACATCTGACAGCCATCCGTTTATTGCTATATCGAGAGTTTGTTTTTGCTCTTCAATCTTTTTTCCAATCATTCTTTCAGCAATTATACCGCCACCTATACTTACAGCCATTCCTAGCGGACCAAATAGCAAGTAGGTAGAGATTGTTGTTGCACCTACCCCCATACGGGACATTAATTTAATGTCATTCAAATTAGACACTTTAATATCAATTTGGGGAATCTCTAAGCCTTTATTATCGAAGGCCGCCTCATATATCACAATGTTTTCATAAATGAGTTTCTTCCCTTTTAGCATCTGATTTAACCATAATGCATCACTTGCAATTTTCTGTTGTAATTGTATTTCAATTCCTTTTATCACCTTGGATAATAGCATGCGTACCCGAAATGGCAAGTCTTTCTCAGCCCATTCCTTAGGATTTGGCGAGTGTCGTAGTTCATAACGTAGCTTTTCTAAAATAATTTCCTTCTGTTCAAAGAGTTTCTCGGTTAGCCATTTACTGCCATTACGCGCTCTCTCTTTTACATCCAATCGCGCTTCTTCCCATTGTAAACTTGCATTAGATTCGTTTGCTTTCATCGCTTTTAACTTTTTTTCCCGCTCAGTTGCTGAAAGAAGTAGGGCTTCTCTTTTAGTTGATAAGTAGCCGCAAATCGAATCCACTATGGCTTTGAGATTGGCCGATGCCTGTCGAACGCGCAAACGAGACATTTCTGCTCTTGAAGCCCAATCTGCAAGTTTTCTCCATAATGCTTCTGCCCCTAAAATATCAATTTTGTGATTTGCAGGCACTAATTCTTCCCCATATACGATACATAGGGGTATATCCTGATTCCATTGTAATAACTTGTTTTTTATATGACTGAGAACAGACTTTCTGTCAGTTTCCTGTACTCGATCCAAATGAGTAACTATCACTCCTACTTTAGGAACATGCTGGGCAAAGATATGATCCTCGATGAAGGTTTTCTCAGTTAAGCTGAGCGCCATGGTAGCATCAATAACAATAAGTGTTGCATCGCAAACTGTTATAGCCTCCAATGCTAATGCAGCTCTTTGAGAAGAAAGATCGTTTACCCCTGGAGTATCTAAAAACTGAATCCCTGTTTTTTGTAGCCATTGATTTGGTAAAGTAATCTGCAATACCCCGTCGCAGGTCTCCTGATCGGTTTTAGCGGTGAATTGATCCCAAATGTCCGGTTTCCATCCTACTGTTTCGCTATGACCATCTGAATAAATGCGACAGATTTCCCGGTAATTGCCGTATAGGACACGGGTTACCATTGCAGTTGTCGGCACTATCCCTATCGGCAAAATGTCTTCAGATAACAAGCGATTTATGCTTGTGCTTTTCCCCCGGTTGAATTCTCCTACTACTGCAACCGAAAAAACAGGTGCACTAATTTTATTGTGTATTTGAATTAATCGTTTTTGAAAGTGGAATTCCCCTATGTCCTTTATCAGTTCCTCCAGACTGATCATAGCTGCTGTTACTATTAAATATTCGTTAGCATGGTGGGAATTAGTTGGCTTAATTATACAGGTAGGATCATTCATATCTTCGTTCTTAGCATTCAGTAAATCATGAGGAACAGTATTCAACAATTTATCTACAGGCAACTTACAAAAATGGTTTAATCTAAATTGTGTTAACAATAATAAATATAACTCAAGTAACTTTCCGTCCGGAGTAGGAATAAGCCTGTGATCATCTAATGCCGATTGAATAGCATCAGCATTTGACTTTTCACAAATGTCGCTTTCTTGTAATATGTAATTCTTGCCAGCAATAGACTGTCGTATATCTACCATGGCTAACAATCGACCAGACGGCCATTGCCAACACAGATATCCCCATGCTTTTAGACCTGTCGCTGACCCGTTCACAATCTGTGGTACAGCTAAAATGGCCTGTACTACCGTGTTTTCGTTATCTTTTTTTATTACTAATGGCACCAAAGTTCTAGATTCAAGCGTCACCCATTCACGAGTAGGAGAACTTGCGTGAACTGATTTAATAATCTCCCAAATTGTTTTTTCTGCTATTTGTTTTTGGGCAAGTATGTTCATTTCATTTGACTGCGTTAAATCAACATGCATGGCTTACCTCCTGCTGGTTATTCATTGTAATAACTACTTGGTTGCCGAAATCATTCCAGGCGTTTTCAAAATCTTTTAGTGCCACTACTTCACCGCCACCGTCTTTAATGCCAGTATCATTTAAGATCACGTACCATTGTTCATTGTCATCTTGATACATTCCTGTCACTTGGACTGCGTGTCCTGCTACTGCTTGATCTAATGGTAAACCGTCTGAGTCGACTTGGGGATTCCAAATTTCGTTTGCATTTAGACCCACGATTACTTTTTCATCATTAGCTAAGGCTTCGCGAATGTCATCAACCGTGAGATTAAATGAATTTACTACTGGAATACCTAATGCTTCAAGAATATTTCCCATTGCTGAAGGACTTGTACCACAATCTGGGTCGTACCATCCATTCACTTGAGCAAAGTCGGCTAGTACTTTTTCGGGAATATCCAAACCGGTAATAGACTCGATTACCGCTCGCTGTGAAGCCACTGCACACGAGTAGTCGTCTTCCTGATGATGATAATTTTCTAATTCTGCTACAGGATCACCCACCAAAATATCTCCCAACATTTGATCATCATTGATAGAATCCTGTTGGTTCATGACTGCCAGATTATCGGCGTGTTCGTGAGAACCAGCATTTAGGCAATGCCCTTCATTTTGTATCCCCCCGACGTCAAATGGAGATTCAGCTCCTGGACCAAAATAATGATCAGCATAGTTCGGTACACCGTCATGATCCCAGTCTTCAAGATAACTTTGAGGTGCATTTGCCCATGGTACTTGTACGGTAGCCCCAAGACTACAGGCTTCAAAATCAGATAATTGTGTTTCATTCATTTCGGGTGGTTCGTCCAAATGCAACAATGAAAATAAATCCATCATTCACTCCCCCTTTATTTGAATAGCGAGTTATCAATCACGCACAACTTTGAATGTTTCTCAAACGTTCTTGTATATGTAATATTTGTTCTTGCCTATCGTGAATTCCCTTGATCTGCCTCGTTATAACCTCTCGATCGTGACTTAATTGTTTTGCCTCTTGCTCATCACGCCTAATCATTTCCTGTATCAATTTTTCATACTGAGCGAAATATATATCAATAATTCTGTTTAAATCGCTAATAATCGCATTTGTCATTTGCCCTATTCCGTCTACAGACGACTGTTTTGTTGCTCTAAATGCATCACGGATTTTGCTATTCATCTCATTTTTATATTTAGTTTTCAGTTCGTCTAAAGATGGTCCAAATAAACTTCCAAGAAAACCACCCAAAGCGCCTCCGATGACTGTACCTAGTCCAGGAAGTATAAATGAGCCAATAACTGCCCCTACACCTGCTCCACCAAAGGTCTTCATTGCTACTTCTCCTGAGTCTTTATCCAATACTTCTTTCATCTTTACCGACAAGTTGCCATGTTCACTTTTAAGCGTATTGGGCACCATATTCTTGTACATTTCATCGCTTATTTTTATCCGCCCCCCTAATGTGGCTAACGATTTATACAGAGCAACAAACTCTTTTTCAAAGTTTTTAAGTTCTTGTTTCCCTAAATCTTGAAGTCTATCTTGCATATTAGAAGAATTCTCAATCATGGTTTGTTTTACATTTTCTAGTATTTGATCCGTATATTGAGTAACAGCCCATTGTAATTGGCTATTATCAGTCGCTTGGTCTATTGCTGCTTCAATTCTTTGAATAACTTCCTCGCATAACTTGTCTACAAACTGATTGGCATATCTCTCAATAGATTTCTTGTCAATTTGAATATTGTTTGAATGTAGTTTCTTTTGCAAAAGGATAAAGTCTGAAATGTTCGTGATACGGTTGGCAATTAAAGCATCATGTATTTCTTGATATTCTTGTTCCATTCTTCGTAAGTCTTTGTCTAAATGAGAGTAAAGTGTATTTTGTAGTAGAATGATTTTTTCCATTTGAATCAGTATCCGCTGTGATTGTAATACACGTTGTATTGATTGTTCTGCAATATTAAACTGTTCTAAAAAACCCTTGTCTGCTCCTTGGGGTGAAATGTTGAGGTTATCAACAACTATTTGTGGTGCTACTGCCAGTAAAACTATCTGTTTCAATCCTAGTGCCTGGCATAATCGTCGTTCAATATTATTAACAATTACAAACCTTTCCTTTTCTCTGATTTGATCCATTTTTGTAACAACGAATATACAGCGATGCAACACCTCACTCAAATTATTATTTAAAAACCGGACAAGACTTTGTGATAATGGAATGGGAGCTGGTATAACGATTAGGGCTGCATCGCAAACTTCTTCTAATGCCCATTTTGCTATTGTGCTATGCCGTTCGTTATCTGTATTCGTACCAGGAGTATCGACAATTACTAGTCCATTTTTCAATACTAACGAAGGATGCTCAACTGTAACTTGTTGAATTTGCTTGGCTACACTCTCATCCGCACTAACAGAATGAAGAAATTCATATGTATTGTTTTTTTCTTTTTCAAAACTAGGAGGAAAAAAGAAGCGTATTACTTTCGAAATGATAGAGATTCCGTCTCGCAAAAATGACTTTTCTTCGCCATTTAAGGTTTTTATTTTTACATCTAGCTCATTCCCATATAGCATCAATGTGGCTGCGGCCGTTGTTGCTGGCAAAACATCTGTGCGCAACAAATCATCCCGAATTAAAGCATTGACTAATGTACTTTTACCGCTTGAAAACTCGCCAACAATTCCTAAATAGAGTCGGTAATCACCTTCTTTTTTTCTGATTTTTTCGATAATGGTTAATAATTGCTGGCTGTTTTGGAGTTTTTTATTATGCTGGTTTATTAATTCTCCGACGAATTTTAGATGCGATTCCACTGCTAAATGTTCTCGAATAGCCTGAACAACATCTTCCTTCTCAGAACACGCGTTCATTATAAATCACTCCTTATGCAATTTTTAACAATATATTTAATTATAGCATAATGCGGCTAAATAATGGAAAAAAATTCAATTCAAGTAAAAAAACTCATCTCATGTATTTGTCAAGTAAAAAAGGGTTCTTTCCAAAGTTAGTTGGTTTCTCTAATCTTTTCAAGTCGAAGAACCTTTCTCCTAAGTGTTTCGAAACTGCAACGACCATACATAACTCTTTTTATTACTTTGATTTTATTTATACTCCCTTCTGCTAGTCCATTGCTGTAATCATAGATTATAGCATTTTTTACTGCATCAATATCTCTAGTTATACCATTAATAAAACTATTTACTTCACGTATATTTAATTTCTTAGTTTCTTTTATCCAGGCATCTAGTTTATCTGGAATTTTGCTTTTAATAACACTTTTAAAGTCGGATACAAGGCTGTAAATTGTTCCTATATTTGGATATAATCTTAATACCTGATTCAATTGTTCTTGGGTTATTTTTTTTACTTTCTCTAGGGGCTTGTATAATAATTTAATGAGAAGGCTTCTGTCTATAAATTCTATATTCTCTTTATTTCTATTTTTGCTTAGTTCTTTATTTAATTTTTTCATACGCGAAATGTACATTCTAATATTAGAATCAGAGCCTTTATATCCTTTTTTTCGTAAAAATTCTCCTATCTTTTTTGATGTGTATCCTTCTAATAGAAGTTGATTGATCTCTTCATAGAACTTTGTGAGCAAGCTAGCTCTTGTTGCTCCATAGTTACCATTAATTGCCGAAACACTAGGATCTAGATATCTTGCAACTGTTTTTCTTGCAAGCCCTAATTCTCGAGAAATAGCTCTTTGTGAAATTCCTTTTTTATGCATAGCACAAACTTTTTTTATCAACTGTTCTTTCTTAACAACCTTTTCTTCATGCCTTAATTTCAAAGAATTTCTATTTAAATATTTAGTTCTTTCTTCATCAGTCATAGAAAAATACTTTTTAAATGTGCGAATATCCATTTTTAGCAAACGACAAATTTCTGTATTAGATTTTCTGGAATCAATTAA
>Ga0079099_1032290_pt1 | contig 12656 bp, 9 predicted proteins | sample ADurb_H2B_02_Slu_FD_77098 | JGI IMG/M metagenome (GOLD analysis project Ga0079099, IMG submission 77098) | Active sludge microbial communities from Illinois, USA, of municipal wastewater-treating anaerobic digesters - ADurb_H2B_02_SludgeMetaT... | ecosystem: Engineered > Bioreactor > Anaerobic >... | reverse complement strand
AAAAAAGCATACCTATAGCTGAAAAAACAGCCATGATACGCAGTTCTGTTTGTGTATACTCTATCACCCTATCGCCCCCTTTCAAGCATAAAAATAAGAGCCAAGATTAGCTTCCTCAACTCTTATCACCTGCCTTTGGGTATTTTTCTTTTACTTTTCTACATTTCTCAATATATTCTTTTAAGTATGAGTCATCACCCAAGCTTTGATGCACTAGGGCATCCGCTAATTGCTCTAATGGTGGGTACTCCCCTCTTCTTAGTATCGTGTAGTGTATTTCTACTTGTTTAACCTCACATTCTTCCTCTTTTACCTCTTGTAAATCAAGGTCGTATACTAATCTTTTCCCTTCCACCTTTAATCATCTCCTTTTGTATAGCCTAACAATACTCCCTTTGCCAATCGCATTAGCTACATTGCTATATATTTTGATTGAGTTTACAGTAGCTACCTTTTGCTCTTCTGTTGTTGCTGGTGCATAAGTGTTGTAGAAAGACCAAGGAAACCACCCACCGCTGCCTGTATTGTTTGTCATCGTTTGACCATTAACTGAGATATTTTTCTTATCTCCAGTATTAATGTGAGATAATATTAATGACATATGGTTTGTCAAACCAGCATTGATACAATTAAGCATATTTCCTACCGCACCTGCATAACCGCCTGACTCTTGCAAAGTGTACCAAAGTTCTTCTTGCAAATCATTAATAGTTAAATAATAAAAAGACCTTTGGGTGCTTCTATTAATAATGTCAATATCTAGTATACAAGTGGCATTTGCAACATTTAATCCTTGTAGCACTACCTCAGTACAATCAGATTGTACTACTATCTCAGCAAGTAGATTGCTGGGATTAGGTATGTCCTCAATAGTAGCTACTTGCTTGCCGTTGGATTTAATTTGTCCAGCCTCTAAACCAACATATGCGTTTTTGTCGTTGTGCTGTCTAAATGTGAAATTACCATTTCTCAATAAAATTATATCTGAAAAAAAGACATCAGGATTATACAAAGTGAGCCTAGGCAGGTCGTTGATATCAGCAGCATTTCTTGCGCTTGTTATTATTGAATTTGAGTTGTCTGATGATACAAAGTTAGATGCGTGTAATCCGTCTACTGTGTCAGAGTTACCGCCATTTGCTGGTAGTGATGCAGGTATTTGGTCAACTGTAGCTAGTTGTTTCCATGCTGTCCATGTTCCAACATCTCTTTGTCTTAAGTATGCTCTACCTTTTTGCCCATTATTATTGCTGTAAAATTCGTATGCAACTTGAATAACCCAGTTTTGATGATATGCTAATACACTTACATACAAATATTCAGTTATATTATTAGGTGCGTGTAAAACATTACGAACAGTATAATTACCACCAACATACAAATTGTCTAAATCTAGATTAGATACACCAGATAGGTCTTTACAGTATCCTCCTACACCATATCCAGAGGGGGCAAAATCAGCACTACTTTTTCCATCTACAAATTTTGTAGCAGTAGCAGCATTGCCTGTGCACTCCGCTGCTTTATCTGCATTAATAGCATTATCTACTTTGCCATCTAAAGCAATAGTAATCCTATCATTAGTAGCATCTGGAGTAATTGCTATATTTTTACCAGATATAATCTCAAGTGTATCTGTTTTACTATCAGCTTGTATTGCAGTACCACCGACTAGCACATTGCTAAAAGCATTTTGATTAACCTCTGCACCTACTGCAACACCATCCAATTTAGTTTTATCCTGTGCTGATTGCAGGCCAGCACTAGATTGAGTGGCATTATTGTGAGTATGAGTAGCTGGGGAGAAGTAATCAGCGTCTTTGCCATCTACTTTATCGGCGTTTAAGTTTGTACAAACAGTATTATTGTTGATTGGTATTTGCCCAGCAGTATTACCAGCAACAAGTCCTTGCAATTTCATTGCATTAACAATACAATCGTTAATAATTGCCCTTAGTTGTTCTCGCATTTGCGGAGGGAAATCAGCAAGAAAATCATTATCTGCTGGTTTGACAGAATCATAAGCCATTTAACCACTTCCTTTGCATAAAAATAGGACTAAATTAATAGCCCTTACTAAACCACGTTATTTGCCCGCCTACATCTTGATTGTTACTATTCACCACTCTTACCCTAAACTTGTCCTTGTTGATGCTAAGCAAATCTGCTCTTAAACCACTTCCTATTGCTGTCGGTAACACAGCAGGATAAGTGAAATAACTCCACCCATAAGGCACATCAGTACCACCTATGGGGATATTAGCAGTACCATATTTGTCGGTATCAGGTACATCAATATGTACTCTGAATGTGTTTATTTCTGGAGTTTTTGTTAAGTCTGCAGTAGCCATGTTAATCCTAAACTGTATATATCTAAAAGTCTGCATAACTGGCATAAATACTTGCCAGTTAGACCATTTTGCATTATCTTGGCTAATCCTATACTCTAAACCAGCAGTTACACCTTGACGAAGTAAGACAGAGGACACAAAGTCTGTTGATATATTGCAAGTTAGTACCTGTTGAATATCATACACTTGAGTTGCATACTGTCCGCTGGAACAAAACTGAGTGCCATTCTTAGCTAGTTTCAGCACAATCTTTCCCCCAACATCGCTAAATCTAACATTTTGATAATCTGAGAATCTACCTCCCAATGTAGCGAAAGTAAATAACGACTGCCCAAACTCTGTATTTGTATGCGTGCCTGTGTGATTAACTATTTCATCAAAGGTCAAGATAATATTTTTTGGAGGGAGATTAGCTATAAAAACTTCTGAGCTAATTGCTCTTTGACTGTAATGTCCTGCTTGATTAATAGCTTTAATAAAGTACCTGTACCTTTTTTCTTGGTCTACTGGTACCTGATAATTAGTTACTGTCACACCAGTCATGACTAAGTTACCATTTTCAAAACTATTACCCTCTCTGATTTCATAGCCTACTACATCAGGCTCATCTATTTTGTCCCAAGTTAGCTGTGCATTAGCACCATTTTGCCTAGCTAAAAAGTTCTGTACGTCTGCTGGCTCAACTTTACAATAAATACTTGCAAACACTTCATCGGAGTAAAAATCCCCATTGTTTTTAGCTTTAAGCAAGAATTTATAAGTGCCTGTTTTATCTGGATAAAAGTCTGCCCTTAGTTCTTTTGTCTTAATAACTAAAGAAGAATCTTGCCAAGAAAACCCTTGTCTTAATTCGTACTCAAATAAATCAAGCTCCCCAGTGCCTTCCCATGAAATTATTAAGTGTGCTTTATTTTGCTGGTCTTGTACTGCTACTAAACTAGTTGGAGTAGCGGGGTTCATGTCGAATGTGCATTTGCGATTTGCGGGGAATTGGCTATATACTCCACCTCTGTTTACTGCCTTAATCCAGAATGAGTACTCTCTTTCTTGATTAATTAATACCTCATAAAAAAGACTGGTTATATTTGTGGCTATTAGTGTTGAGTTATCCCAATTTACTCCTTCTCTTATTTCAAAATAGCTAGTATCTTTATAGGCTGGCTTATCCCATGTCAGTTTTAGTCTTGAATGGTCGTTAATGTACTGAGTTACAGCAAACCCAGTAACATCAGCAGGAGTAATATTAGCTTGCGTTGTTATGTTGCTCTCGCTTGAAGTATAACCACTAACTACTTTTGCTCTAACTCCAAAAGTAAAGTTACTATTAGAATTAACATGGTAACGATACAATGTTTCTTTTATGTTAGCTATAACTACTCCATTAATTAAAATATCATAACTGTCAATGTCTGTTTCTATGTTCCTATCCCAGGACAAGAGCAATTCTGTACGGTCTAGTTCGTTTTGTATTATCTTAAAATTAGCTGGCGAATTAGGCTTTATCACAAATTGCTGAGATAAGATAGTAGGATTAACAGAGTAATACCCTGCTTGGTTAACAGCCTTAATCATAAAATTAAAATTACCTTCGTTTGGCAATTTGTAAGTAAACTGTGTAGCTTTTAGCTGAGTAACAATTATTTGCCCAGATTCCCAACTTGTACCCAATCTAATTTCATAATGCGATATATCTTTTTCTTGGTTGGCTAACCAAAAAAGATTAACTTGACTTCTGTCAGTAACTACTTGAGCGATAGAAAAACCTGCTATTTCAGCAGGTTCTACAGTTACATTTATGCTTTTTGATATGGCATTAGCGGAATAATTACCACTATTATCTACTGCTTTAATTAAAAAAGTTAGATTACCGCTAGATTGAGCATTGTAACTATATTTAGTAGCAAAAACATTATCATTTATTACTTGCCCTGTTTCCCAATCAGTGCCAACTTTAATAGAGTATCTATTTAGGTCAACATCTGTATTTGCTTCCCAACTTAAAGTTAATTTAGTAGAGTCAATTGAATCTTTTACAATCCGTAACCCTATCACATCATTAGGAGGTATGTCTTTACCGACTATTTTTATTGGTTCAGATATTTTTTTATCTGATAAAAGACCGTTTTTATTTTTAATTTGCACCGCTACAAGATAAGTAGATCCTGTTTTAACATTTAAGGCTTGGCATTTTGCATTATAGGTAGGAGCGAGAGTAACCCAACTAGCACCATTGTTATCGCTAAGGCTAATAATATACTCGCTAAACCATTGATAATCAACTTCATCCCAAGAAATATTAAGATTGCTTATATGCACACCATCTTTATTCATCCATCCAAATTCATTTGCCTTTACGTTGCTTACTATAGGTGGGGGAGAAAAAGGATTGCTAAGCATCGTGAGGTTGACAGTAGGAGCAATAGAGCCTAAAGCATCAGAATAAAGTGATTCATTGTATTCTCTGCACACCAACTGTATTTCATTTTCTTGACTGATAGACATTTGCATAATGCGCCATTTTTTGTTTTTAAATTCTGTAACATTGTCAGTGATTTGGATAATATCTCCTATCGTTCTATTTATCGCCCCTTCATCAGTCACAAATGAGCACCAACAAGGGGTAGAAATACCTTGATTAAGATAAAACCAAGCATTTCTAGAAGCTTGGTAAAAATTTGTCACCCCATTTAATTCAAGTTCTTTCATATCTATTTGGTAAATTGTATTATTTGAATGAGCAAACACTAATTGGTTTACCCTGTCAACTGTTTTGAGTTTTTGAGGAGCTTCGGCTTGTGCAATTACTTGTGTCCAATCATAACCAGGATCTACATATTTAACTTTTAATAAATCAGGACCTAAATCTGCCCAAATCTCAAAACTACTAATGTTGCTAATATCAAAAGTCTGTCGAACAGGTTCAGGTTTTTCTATCATTACCCCAATTCTTCCACTCTGTTCAACGTAATAAGCATGGCAAACAGCTAACATTTCCATTAGCCAATCTAGCCTACTTTTCTTTTCGTCAAGAATAAGATTTAAAGTAAACCTCTTTTGAACAGTTCCATCTGGATTACTAACTATTCCATCGCACCAGGCTGCAGCGTCAATAAAAGATTGGATATTAATTTCACTAAAAGGTACTCCTATGCCGTTGTAACATGTCATAAAGTCCAGAACGCACCAAATGGGATTATCTGACCACTGGGTAACATAAGCAGTAGGAGAAGTGTAAACTCTTACCAATCTACCTTCTAAGATTGCAGTAACATTAAAATCACCGTTCAGTTTATCTGAAAGCGCAGCAGTTAAAGCTAGGCAAGCATCATATTTCATGCCACCTACCACTTTTGCTTTTTCTTCCTGAGTTGTACCAGGTACTATATCGTCTATTACTTGCTCTCCATCTCCTAAATATGCCTTGTAAAAACACTCACCTGGGATATAGTCAGTAACTACATCAATAAATTTGTTTATACAATTAGGTAAAGCATTAACAGTATCTTTAACTTTTAAATCAAGCAAATTAACATCTTGTAAGTTTTGTGCAACCCAACCTGGTTGAGAGTTAACCCAATTGTATAAATCAGCAGATTTTTTATTTGTCATTACAAAGCTTAACGAAGTGACCAGCTCATAATCGTTACCAAATATTCCACTGTGAATAAAAGTCTGCAAGTAAAAAATATTATTTTTAACACTATAACTTGCACATTGAGCATCACCAGTGTATTTCAAGTTAAATACAATAGACTGAGATATAGGTATGTCATTAATTTTTACATTGCTAAATCCTTTTACTGGACCATCAGAAAAACTAATCAATTTACTTAAAGATCTATCGGCTTGGTTAGGTTGCCAGACTAAGTTGCCAGCTACCTTAACCTTTCCATAAGCTAAGGGTATCGGCAAGCTACTATCTGTTTGATTTTGCAGGCTGCCAAATGAATAAGTAGGAGAAGAACCCTTTTTTGCTTGTCTCCTAGCTATTAATGAAGATACCAAAGCAGTTCCAATTGTCCTTAGAAATAGTTTAGCCCCTATCTTCTTTAATCCCCAGCCAACAACTGCAGGAACTACTTGTGCCATCTATATACCCCCTCTAAACGCTTATGAAAGCAATATGTAGACATCTTAACTAGCTCCATTTTTCCACTTTGCCAGCAATGAAACATTTCATCATTCCCAGCGCATATACCTAAATGAAAAGCACCTCTAGGCATCCAAAAAAGAATAATATCTCCTTTTTTGATTTCTTCAAGAGGTACTTCTTTTAAATATTTTTTAAACTCACGAAAGCAAAAATTGCGCCAGTATTTATCTTTTTGTATTTCTTCCCATCTGTACCTAGGCAACTGAGGATAAAGAAGATACATAGGTAACAAACAACCTAATATATACCCTTGTTCATCTACTCTCCGATATAAGGTTCCTATCTTATCATGCAATCTTTTCAATTTCTAACCACCATCTGACGAGTTATGCTTGGATGCCCCCCAAACCTTGTAACATTACCCCTTTCAATGCATGACTGAAGAGTTCTATCGCAAGTATCAAAAGTTGTTCCACTATATCTACATCTTTCATCTTTAAATGCTTTATATTGGCACATCACATCGTAAGTCATATTAGGGCTTTGAGACTCAAAATCACCCAATTCCCATACAACGCTTGCTGTAAATTTTTCAATCGTCATGTGTGGATTTTTTAATTTACCTGGATAAATTAAAAAAGGCTCGTCTAAATAATCTAAATATACTTGCTCAAGTTTACATCTTCTATTCCAGAATTTATTTGCATTTAATGCAAAATAAGCAGACCATCGGCTATCTTGATTAGCTAGTTCAATACTTAAATTTTGTACACTCCCATCAGTTGTGCTTTCTATATTGTCCCTGGTTATCATAGCAGCTTCATAGGTTATCCCATTAACAATTAAATTCTGAGTATCATTAGCAACAAAATAGAGAGTTGTTTCATCTAAATAGATGGTTAACAACTCTCTGTAGTCTACTTGATCACTCTGTGCTGCTTGTTCAATTTTTGTAGGTATATTCCTGCTCATTATCTCAACTCCTTTAGTGGAATTGTAAAAGTATTATAGCCATATCCCTGATGATTAAAATCTATTTTGCTATCTTGGAAGTCAAACCTAACAACGTAAATACGGTCATTCCCGCCTAACCTTTCGCCTGTTATAGGGTGTAATTTCCACCATTGCCAATAGAACTTTTCATAATTTACACTTCTTGCTTCAATAAAAGTAGCTATTTTTTCTGTTAAGCGAGGGTCTTTAGCAAATTCTAAAACCCAAGTTCTAAGAGGTGCAGTCCATAATCTTCTTCTTTGTTCATTGCCTCCGTCAGCCTCTTGAATAGATACTTTCTGCTGAATTGAGTTTGTATAGGCTCGCCTGTAAACATAATCAAATGTCTGCATTATAAAGCACTCCTTACCGCTGCACGCATAGACGAATCAGTAGAAAATGATTGTTTGACTTTGTTGACAGCAGCGTTAACTATTGCTGGGAGTTGTTGATTGAATATTTCTTGTCCTTGAACTGGGTCTAAACTTTGAAAAGTAGGTGCTAACGTTACGTTTATTTGCTGGCTACTTCCACCTAACTTATTATTAGGTGTGATTTTCCCATTAGTACCAGGTGTGAATAATTCAGGGCCACGCTCCCCGACCAAGTATGTCGTGCGCTTAGAAACAGGACCACCTATGGCTCTGTGAGGTATTTTTTCTTTACTATCTGAGTTCCCGAAAAGATTATCAAAAAAATTGTTAAACATATCTCCACTAAGAGATTGACCTTGTTGTTTAACGCCCATAATAGACCGAGCAATTGACAAAGCTGCTTCATGCCATAAATCCTTAAGCAAGTCAGTTGATGATTTAGTTCCTTCAATTATTCCTGCTAAAGAATCAGCCCAGCTTGCTTTAATTCTATCTGATTCTTCTTTTGCCTTATCAGCAACCTCTTTGTTTATTTGATTAATTGCGGCTGCATGATAACGAGTAATTGTTTCTTCACTGACTCCAGCTATTCGCATCGCTTCTTCTTCATCTGCAATAGCATCAAGACGAAGTTGTGATTCCGTTTCAGTCAATTGGCGAATTTTTTTTAACGCAGAAACTTCTGCTTCTATGTTGTCATTCAATTTAGCTTTTCGAGCTTCCTTTTGAGCCTTCTCATCTTCAAAAGACTCCTTATCTTGTTTTTGTTCAAAAGCTTTCAATGCGCTTCTTGCGTTTACAGCACCTTGTTCCCTTTGAGTAAGTAATCTTTGTTGTCTTGATAACTCAATAGTTGAATTAGTTATATCTTTTTTCTTTGCTTTTTCAGCAGCTATTTCTTTCTTCTTGGCAGCTATCCTTTTCTCTGTTTCTGCAACAAGAGCATCAGCGTTTTTAATGTTTTCTTTCAACTCCTTACGCTTTTGATCTCTTTTAGCTTCAGCTTCAGCTGCTTCTATTTTTGCAAGCTTAGCATTAGTCTTTTCTAATTCGGCTGTGAGCTTCTCTCTAGCAACAATCATAGCGTCTAAAGCGGCTGAAGTAGCAATAGTTTCATTTTGCTTCATTCCTTTAGCAAGTCCTTCCATTAACCACAAACCAATTCTTTCAGTGAATTTAGATGGAGAATGTGTTTCTGCTTTTTTGATAAAAATATCTCTTACATGATTCATCATACTTGCAACGGAGTTGTAAAGTGCTCCAGCCCCAGATTTTATACCGTTAACAAGACCCTTGATTAAATTGTTGCCTATTTCTATCCCTTTGACGAGCATTTGTCCAATAAACTTAACTACGTTCGCCAAAATATTAAATAGCGCATTACTAATCATACTACCTAATTGCCTTAGCTGAACTATTCCTTTTTTTAAATTGTAGCTGAACCAGTTTTCAAAAGTAGTTTCTAGCTCTGTTATTTTGGCTTTGATTTTGTCCCAGTTTTTTACGAGCAGATATCCAGCTCCTATCAGTAAACCTACTGCTGCTACGGCAAGAGTAACAGGATTGATCAATAAATCCATTAAAGATAAACCCACTAAAGCAGTACTAGCTAATTCTATAAAATCTAAAAAAGCACTAAATGCAGTTCCTATTTTTCCTAATGTTGTGACTAAAAACCCAATTGCTCTAGAAATTAATAATATTACACCGCCAGCAAAAGCCAACCCAGCAAAAGCTTCTACTGTTTTTGCAATAGCTTCTTTAGTTGCTGTTGGTAAAGAATTAAACTTTTCAATTGCTTTTTCAATTTCTTTGGTTAATATTTTAATCTGTGGAATAAAAGTTTGCCCGATAGTTATAGAAGCAGTTTCAAGAGAACCTCTTAATCCTTCAATTGCGCCTTTAAGATTATTCATTTTTTCTTTAGCTACTTCTTCTGCAGTTACTTTCCCCATTTCCGTTTTCATACTAGCAACACCTTTTGCACCTTCTTTAAAAAGCACGTTTGCTGCTCTAACCGCATCGCTACCGAAAATAGTCTGCATATATTGTAATCTTTGTGCGTCAGTTAAACCCTTCATGCTGTCTTCAAGTAATGCAGATATATCTTTTAAACTTTTTAAGTGCCCTTCAGTATCAAAAAATTTACTTGATAAATCTTTATTTATCAATCCTAAACTTTTAAATGCTTCGTATTGGGCTTTAGTTTGCGGTTGTAAATTCATCAACATAGTCTTTAAGCTAGTACCTGCATCTGACCCTTTTAAGCCATTGTTAGCAAATAAAGCCAAAGCTGTAGCTGTATCATTAAAAGTCATACCTACGCCAGAAGCAACTGATGCTACTTGGCTTAATCCCATTTGGAGTTCTCCTACATCTGTCGCTGAAGCATTAGCAGCCCCAGCTAAAATATCAGCAGCTTTAGCCATTGACAGCCCATCTTTTTTAAATGAGTTTAAGGCGGTACTTGCTATTTCAGCAGCTTTAGCTAAATCTAGCCCTCCAGCAGTAGCTAAAGTTAACGCTCCCTTTAGTCCGCCTTTCATGACTTGGCTAACAGAAAGACCAGCTTTTAACAACTCCTCTTCCGCTTGAGCTGCTTCAAGTGCTGAATATTTAGTTTTTGCACCCATATCAATAGCTAACTTTTCTAAGTTTTTAACTTCATCGGCAGTAGCTCCAGATATAGCCTTAATATTAGAAACTTGCTCTTCGAAGTCTGCCGCTTTTTTAGTTGCAAAAACCAAGCCGCTACCTATACCAACTCCAATGCCCATAAGTGTTCTACCTACTGTTTGGATACCTTCAAAGGCCTCCTTAAACCTTCTAGAAGACTCTTTCCCTGCTTCCTCCATATTATCAGCAAAAGATTTAGCTGCTCCTTGAACACTTTTTTCTGCTGACTTAAGACTTTTATTTAAATCAGTTAATACTACATCTATGCCAAAAGAAATACTCCCTATTTCAGCCATTTTGAACCTCCTTTTACCAACCTGCAACCTGGTCAGCATACAAAATAGGTTGCTCTGAGTTATCTTCAGTAGTTAATTCTGCCACTATTAGATAGTCAAAATAATCTTCAATCTCTATCTCATCTATCTGATATGGCAACCACCCAAAGGCTCTTGACAAGGCTAAATAGCCATTTATGACATACTGATACTCTGATAGGTTTAATTCCCTATCAGAGTATTTTCGTTTGGGAACTCACTCGCCTTTTCTTCTATTTTTTCAGTGATAATTTTAATAATTTCCTTAACTAAAGGAATGAGATCATCAGCATCTACGATTTCTTCTAATTCTTCGACGGTTTTTATTTCTGGATAAACAGCAAGAACTAACTCAGCGATTTCTAAATAATCTTCTTCTGATTTAAGCTGGATTTCTCCTAACTTAATCATTTTACGCCAAATTTTCATCTTAGGCTTTTTAAAATAGTATTCTTTCCCTTGTTCATCTTTTAAAATTAAATTTTTCATTATAAAACCTCCTGTTTTTTTACATAAAAATAGCACTCTAAAAAGAGTGCTATGCTTTATTTTGCAGTATTCATAACCGTTTGCCATTCTTTTAAAACTTCATCTGGCACTTTCCAAATGGTTGCAGCCTTATTTTTGTATTTCACTTCAAAAACTACTTCTTTAGCCGCTTTAAATGCAGATAACAAATCTCCCTCTAACCAACATGATCCATGTGTATATAAATCTCCACTTGAGTCCATTTTTGAGTCTGTTTTCATTTCCAAGTTATATATTTCCCCATCAATTTTAACTCTTGAATTATCAGCAAAGAACCACCAACTTATAGATTCTACTCTACCGAAGCTCAAAAGACATGAACTATCTCCAGGTAAAGTTTTAAATAAAATTAAGGACATGAATGGTTTTATGTCTACAGTTGAATTGTATTCAGCAATAGCGCTATGAATACTAACATGTCCATCAAACTCATCCGTTTCTCTTCCAATATTTGCACTAGCAGGAAGCGCAATCAAAAGTACCATTAATACACTTAACAGAAAGATAAACTTTTTCATAATACCACCCTTTCTAGAATGTTGTTATAGTTTATCCTTCTGCAAGCATATCAATTCTCCTGCCAATATCAGGGAAACTATTGTCTTATGCTTTATCTTACGCTTTATCTTACGCAGTAGTGAATTTTAAAATATAAGTATTAGCAAGTTTATTCCCAGCATAATCGGTAATATTTTTACTGATAATCAACCGGTAAGCAGTTGCAGGAGAAAGATTAGCAACAGGATTAATAGTTAATACTTTCTTGTCCGCACTTTGGCTCAGAGTGCAACCTACCTCTGTGTTATCACTATCTTTTAATAATATTACGTTTGTGCTGTTAATAGTTGATTTAGCAATAGCCTCAGAGAATGTAATTGTCAGATCAGCTCCAACTGCAATACCAGTTGAATTAGCCGCAGGAACAGAAGTGGCAATAGTAGGTGGCGTAGTATCTACTGCAAAATCAACTGAATCAAACCAACTGGATAACTTTTCAGTATTAGCAGTATCAGCATCATCATCGCCGATAAATCTCCATTTGTTATCATAATGTCGCTTAACGAATTTACCTTTTAGTGTAGTATCCTGGAAGTTAACACTGTCAGCTTTTGTTTCATGATTATCCTCTGGATCAGAAAAACGCACCTTTAAAACTTTGTAATAGCGATAATGCCCATTAGATTTTTGGCTTCTAAATAAAATAGCAACACTTGGAGCTGAATCAGTTGCTTTATCAATAATGATACCATCAACTAATTCTTTTCCTAATAAAGCAGCTCGATGCTCTAATGGTAAATCTTTAAAAGATAACTCAATTTCTCCTTCT
>Ga0079099_1032002_pt1 | contig 12772 bp, 13 predicted proteins | sample ADurb_H2B_02_Slu_FD_77098 | JGI IMG/M metagenome (GOLD analysis project Ga0079099, IMG submission 77098) | Active sludge microbial communities from Illinois, USA, of municipal wastewater-treating anaerobic digesters - ADurb_H2B_02_SludgeMetaT... | ecosystem: Engineered > Bioreactor > Anaerobic >... | reverse complement strand
TTGGCCACTCGGGAACCTCTCCACGAATTCAGTTTTGAAGATGGAGCTGGTGATGGGACTCGAACCCGCAACCTGCTGATTACAAGTCAGCTGCTCTGCCAATTGAGCTACACCAGCCCGGTTTCAACATTCTCTATTATAACTTGTATTATAACCACAGTCAATAGTTTTTTATACACATTTTTAGAGGTTAAATACGTTAGAATAAAAGTCCTTTTACTTAGCTTTATTTTTCTCCAGCTCTCTCATTTCTTCTAGGTTTCTTACTTCCAGGTATTTCTCTAGCTTCCTTTTGACTCTTTGTAAGGCATTGTCTATAGACTTAACATGGCGTTTCAGGTCACAAGCTATTTCCTGATAAGATTTCCCATCTAAATAGGACATAAGAACCTTCCACTCCAAGTCGCTGAGAATTTCTCCCATTTTCTGCTCAATATCACCGAATTCTTCCTTGTTGATCATTAATTCTTCTGGATCCGTCACTTTAGTGCCGGAAAGCACGTCCAACAATGTGCGTTCAGAATCTTCATCATAAATCGGGCGGTTTAGAGATACATAAGAATTTAAAGGTACATGCTTTTGCCTAGTAGCTGTTTTAATGGCAGTAATCATCTGTCTAGTAATGCATAGTTCGGCAAATGCGCGGAAAGAAGAAAGACGGTCACTACGGAAATCTCTAATGGCTTTGTAAAGACCAATCATCCCTTCTTGGATAATATCCTCCCGGTCAGCACCTACTAAAAAATATGAGCGAGCCTTAGCTCGAACAAAATTTTTGTACTTATGTATTAAGTAATCTAACGCCGCACCGCTTCCATCTCTCGCATTTTTTACTACTATTTCATCCCCAATTTCTTCATAAGCTGTATACGACCCACTTCTCTGAGCACTTATACTCACTAATGATCGCCTCCATTTTTAGTATTTAAATTATGCAAGAGTTTTACGGCTTACATGAGTTTTCAAAGATAATTATACATAGTTCCTCTAGACAAGTCAAGCCAGAGAGATTTTAAATCTTCTTTTCCCCGCGACGCATTTTTTCCAGCTTTTCTTTGACAGACTCCTCTAAATGGGAAAATAGAGGGTTCTTTTGTTGATGCCTCTCTATCTTTTCCTTTTTTTCTCTAATAGCTTGAACGTTGCTCTCTATTCTATTCCATAATTCTCGAGCAGAAAGACGGTAGGCTCCCTGCCCAAGAATTATCCTCTGCTCTACCCAATCAGAAGTAGCCACAGTAACTATATGATTATTTTTTACCAATTCCTGAACTAAACTCTCAATTACTAGATCGGCAATTTCCCCTTCTTTGGTATAGATTACATCTATTCCCAGGACTTTTTCAGAAGCTTCCTGCCCGCCTTTAACCAAGTGAGCATCAAATACTACAATTATAGATTGTTCATTAAAACTCTGGTATTCAGCTAAATACTCCAGCAGTTTATCCCTAGCATGTTCTAAACTTTCTTCTTTGATCTTATTGAGGACTTTCCAGGCGTTAACTATATTGTAACCGTCCACTACTAAATATTCAGCCATACCTTACCCCCTCTGCCTGGATACCTCATACATTAAAAGAGAACCAGCTACGGCTGCATTAAGGGAGGAAACTCTTCCCTTCATAGGAATACGGACCAAGAAGTCACATTTCTCTTTTACCAAACGTCCTAACCCTTTGCCTTCTCCCCCGATAACCAAGGCAATAGGCCCTGTTAAATTAGCCTGGTAATAGAATTCTTGTCCATCCATATCCGCTCCCACTATCCAAAGTCCCTGTTCTTTTAGACTATCAATGGTCTGAGCCATATTGGTAATTCGGGCTACCGGTAGGTATTCCATGGCTCCAGCAGATGTCTTTCCCACTATGGCAGTTAATCCTACAGCTCTCCGTTGAGGGATTACTACCCCATGTGCCCCTGCCCCATCAGCGCTGCGCAGAATAGAACCTAAGTTATGAGGATCTTCCACACCATCTAGTAAAACTAGGAAAGGCGGTTCCTCTTTGTCCTGAGCAATTTGCAGGATATCCTCTACCTCTACATAAGCCTTAGGAGCTACAAAGGCTATTATTCCTTGATGACTTGCCGACTCAGCCAAAGCATCTAGCTTTTTCCGATCTACTTCCTGTACTACTAGCCCCTTGCTGCGGGCTAGACCAATAATTTCCCTAATAGATCCGTGTTTATCCCCTTTAGCGATAAGAATTTTGTTAATAGTTCTCCCACTTTTTAGGGCTTCTAAGACTGGATTTCTTCCTTCTAATTTTTCTGACATCTCTTCACCTCAATAATTATAGAGTAAAATCTATTACAATTTTACCCCAGAAAGCTCTTCCCTATAGATTATTAAATTTCTCTCGCACTTCTTTTACCTGGCCGCAGCTCATAGCCCCTTCAGGACAAGAACCTAAAACGCAGCTAGGACCTGCTACTTTGAAGAGAATAGGAGCTACTTCCCTTACTAAACGCAGCATCTGAGTAGCTAACTCTCTAATTTCCCATTGAGCGCGATTGCAGCAGCGGTGCTGAAAAATATTATAGAGACTACGGGCATTAAAAGTAGCCATAATTTTAGTTTCACAGGCATTAGGAAGTACATAACGGGCATCTTCCAGGGCCTGTTTCTCCGCCATATTCTTAGCTTTTTCTACCTCTTTGCCTTCAGCCAATAACTTCTCATAATGTTTCTGGAAGAGTATTTCTACCAACTCGTCATAAACTCGCTGATTATCTTGCATAGCTTGAACAAATTTTTCCCGAGCTTTAGGAATAGCATTTATTTCTGGAGGAATTATGTATTGGAATTGCCCTTCCCTTACATAACGCTGGGATTTTTGGCTAAAAGAACCGATGCGGTGTCTGACCAGCTGATGGGTTAGACTCCGGCTTACCCCTTCAATAGCAAAAGTAAAGGCAACATGTTCAATGGGAGATTCATGACCAATCCCCAGAAGCATTTGCAAAAATTTTTTAACTGCTTCTTCAGTTAGATTATCTTTGATGCTATCCACCCCGACCGGAGAATAACAGAGTTTAGCCGCCAAAGCTATGACTTTTTCCGGCTCCGGTGTGTGCTGGACTAATTGGACATTCAATTTAGCTTCCAAATTCCTTCCCTCCCTATAAATAGTCTGTATTTACCATTATAGCATAATTAGGAAGAAAAAATAAGACCCCACCAGGAGGTCTTGCTCTTGCTTTATTCAGTCTAGAGCCTCTGCTGCTTTTTCTAGAAGCTCTTCCAAACGCGTATCTTGGCCCTTGAGATATAAATAACCGACCAGAGCTTCAAAAGCCGAACTCCTACGGTAGTCAATGACACTGGCATTCTTAGGCACATGACCCGATTTGGCATTTCTCCCTCGGCGAACAACCCTTTGTTCTTCTTCATTGAGCAAAGGCTGAATTACCTGAAGGGCCTGGGCTTGAGCCTGAGCTTTGACATAGCGAACAGACTCCAAGTGCATTTTATGCGCAGTAGTTCTGCTTTTCACCAGCAGCCTGCTCCGAATATAAAGTTCATAAACAGCATCCCCCAAGTGGGCTAAGACCAAAGGAGGCAGTTGCTCCGGAGGCAGGAGAGTTTCCCGGGAAAAAATCTTTTCCAACATTATTTTCTCTTCCACTTAGCTCCCTGAGGACTGTCTTCAATGACTATCTCTAACTCTTTCAGAGCATCCCTAATTTGGTCTGCAGTAGCCCAATCTTTCTTAGCCCGGGCCTCCTGACGGATTTGCAGAATTAAAGACATCAAACCGTTTACTAGTTCAGATTGGTCATCCTGACTTGCAGTTTGCTGAAACAACCCCAGGACTCCTGTCAGTTCTTTAAATAACTGGTTCCCTTGGGCTAAAACAGCCTTTAATTCAGTTTTTTCCCCATTAGCTGCTAAGTTGACGTACCTGTTTAAGTCTCTGCCTAATTCGAAAAGAGCACCAATAGCCAGAGCAGTATTAAAATCATCATCCATAGCTTGGATGAATTCTTTCTTCCGCTTAGCTAAAAGTTCCAATAATTCCTTGGCTTCCAAAGAATTATCATTTTGCTCGCTTTGTTGGTTAGCAAAAGGTGCTAGTCTTTCCAAAACATTTTTTAATCTCTCTAAGCCCTTTTGAGCTTCATCTAGTTTATCAGGGCTAAAATCAATAGGGCTGCGGTAATGAACAGAAATCAGGAAAAAGCGCAAGACTTCCGGAGAATATCTTTGCAAGACTTGTTTAATAGTAGAAAAATTGCCTAGGGATTTAGACATTTTTTCTTCATTAACAGTTACAAATCCATTATGAATCCAGTAGCGAGAGAAAGGTCCTTTACCCAGATAGGCTTCCGACTGGGCAATCTCATTTTCATGATGAGGGAAAACTAGGTCAGCTCCACCTCCATGAATATCAAAACCCTCACCTAAATATTTGAGAGACATGACTGAACATTCAATATGCCAGCCTGGTCGACCGGGGCCCCACGGGCTATCCCAAGCTATCTCTCCTTCTTTAGCCTTTTTCCAAAGAGCAAAATCCATGGGGTGCCTTTTCCGCTCATCCACTTCTACCCTAGCTCCAGCCTGCATATCCTCCAGACTTCTGCCAGAAAGCTTTCCATAATCAGCAAAACTATCAATAGCAAAGTAGACATCTCCATCTACTACATAAGCATGACCTTCTGCAACCAGTTTTTCCACCATTTGAATTATTTCCGCAATATGCTTTGTTACTTTGGGATAGACATGGGCTCTTTGAACTCCCAATCTATCCATATCCACAAAATATTCATCAATAAATTTTTGAGCTAAGGCTACGGGTTGGCACCCTTCTTCAGCAGCCTTACGAATAATTTTATCATCTACATCTGTGAAATTCTGTACTTGATAAACTTCATAACCTCTGTATTCCAAATAACGACGGATGACATCCCAGGTAATATAAACCCGAGCATGGCCTAGATGGCAGTAATCATAAGGAGTTACCCCACAGACATAAAGGGATACCTTGCCAGGTTCCCGGGTCTGGAACTCCTCCTTTTCTTTAGAAAGAGTATTATAAACCTTCAGAGACATGCTTTTCCTCTCTCCCTTCACACATTTCACAAGCTTCCCTGGTTTCTTCACATTTTACCACTTGGGAATCAATCTTCTCTTCAATAATTCTAATTCGGTTTTGTAGACAGCTAAGCATTTGAGCAATAGGATCAGGTAATTGATCATGGTCAAGATCTACTTCGTTATCCCCTATCTTTTGTCCATTTCTAATGACAATTCGACCTGGAATACCTACTACAGTGCAATTAGGAGGCACGGGAGTTACCACCACAGAGCCAGCACCGATTTTAGAATTATCACCTACCATAAAAGACCCTAATACTCTAGCTCCAGCTCCTACTACCACGTTGTTGCCCACAGTGGGATGCCTTTTACCCTTTTCTTTACCAGTTCCCCCCAAAGTAACACCCTGATAAATGGTTACATTGTCGCCTATCTCGGTAGTCTCCCCGATTACTACTCCCATCCCATGGTCAATAAATAGACCTTCTCCAATCCTAGCCCCAGGATGTATCTCAATCCCAGTAAAAAAGCGGGCTACTTGAGAGATGAGACGGGACAGCAGGAACATTTTCTTGTTGTAAAACCAATGGGCTATCCGATACATAATAATGGCATGGACTCCCGGGTAACAAAGGAGAACTTCTAACTTACTTTTTACTGCCGGGTCTCTTTCCATTACGGCTTGAATCTCTTTGTTTAGCCTTTTTAACAATATTCTCACCCCTCAAAATAAAATTAAACCTTCCATCCTGCCATAAATATTGACAGAGACGGAAGGTTTTTCCGCGGTTCCACTCTTCTTGGGTTTAATATAAACCCCACCTTAGTGAATTTAACCAATTCAGGTTAAATTCTGGGACAATAACGGTTCCCTACCGTTCCAGCCTACTAGGAATTCCTTTCAGCTTGCAGCTCCAAGGTGCACTTCTACTAAACTTTCACTGAAAACCCCTTACAGCCTGAGGAGGTTTCTCTCTAGCAGCAAAGCATTAGTATACTTTACCTTTTCTTAGCTTTTTACCTTTTCTTTATTCTTGCTTCTATTTTATGAATTTCCGCCCTTTTTGTCAATCTATTTTGCTTGGTTAAGAGTATTTTCTAATCTCTTTAGAACTCTCTCTTTGCCTAAGATAGGAATTAAGTTAAAGAGCTCTGGCCCAGCTCCTTTTCCCGTTAAGGCTATACGGATAGGGAAAAGGACTTGTTTAGGCTTTAGACCTAACTCCTTCGGCATTTTCTTCAGGGTTTGCTGGACAGTCTCTACATCTAAAGCAGGTATTTCCTCTAATTTCTGACGGAAGGCTTCCATCACCTGAGGAATCTGCTCTTGGCGAAGAACAGCTTTAGCTTCTTCATCGACTAACTGAATATCATCATTAAAGAAAACCTCCACCTGCTCAGTGATCTGACTGAGAACCTCTAGGTGATCCCTGACAGCAGCTATAATCTGCTGCAGTTTTTCTAATTCTCCCCCCTGGGGCTCTCCTTCTACATACCCTCCTTCTTGCAGGTAAGGCAGAACCATTTGCGTTACTTCACTAATTTCTTTCTGGCGGATATAGGTGCCATTTAGCCATTTAAGTTTGTCATTATCAAAAACTGCAGGATTTTTAGCTACCCTATCCAAGGAAAAAACTTGGCATAATTCTTGCGGTGAATAAATTTCTCTTTCTTCCTCCGGAGACCAACCTAACAAAGCCAAATAATTTACTAAAGCATCAGGCAGATAACCTTGTTCCTGATATTGGGTAACAGAGGTAGCTCCGTGTCGTTTACTGAGCTTAGTTCTATCTGGTCCTAAAATCATAGAGATGTGAGCAAACTTGGGAAGTTCATAGCCTAAAGCTTGATAAATGAGAATCTGTCTAGGCGTATTAGGCAAATGTTCCTCAGCCCTAATAATATGAGTCATTTTCATATTATAATCATCAATAACTACAGCAAAATTATAAGCTGGCACCCCATCAGACTTGACAATAATAAAATCTCCTAATCCTTCACTATCAAATTCTACCCTACCCCTCACTAGGTCATCTACTACTACATTACCCATGCCTGGTGGAATACGAAAACGAACTACCTTCTTGGAGCCAGCCTCATCCTTAGTTTTTCTATCCTCAGAAGTTAAGTGGCAGCACCTGCCGTCATACTTAAAGGCTACCCCCTTAGCCGCAGCTTCTGCTCTTTGAGCTTCCAGCTCTTCCTCGGTACAGTAGCAGTAATACGCATGACCTGTTTCTAATAATTTTTGCGCTGCCGCTCTATATAAATCTAACCTATCAGTCTGACGGTAAGGCCCGTATTCTCCCCCGATCTCCGGACCCTCATCCCAATCTAATCCCATCCATTTCAGATCTTGAATAATAGCTTCTTCTGATTCTTTAGTGGAACGGGCTAAGTCAGTGTCTTCAATTCTTAAAATAAACTTTCCTCCCGTTCTTCTAGCATATAACCAATTGAAAAGAGCAGTCCTAGCTCCCCCTATATGTAGAAATCCTGTTGGACTTGGGGCAAATCTAACTCGCACTTCTGCTGCCATTTTTTCTCCTCCTACTTGCTAATTTTTTTACAAAAACATTATAACAGACTAAAAGTCAATTGGCAATTCTAGGACTTTTCCGGGCCAAAATATTGACTAAGGAAAGTCATAATCTGCTGAGATAGTTTTTGTAGAAAAGCATAGACTTTTTCCACCATCGTCTGCACATCCTGGTTGCTCTGCCAGACCTTCTCTAATTTATCCCCCATGACTTTTAACTGACCGGAAATTTGCTGCAGATCCAAATGCAGAGCAGCAATTCCTTTCATTAAATCCACAACCTGCTGAATTTGCTCTGGAGTCAATTGAAGCTGGGAATCTTGGCAAATCTGGGTGACAATTTGCTTAATAGCGGCCGGATCGCTAAGCTGACGCTTAATTACTTCTTCTTTTACTTTGGAGACTAATTCCACGGCCTGTTCCTTATTACCAATAGCATCTCCTAAATATCCGGTAGTTATTAATTCCTGACTAGCTGTCTTTTTAGCTTGTTGGTCCAATTTTTTGCCGCTAGCTGTTTCAAAAGCCTTAAAAATCCCCGCCAAGGCTGCTGTTCCGGATACTTGATAAGGAGCCACGGCTATAACCTTAGCATCCTTTAAACCTGCGGTGACCAAAGCATTCTCGAACATTTCTTTAGTTACCCAACTAATATTCTTAGTTTCTATCTGAATACCGCTCCCTTGAGGCAAGATTTCCAAGTAAACAGAAGAAATAGCTTTAGTTCCAATGACTTCATCCGGCACCAGACTTTGCAGCCAGCCTCTTTCTTCTCGATTAGTAACCAAAGTTTGGGCTGGTTCTTCACTTTTTAATCCGGAGGGAAAGAATCCCCAGATTTGCTGCTTCTCCCGATCTGTTAAATCAGCACCCCAGCTAATAACTTTTTGCTCAGCACCCCAAGCTAGGCCAATTTGCCAGCAGAAAAGAGCAATTATTAAGCTAATGGTAATCTTCTTCCCATAGTATCTCACTTCTTTCACCTCTTTTTCCCTTTATTCTTTTTCTATTCTAGCTGAAAGAAAGATATACCTCTTCATATTATGAAATCTATTTCTATACTGGGCATCACAGAAAATTAGGGAAGAAAACTTGAATTCTGTAGCGGCTTAGTACAGTAGCTGTGATAAACTTGGTGAAACACAAAGAAAAGTTCCCTTGTCTGAGGACGTTAGTCCGAGTTTGGGAACTTTTCTAGTGTGAACCTTAGTTTATCTAAGCTACGGAACTTGGAGCGGAAGAATTAAGTTTTCTTCCGAATACTGACTATGGCATAGGCAGCAATGCCTTCTTGTCGCCCAGCAAAGCCTAAGCCTTCAGTTGTGGTTGCTTTAACATTGATATCCTCTAAAGGCACTTGCAAAACTTCAGCAATATTCTTCCTCATCTGAGGAATATAGGGAGCTAGTTTGGGTTTTTGAGCTACAATAGTAGTATCTAAGTTATTAAGAAGATACCCCTTCTGTTGCATTAACTGAAAAACCTTCTCTAAAAGCAGCAGACTGGAAATGCCTTTATACTGCTGGTCAGTATCAGGGAAGTGCTTTCCGATATCTCCTTCTCCCATAGCCCCTAAGAGAGCATCTTTGACAGCATGTAAAAGAACATCGGCATCAGAATGACCGATTAAACCCTTGTCATAGGGAATCTTTACTCCACCTAAAACTAGATCCCTCTCTTCACCTAGTTGGTGAACGTCATATCCTAGACCTACACGCATTAGCTTTTCCGCCTCTCTAAAATAGCTTCGCCAATTATCAAATCTTCTGGAGTGGTTATCTTTAGATTTTCATAAGAACCCCGGATTACTTTGACCCGTTTCCCTAATCTTTCTAGCAAAGAAGCATCGTCAGTGCCTAAAAAGTCCTCTCTTTTAGCGGTTTCATGAGCTTCTCTAAGAAGAGAATAGCGAAAGGTCTGAGGGGTCTGAACTGACCAAAGGGTTTCTCTAGGTGGTGTATTCTCTACTATCTGCTCTTCATTGACTATTTTAATAGTATCTTTAACTGGGACAGCTATAATAGCTCCCCCAGTTTCTAAACAACCGTCAATAGAACTTTGGATCATTCCAGCAGTGACAAAGGGACGAGCTCCATCATGAACTATTACTATGTCTACACCCGGGGAAAGAGACAGGATCCCCCGATAGACGGAATCCTGTCTCTCCTTTCCTCCCTTAATTACCTTTGCTACTTTGGAAAAATTATATTTCTCCACAATCGCTTGACAACAATAGTCTTCTTCTCCCTCTGCTGCCACTATAATAATCTCTTGAACCTCCGGACAGTTTTCAAAAGTTGTCAAAGTATGAGCTAAAACTGGCTTCCCGCCCAAGGTTAAGAATTGTTTATTAGTCCCTAACCCCATCCTCCGGCTTTGCCCGGCGGCTGGAATGATTGCAGATACTTTCACTAACTATTTCACCTCTTACATTACTTTCTCCATTCCTTTAGGTTTAGCAAAAATCATTCGACCAGCAGCGGTCTGTAAAACACTGGTTACTACAATGGTAATCAGTTCTCCGATAAATTTTCTACCGCCATCGACTACAATCATAGTCCCATCTTCCAAATAGGCAACTCCTTGACCTGGCTCTTTACCTTCTTTAATAATGCTAATCAAGATTTCTTCACCAGGCAAGACGATAGCTTTTACAGCATTAGCCAATTCGTTAATATTTAAAACTCCTACGCCTTGCAGCTCAGCTACTTTATTTAGATTATAGTCATTGGTTAAAATTTTTCCGTTAAGGATTTGGGCCAACTTGACTAGCTTACTATCTACTTCCAGACCATCATCTAAATCATCTTCATAAATTTTAATATTAATACCTTCCTGCTTCTGCATCTTATTAAGAATATCTAAGCCTCTTCTACCTCTATTCCTTTTTAAGGCATCAGAAGAATCAGCAATATGACGCAGCTCTTCCAGCACAAAGGAAGGGACAACTAAAGTACCCTCTAAAAAGCCAGTCTCAGAAATATCTGCTATTCTTCCATCAATAATGACGCTAGTATCTAGTATTTTGCAAGCAACTAGATTCTCTAGCTTTTCTTCTGATCTAGCAGCCAACTTAGTTTTTAAAGGGTTCATTTTATCTTTTAACTTAGGAAATAAGCTGGGAAAATTAACAATTTCCTCTCTCTTCTTAATGGCTACACTCATTCCTAAATAACCAAAGAGTATGCTGCTTAAGAAAGGTAAAAATGGTCCTACTACAGGCAGCTTAGAAAAAGGTAAAACTAAAAGATTAGCTATTATAAGTCCAACTATTAAACCAATAGCGCCGGAAACCATCTCTTGAGGAGGTACCTTCTGCAGACGAACTTCCGCCCAGCTCACCAACTGTAGTAACCAGTCAATTAGAAAAGGAGTTAACAAGAAAGCCAAGCCTCCACCTAAAACAATACCAGCACTCCAACCAAAAACAGTTACTTCCAGAGATCTTTGAGGCCAGAAATCGAGCAAATGCAGAATATAATTAGCTCCTTGGTAACCTAGAATAGCACCAATAGCAGTTAAAACACCACGAGTAATTCTTCTTTCCATCTCTTCTCACCTCCTTCCTACATTAATATAATCTTTTCTATCATAGCTCATCCTTCTAGTAAAATTCTGCCGAAAGCTGTCAAGCCCTAAGGAGAATCTTTTTCTTTAGTCTAGCAAAAAGCCTTCTTTCTGTCAAATAAAATTAATAATTTTAACATAGTATTAATACGATGTCAAGAACCAAGAACCCTTCTCTTAACTTGACAAGAACAGCTAGCTAAAAGTATAATGATAGAAAAGTAATCATGGTAAAGGTAAGGAGTGAGGTAATCCATGGAAAACGGAATTTGTGAGGATTTCCAAGAAGCAGTCTCAGAATCCTTGGTTAGACATAAAAGTATTCTCGATCTCTTATCTAAGTTTCAAGAAACTAACGCTCGAGTTAATCGAGCTATAGTTAAAGCTGTAACAAACTGCGGATGTATAAAAATAAGAGCGGAAAAACCAGAAATTCCTGAAGATATCACCTTCCGTGAACTGAAACAATACATGGAGACCCACCTGAACGGTTTTCTATGCCCTCGCTGTCAAGAAACCATCGAAAAAGAACTAGGAAAAAATCTTTTTTATTTAGTAGCCTTATGTGATTCTTTAGATTTAGATCTACAAGAAATTCTCAATAATGAATGTAAAAAAGTCAGTACTCTGGGTATCTTTAACTTAACTTAGTATTTCTAAAAGAGGGCTAACCTAAAACTCAAATTTTTAGGTCAGCCCTTTTTAAATAGCTTGGAAGCCATCTTTAAATATGTCTATCCAAAAGAGTCAGTTCTTTTAATCTACGCAGGCCGTCTTTAATGGCTCTAGCCCTTACTTCCCCAATTCCTTCCACATCATCTAGTTCAGCAATAGAAGCAGACATAATACTCTGGAAGTTTTTAAAAGTTTCCACTAAATTATCAGTGACAGTAGCCGGCAAACGAGGTATCTTCCCTAAAATTCTATATCCTCTAGGAGATACTGAGGTATCTAAACCTACATTTCCACCAAACCCCAAGGCTTTAGCAATGATATTTAAATCTAGGAATTCATCTACCGCTACATGACTGAAGATTTGCCCGCCTAGTTCTTCTAAAGCACTTTCGTCCCAATTAACCACATAATCTTTAATAATTAACTTTCCTTCTTGCTTAACGCCTACCAGCAGTTCCTCTAGCTGCATACTAACCAGACGTCCCTCTACTCCTAGTTCGCTGATATAACGCTCAATCTCTCTGGAGATTCGTAGAACCATCTCAATTCTTTGCAAGGAAGTAGTTACATCTAAGAGAGTTACTAAGTCTTCAAACTCCAAGGCGCTCAAATTGTTCAAGGCCTGATTCAGCACAGTCCGATATTTTTCCAAAGTTTGAATGGCTTGATTAGCCCTATCCAAGACTACCCGAATATCTTTTAAGACATACTTCAGGGAGCCTTTATAAAGAGTAATAATGCTTCTTCGTTGAGAAATAGAAATGACCAATTCCCCAGTTTGTCGTGCTACCCTCTCCGCCGTCCGATGCCGGGTCCCAGTCTCGGTAGAAGGTATAGATGATTCTGGAACCAACTGGGTGTTAGCCCGGAGAATTTTCTTTCCGTCACTGCTTAGAATAATTGCTCCATCCATCTTAGCTAATTCGTAAAGTCGGGCAGGAGTAAAATCAGCA